>Ga0105162_1000423_pt1 | contig 28233 bp, 40 predicted proteins | sample JNZ201metaG_FD_81532 | JGI IMG/M metagenome (GOLD analysis project Ga0105162, IMG submission 81532) | Hot spring microbial communities from Jinze hot spring, China to study Microbial Dark Matter (Phase II) - JNZ 20120812A | ecosystem: Environmental > Aquatic > Thermal springs > Hot (42-90C) >...
ATGAAAAGTGTCCTCCCCTTGACCCCTTCTTTCATGAACCTTGCCAATTTCAACCTCTGGGCCTCCCCACCTGAAAGGGTGCTCAAAGGTTGACCGAGCTTGAGGTACCCAAGCCCTACTTCGACAAGGGGCCTTAAGGCCAAGGCCACCTTGGGGTCGTCAAAGAAACCCATGGCTTCATCCACTGTCATATCGAGCACATCGGCTATGTTTTTCCCTTTGTAGGTGACTTCGAGGACTTCTTGTTTAAAACGCTTCCCTCCACATCTGGGGCAGCGTAACAGGACGTTTGACAAAAACTGCATCTCTACTTCTTGGAAACCTGCCCCGAGACACTCTGGACAACGTCCCAACGTGGAATTGAAGGAAAAGTGTTGGGTGGTAAACCCCCTTTCCTTTGCCAAGGGCAAAGAAGCAAAGGCCTTCCTTATAGGCTCATATGCCTTGATGTAAGTAACAGGCGTGGCCCTAGGCGTCCGCGCAGGAGGCCTCTGATCTACAAGGACCACGTCCTCCAAAAGGCTTTCCCCCTCAATGGCATCAAACTCCCCTGGGCGTTCCTCAGGTTCTCCCTTAATGCGCTTAAGGCCCCTATAGAGTACATCCACAACAAGGGTGGATTTCCCCGAGCCCGAAACTCCTGTCACAGCCACCATTACACCCAAGGGGATCCTCACATGGATACCTTTGAGGTTGTGTTCCCTTGCATTCTTAACGAGGAGCCAACCATAAGGGGTACGCCTTTTATCTGGCAAAGGGATCTTGAGTTGGCCGCTAAGGTACTTTCCGGTAAGGGACCTCTCCTCCTTCAGAAGCCCCGAAGGGGGACCACTGTAGATAAGCTCTCCTCCCTTTTCCCCTGCCCCAGGCCCCAGGTCCACTACGTAGTCGGCCCCTCTGATGATCTCTGGGTCATGTTCCACTACCACGACCGTATTTCCTTGATCCCTGAGTTTCTTGAGAAGTCCCAAAAGCCTGCGACTGTCGTAAGCATGAAGTCCCACGGTAGGCTCATCCAATACGTAAAGGGTGTTAACAAGCGACGAGGCCAAGGCCTTGGTGAGGCTTATCCTCTGTACCTCCCCACCCGACAGGGTCCTAGATTGTCGGTCAAGGGTGAGATAACCGAGACCCACCTCCAGGAGGTACTTTAGCCTTCTCTTGACCTCTTCTATTAACAGCTTGGAAGCCTCATCCAGTTCCATACTGGCCAAGTTTTCAAAAAACTCATAGGCTTCCTCTACCTTCATGGCATAGATCTCTGCGATGTTCTTGCCCCTGATCCGCCAAAGTAGGGTTTCAGCTTTGAACCGGGTCCCACCACATTGCGGACAGGGAAGATAACCCCTGTAACGGGAAAGGAAGACCCTCACATGGAGTTTGTATTTTTTGGTCTCAAGCCATTCGAAAAAGCCCTTTATACCGTAAAAGGTCCCGTCCCCTTCTATTATGGCCATCTTGTGCTCGTCTGAAAGGTCCTTCCAGGGTACGTTAACTGGAATGCGCTTTCGCCTACAGAACTCAAGAAGGTCTTCAAATTCCTCTCTAGCCACCCCTGTCCATGGCTTTATCGCCCCTTGGAGGATGGACTTATTCGGATCTGGAACGACTAGGTCCAAATCTATGTCGATTATCCTCCCAAAGCCTTTACAGCGTTCACAAGCCCCAATAGGAGAGTTAAAACTAAAGAGGTTCGGCACCGGATCCCTGTAAGTCACCTCACAATAAGGACACTCGAGCTCCTGAGAAAAAAGGAAACTACCTTCAGGGAGGTGTACTGAGTACCTCCCTTCCCCCCATTTCTGGGCCATCTCAAAGGACTCAATAAGCCTTGACTTTTCCTCGTCCTTGTAAATCAGCCTGTCAGCAATTACCTCAAGTACGGGGGATTCCTCAGCCCTTTCCAAAGGGACAACCTCTCCCCTCTGCCATACCCTGTAAAACCCTTGGGCCAAAAGGGCTCCTTTACCCCTTTTCCACTTAAAGGTGACCACTACTTCCTCTCCTCCCCTCAATAGGGGCCGAAGTTCTTCAAAGGCCTCCTCAGGTGTGTAACGTCTCACCGGCCTGCCGCAACTTTTACAGTAAAGGGTAGCGATCCTCGGGAAGAGCAACTTCACATAATCCGTGATCTCGGTCATGGTACCCACGGTAGACCTTGAGCTTTTGACAGGGTCACCTTGCTCAATGGCTATCGCAGGCGGGATGCCCTCGATCCGCTCTACGTTGGGTTTGTCCACCTTCTCCATGAACTGCCTGGCATAGGGGGAAAAAGTCTCCACATAACGCCTTTGTCCTTCTGCATAAAGGGTACCAAAGGCAAGGGAGGACTTACCTGCTCCTGAAACGCCAGTAATTACAGTAAGGGCATATAAAGGGATCTCGAGGTCGAATCCCTTGAGGTTGTTCTGCCTGACACCATAAAGTTTTATCGCCTTTATCCCTTGACTCAAGGCTAAAGAGACCCTAAACTATTTTCCACTGTAGCGTCCCCATCGTCTAGCCAGGCCCAGGATACCGGCCTTTCACGCCGGCGACGGGGGTTCAAATCCCCCTGGGGACGCCAGGGTTTATTCTACCTCTACTTCCTCCCAATTCCCGGAAGGCCAGCTGATCTCAAGGACTCCTTCGGGAGAAAGCCTAACTTTTACGTCTTCCTTTTTGACCTTGCCCTTTAGCTTTATGCGGAGGACGTTCCTGCCACCTTCCGAAGAATAATGGACCTTAAAAGGCGTACCCCACCATAGGCCAAAACCGAAGGGACCAAATTCGAAGACTTCTCTCCAGCACATACCCCTCACCTCCTTCCCACCGGAATAAGGTAAAGGGGCTTGTGGACTTCTGGTAAACCTAAAACGTTTTTGACCTCTTCGTCCTCAAAAGCCCCTATAGGCACCGTCCCTAGTCCCAACGCCACGGCTTGAAGGCATAGATTCTGGGCTACATGACCAGCTTCCATGTGGACATAACGTATTCCCCTTTCCCCATACCGTCTGACCGTGCGCTCATATTCAGCGGCAATTACAACCACAAGGGGAGCGGTCTTGACGGGTGCTTGTCTTAGAGCTGCTTCGTAGAGGACTTGCCTTTTATCACCTTCGGCTATCCTTTCCAGTCCGTGTCCTTGAGGCATGTAGTGGTAAACGCCTGGACTAAGCCCTTGGATATTGCTTACCACAACGTAGATTTCCAAAGGATAAGTGGCCCCAGCAGAAGGAGCCGTCCTTAGCCCACGAGGATCGGTAATCCCTTGCATCGCCCACAGCAGTTGGGAAAGTTCGGAAAGCTTCAGAGGCCCCTCTTTGAAGGACCTAATGGACCTCCTTTGGGCTAAGGCCTCCTCAAGGCTCATCCTTCCTTTGAGCCTGGGTTGAGGAAGTTCAAAGACCTGCGGAGAAGTCCACCCTATAAGACCTAAGGACAAAAAGGACGTTACTAACACCAAGGCCTTAACCGATAAATTCCAGAAGGACACGGGCCAACTCCTCGGGGTTGTCCACAGGGACCGCATGCCCTGCCCCGTGGATCTCCCTCAACTCCGTATTAGGGGCTGACTTCAAAAAGGCATCAACCCCTTCTTCATCCAATAAGTCACTTTCTTTCCCCCTTATGAGTAAGATAGGCACCTTCACCCTGGACAAGAATTCCTTGAGGTCTATATCCCTTAAGACCCTCTTCCCCTTCCTCATTTGCTCAAATAACCTATTGTCACAGAGCCAACTGTGGAGCCCATCGCCTAAAGGACGCGTAACCTTTTCTAGGTAAAGGAAGGCCTTCTGCAGGGTGAGCCTTGGGTTTTCTTCTATTAAGGCCTTGGCCATGTCTTCCAAACGAAAGACATCTCCTCTCTCCCTTAAAGCCCTGACGATCCTCCTTCGACCTTTGGCCGAAAGCTCTGGTCCGTAATCAATTACCACCAGCTTCTTTACCCTTTGAGGATGAAGGGCCGCATATACTATCGCGTTCCTGCCGCCCATGGAGTGCCCCACCAGGCACACCTCATCAAGGCCCAAGGTTTCAAGAAGGGCGTGAAGGTCCTGAACGAAGTCAAAGGTACTGTAACTTTGGAGGTCAGCCCTGTCGCTTAAACCGTGCCCCCTTTGGTCAAGGGCTATAAAACGCCCACGATCTCCCAGGTATGGCAGGACGAACTCCCAGACCCTTGCGCAATCTCCAAAACCATGCAACAAAACCACCGCTTTTCCCTGCCCCTTTTCCAGGTACCTAAGTCTCAATCCCTGGCTTTGTATGAACCCCTCCCTTTCCCACAAGTTCGCCCCTCCTGAAAATGGCTTCGAGTTTATAACCTCTTTCCAAAAGGGCCTCACTCCCCCCTTCTTCCCTATCGATTACAGCAAAGGCCCCGGCGACCTTCAGCCCAAGCCCTTCGCATATCTCGATACACCTCAACAAGGACGCCCCGGTGGTCACCACATCCTCCACTAGGGCCACCTTCATCCCCGGCTTCAGGGCCTTTGAACCTTCGACCCAAAGCCCTTTGCCATGGCCTTTAGGCTCTTTGCGGATTATGAAGGCATAAAGGGGATGCCCTTTGAGGTAGCTTATAAGGGATATAGCTGTCACAAGGGGATCGGCCCCTAGGGTCGGACCACCAACAGCAGTGATCTCAGGATCGGAAGACCTTATCATCTCGAAGAGGATCTCACCACAGAGGTAAGCCCCCTCAGGAGTAAGGGTAGTCTGTTTTGCGTCGATGTAATAACTGCTCCTCCTTCCCGAAGAAAGCACAAAATCCCCTTCCTCGTAGGAACGCTCAAGCAGAATTTCCTTCAAACGTTCCTTTAAACCTTCCATGTCACACCTCTTTGGCAAAGAATCCAAGCTGTAACCTCTCTTTAGGAGGACTTACTGGATAACAACCCGTAAAACACGCATAGCAGAATTGTGTCTCCCTGCCCTTTACGCACCTCTTAAGCCCTTCGAGGCTTAGGTAACTCAAACTCTCTACGCCAAGGAACTCGCGTATTTCTTCGATACTCAGGTTGGCCGCGATAAGTTCTTCCTTTGTAGGGGTGTCTATTCCATAAAAACAAGGGCTTACGATGGGAGGGGAGCTGATCCTCACATGTATCTCCCTTGCCCCGGCTTGTCTCAACATGTGCATGTTCTTCTTGACGGTTGTACCTCGCACAATGGAGTCATCCACTACCACAATGCTCTTCCCTTTCAACACCTCCTTTACGGCGTTAAGCTTCACCTTCACACCGAAATGCCTTATCGAGTCGCTTGGCTCAATAAAGGTCCTCCCCACGTAATGGTTCCGTATGATCCCAAGCTCCAAAGGTATACCTGAACGATGGGAAAAACCTATGGCTGCAGGCAGCCCTGAATCGGGAGTAGGTATGACCACTTCTGCAGGTGCAGGGGCTTCCTCAGCTAATTCCATCCCCATTTGACGGCGTACTTTGTAAACGCTTTCGCCAAAGAGGAAACTATCTGGCCTGGCGAAATAGATGAACTCGAAGATACATTGCTTGGGTTCCACCTTTGGAAAGGGGAAAAAGGAATGAGGACCATCGCCGTCAAACAAGACCACCTCACCCGGTTGGATTTCCCTGACCAATTCTGCTCCTATCAGGTCAAAGGCACAGGTCTCGGAACCAACTACCCAGCCTTTTTTTAACTTACCCATTACAAGGGGTCTAAAACCATAAGGGTCCCTTGCGGCTATGAGCTCCTTTTCGGTCAACATCAATAGGGAGTAGGCACCCTCCACTTTTCCCAGGGCTGAGATAAGCCTTTCAACGGCCTTCTGGGAGCGCCTTTCCCTAGCGAAGAGGTGCACTATCACCTCAGTATCGGTTGTGGACTGGAAGATGGCACCATCTGCCTCCAAGGCCTTCCTTATGGGACCAGCGTTGGTGAGGTTACCGTTGTGGACTATGGCCACACCCCCCCTAGAATAGTCGAAGATAAGGGGTTGCAAATTCTTAGGGTGGCTTTCACCTGCTGTGGAATAACGTACATGTCCTATGGCCAGGTGACCTGGGAGCTTCTTCAAGACCTCTTGGGTGAAGATGTCAGCCACAAGCCCCATCCCTTTGTGGTAATAAAGGACCTTGCCGTCCGAAGTGGCTATACCTGCCCCTTCCTGGCCCCTGTGTTGCAAGGCGTAAAGTCCAAGGTAAGTGAGATTAGCTGCCTCGGGATGGCCGTATACCCCAAATATGCCGCAGTCCATCAGAACAACTCCTTTTGTAATTTCAGCCTTCCCCTCACGTATTCATAGGCCTTTTCTGTGGCGACCCTCCCCTTGGGCGTCCTACGGATATAACCCATTTGGATCAGGAAAGGCTCATGTACTTCCTCAATGGTATCGGGTTCCTCTTCTAAGGCAGCGCATAAGGTCTCTATGCCAACAGGTCCACCCCCGAACTTCTCCACTATGGTCTTCAGGATCACACGGTCCATCCTGTCAAGCCCATAAGGGTCTATACCCATGAAATCAAGGGCCTCTTGAGCTACTTGTCCGTTGATCACCCCGTCACCTTTAACTTGGGCGTAATCCCTGACTCGTTTCAACAACCTTAAGGCCACTCTGGGAGTTCCCCTCGACCTTTTGGCGATCTCCATGGCCCCTTTCTCGTCCAAGGGTATGCCCAAAAGCCGCGAAGCCCGAAGCAATAAGGCTTGGAGCTCCTCGGGGCTATAGTAGTCAAGTTTCAACAAGACCCCGAAACGGGCCCTCAAGGGACCTGAAAGGAGCCCTACCCTTGTAGTGGCACCTATAAGGGTAAACCTGGGCAGATCCAGCCGTATGGCCCTGGCTCCCGGTCCTTGTCCGATAACGATGTCGAACTTATATTCCTCCATCGCAGGATAAAGGGCTTCTTCTATCGTTTTGCCCAATCGATGGATCTCATCTATGAAAAGGATGTCTCCGTCCTTGAGGTTGGTCAAAATGGCTGCAAGGTCTCCAACCTTTTCTATGGCTGGCCCCGAAGTGACCTTTATACCTACTCCCAACTCCTTGGCCACCACATAGGCCAGGGTGGTCTTCCCCAGCCCTGCCGGGCCGTAAATAAGCACGTGGTCCAATGGTTCTCCCCTTTTGCGAGCCGCCTCCACGTATACCTCAAGGTTCCTCTTGACATGTTCCTGTCCTATATATTCGTGGAAGCCGTTAGGCCTAATCCGTTCAAACCCCTTATCCTCAGTCCCTTCAATCCTTCCCACAAGACCGATTATAAGGAAAAGGCCAAAAGAGGGTCAAATGAACCCCCTTGACCCATCTGACCAATGGTGGATAATCAACGGCAAACGACCAAAATGCGAAGGCGTGTCGCAGTAGGAATCCCCTTGTTAGAAGAAAGGGTGGAGGTAGGAAAACTCTCCTACCTCATGCAACGGCTTGACGAAATCCTCCGAAGGCAGTTCTCACTAGTTCCCTTTTTCCTCCTCCCCAAGGAAGGGGCAAGGGAGTTAGAGACACCCTATACGATAGTGGAAGAGGGGTTTGCCGGGTTCGTAAAGAAGGCAGTGGAAGAAAAGGCCGATCTTTTGGTAATCGACCCTGGATTCGTGGAGGCCGACTTAGAGGTGGTCCTTGCGGAGGTAACAGAGGGATTGCTCCTGCCCTTACTGGAAGGAGAAGCTTCCTTATGTCTTGGTGTAATCCCTGGAAGCGGTGGAGGAGACCTCCTTGACCAATTGCTGTTAAGACCCCTGTTCGTGTCCCTTTTCTCCGCAAGGGTGGAACAGGTCCTTCCGACAACCTTTGCGGCTTCTCAGGACTTGATGTTAGGGTTTTTCGACCACAAAGTCCTCGGAAGCTTTGCTACCCCCTTCCAGTTGCTTTTGGAGGCCTCCTGCACCAACAAAAGGATCCTACAGGTCCCTTTGTCCTTCAGGCCTGCCTTGAACCTATGGCAACCTGCTGTTGTCCGTAAGGTCATAAAGACGGCCTTTTCCGAGATTTCCCGAAGGGAAAGCATATGGAAGGAGCGCCTAGAACTCCCTTTGGAAACTCCTCCCCTTTTGAGGCCAAAGGCGAGGATCGAGGGAAAGGACTTGTATATCTTTCAAGAAGACGAAAGACCCTTCCTACGCCGCTACTTGAAGGGCCTCTCTATCTTCTCTTCCTTGTTTACCTTTGTCATACCAAGGGTACATGAGCGGCTTATCTCGGTTCTCGCAAAAAAGGAGCCTATAAGGCTAAAGGGCGATCTCTGGGCAGAGGCCGTGTACGGGCTGTTTGGGGCTTTGAGGGACCCACGTCCTTTTTCCTTAGGAGACCTTTATAATGCTTTAACGGTCCTCTTTTACGGAAGGGCCTTCACCTTTTTGCATGAGTTAAGGGATTTCACAAAGGAAGAAAGAAAGCCCTTGGATTCTGGCCTTGCCTTTTTACAATCGGAAAGGCTAAGAGACGAACTTGCCTTTTTGGCATGTCTAAAAGAGTCCTTCAACAGCTGGCAGAAGAGGGCCAGGCTTCCGCGGGTTACCTATCGTGAGTATGTGCCCGGTATCCCTCTTCTTTTCCCCCACAGGGCAAATGGGGAGTCTTTGGAGGAGGTCTTCAAGGAACTCCTTGAAGAACGGAGGGAGGCTTTTTGGAGCTTTGCAAGGGAATCGCTAGGGGTAAAAGAAGGAACCCCTGCCCAAAAGGTGCTTTCGCTTTTCCGAACCTTGCTATATACCGCGGAGGAGGAACTCCGGAATGCCTTAAGGGGTGACCCTAGGCATAAAGAGGGGTTGAGAGAACTTTTAGAGGCCCTTATTCCTCTCCTTCGGCCTAGTGGGACTTTTACCTTAGGGGAAAAAGCTTGTAGTTGGTTTTTGGACAGGTTTCCGCCTAAGAGGGCCTTAAGGTTTTCACCCCTCCTCAGGCTGGAATCCCCGCGCGAGCTTCTGGCCTTTGCCAGGGCCATCGAGTCTTCCCCTTACTGGGAAGGCTTGAAACATCACATGCTGCAAGACCTCCGCCCCGATCTCTTTGAACTACAGGACCTAAAGGTAGTCCCCCTGGCATGGCCTGGTCCTTTGAGGAGTTCCATATGGGAATTGGAGTTAGCCGATAAGCTCTGCGGAGTGTTATTCTTGAGAGCCCTTTCTTTGGACTTAAAACCTGAATTCCCTTGGCTCACATACGTATTATTGACCACCAAAAAATTAGTGGAACTTGAAAGTTACGGGGAGCTTTGGGACTGGGCCTCGAGGTCTCGCAAGGAGTTTGGCAGGGCTGTAGTTGAAGCCCTTGAAGGCCACTGGGGTAGGGATCCCTTGAGTGCTTATAGCGTATTTGAAGCCTCGGTACACGAAAAAACCCTTCAAAGGTTAAAAGGGCTCGCCGAGGGGTTGTGCCTTTCCGCCTTTCGTAAGCTCCTTGAGGGCTATAAGCTCTGCTTCCAGTTCCCCGAAGGAAGGTTTGTGACCTTTTCGGCTTGGAGTTGGGTAGTTTATAGCTTAAGTGGTGGCAAGGGGAATCCTGGGCCTCTTGCTTCGGAAGTAGAGGCTCAGCTCTTTGCAAAGGACTTTCTCTCCCGAGTCCTTTCCAGGGTTGGGGTCCCTTATGAGTCCTTAAGAAAGGCCATAAGGGAGATGCAACTTGAAGGCAGAGAAGCACAAAGCCTAATCGAGGAGCTTTTCCCACAGACTTCTAGGTTTGAAGTCCTTAAGCCAAAAGGACCTGTCTTCATAAAAGGTCCTGTTGCCAAAAGACTTAAAAGGTACGAAGGCAATCCCATCCTCAGACCCGTCAAAGAACATGGGTGGGAGTCCAGGTTCGTATTCAACCCAGCCGCTATAAGGCTGAAAGGAAAGATATACCTCCTTTACCGGGCGATGGGTGAAGACATGGTCTCAAGGATAGGCCTTGCCGTGTTGGACCAGACGGGGAAAAGGGTAATAGAACGCCTTACTGAACCCATCTTTTGGCCTGTGGAGGATTGGGAAGAATTAGGGTGCGAAGACCCTAGGTTGGTGTTGCTTGAGGGGAGGCTGTGGATGCTATACACTGCCTATTCGCGAGCTGTAGCCCAGATCGCCTTGGCTTCCATAGATCCGGAAGACTTCCTCTTGGGCAGATGGGAGAAGTGGCAGAGACACGGCCTGTTGTTTCCAGGGGAATCCAATAAAGACGCCTTCCTCTTCCCGGAACGGATAGATGGCAAGTTCGTCCTTGTCCACCGGGTAGAACCAGCGATGTGGATCTCCTTTTCCAAGGTCATTTCTTGCCCTTGGCCTTCTATGGAACACAGCATCTTAATGGGGCCAAGGTCAGGGGATATGTGGGATAGTTTGAAGATAGGAGCGGGTGCGCCGCCCCTTAAGACTCGATACGGTTGGCTTTTGATATATCACGGGGTAGATCGGCGGTCGATATATAGGCTTGGAAGCTTGCTTCTTGATATAGAAGACCCCAAGTGGATCCTTTACCGATCGCCCAATCCTATACTTGAACCTTTGGAACCCTATGAAAAGGGAGAAACAGGTTGTCAGGTACCTAACGTGGTCTTCACATGTGGTGCTGTTCCCCAAGAGGAGACTGAGATCCTCTCCTTTGAGGACGAAGTTTTGATATATTACGGCGCAGCCGATACCGTCATCGCCCTGGCGACGGGAAAGGTAGGCGATATGGTACCTTGGCCCATCGGAATAGAGAGGTGGTGGGGATGAAGGTCACCGTCTTAGGTGCAGGCAACTTAGGTTCTGTCCTCGCTATACTTTTGGCTGAAAAAGGTCACAGGGTAATGCTCTGGACCATTGAGGAGGAAGTCTTCCAGTGCATACTCCTTTACCGAGAAAACCCCAAATACCTGTCCAAGGTAAAGTTTCCCCCCGAGGTGAAACCCACAACGGACCTACAAGAGGCCTTAGACGGTACTGATGCCCTCTTATGTGCAGTACCCTCTGGGGCTGTAAGGGAGGTGATCGCAAAAGCAAGGTCCTTCCTCCAAGGAAATCCTCTGATCGTCAATTTCGCCAAGGGTTTAGAGCCTGACACTGGGATGAGGTTAAGCCAAGTTATAGAAGAGGAACTGGGGGGATGTAACCATAGGCTTGTAGTAGTTAGTGGCCCTTCCATTGCAAGGGAGATCCTAGAAGGGATCCCCACACTTGTAGCAGCCTCAGCCCTTGACCTTTCGGATGCCTTGGAGGCCAAAAACCTTTTGGAAACCCCCTTTTTTAAGCTCTACCCAACCGATGACATAGTAGGTGTTGAAGTAGGAGGGGCCTTCAAAAACGTCTTCGCCATTGCAGCAGGGATGTGCGATGGTATGGGACTTGGTTTCAACACGAAGTCCGTTATAGTGAGCAAAGGCTTTGAAGAACTCCTCGCCCTGGCAGAGGCCCTAGGGGCGAAGAAAGAGACCCTTTATGGGATTTCAGGACTTGGGGACCTAATAGTGACAAGCTTTAGTCCCTTGAGTCGAAACCGTCGTTTTGGGGAGAAGCTTGCCCAGGGGCTTAACCCCCAAAGGGCTCAAGAAGAAATAGGACAAGTAGTGGAGGGCGTAAGGGCCACCCAGGTAGCGAAAAGGGAAGCTGGACGATTAGGCCTTAAGTTGCCCATTGTCGAAACTTTATACGAGGTCCTTTACTGCGGGTTACCCCCAAAGGAGGCCATATTCAGGTTTTTAGGATAGGTTTTTACGGTATAATTAATAAGACTATGGAAAGATATGCCAGAATAATAACCCATAACGACATGGACGGTGTGGTCTCGGCAGCTCTGTGTTCATATGCCTTAGGGGTCAAAAAGGTCCGCTTTGCGAGTCCCTTGAGCATAACAAGGGGTGACCTTTCCATTGGTGAAAGGGATGTCGTCTGTGACCTTCCCTATCCCTTAGTATGTGCCTTGTGGTTTGACCACCATGAGGGAAACCTTGAGGAACTCAAACTGAGGGGGATAGATCCTGAGGGGATAAGGGGGCGTTTTGCCCTTAAGCCAAGTTGTAGCCGCGTGGTCTTTGAGTATTTTTGTGAGCATGGTGTTCGGTTTCCATCTTATCTTGAGGAAACCGTTAACGAGACGGATGTCATAGACGGTTTCCTTTATTCGAGCTTAGAGGAATGGCGTAAGGAGACCCTTGGGAAGTTAGTGGACAGTTCAATAAAGGCTTCCACCTCCGATTTAAAGGAAAGGAATTTCTACCTGTTCAAACTGGTTAACCTCATACGGGATCACCCTTTAGAAGAGGTGGTGAGGTTCGATTTCGTCCGCGAGAGGATCGAGCGCTATAAAGTAGAAGAAGAAAGGATGCTCAAGATGATACAGGAGGACGCCTGTTTCCTCCCCTTTGATGAAGATAAGGAACTGGTGGTCCTTGACCTTACGCGTCATAACCGGCGCCCTTGGGTTATAAAGCAGTTGGTGTCCTTGGTGTATCCGGATGCCTTGGCGGTATTGGAACTGTTTCCAGTCTTTGAGGCAGGGGTAAAGACTACGAACTTCGGCGTCTCTATGTCTCTTACCGTAAAAGCCAAAAACATGTCCTTCAAGGACATTGGGGGGATCATGAGGACCCTCAACATCGGAGACGGGCACAAAGGGGCTGCAGGTGGCGTTGTCAGGGCGCGATCAAAGGTAGAGATGTTGAAGAAAAAGGAGGAATTGCTTAAAAGGATATATGAACTATGGAAGGCTCAGAGATAGGAGATAAGTTACGCCTCTTAAAGGAGCTTATATCGGGCAAGCGCAAAATACTGATTCTCACTCATTTAAACCCAGATCCAGACGCTTTGGCTAGTGCCTACGGGTTAAGGTTCCTCTTCAAAAAGTGGGGGGTTAACTCTGTAATCGCCTATGAGGGCGTAATAGGAAGGCCGGAAAACCGGGCGATGGTACGGCGTTTGCGCATCCCTTTATGTTCCGTCAAGACCCTTGAACCTCGCAACTTCAGTACTATTGCAGTTGTAGATGCACAACCCCTTTCCACTAACGTCCCGCTTTCCTCAAACCTTTCTCCTACCATTGTCATAGACCATCACCCCGTGGCGAAGAAGTCTTCATTAAAGCGGGTCCCCTTTGTAGACATAAGGCCTAATATAGGGAGTACCTCCACCATTGTAGCTTCTTATATCCTTCAAGCAGGGCTGGAACCAACGCCTATGGTGGCCACAGCCTTGTTTTACGGAATAAAGTCTGACACGCGCGACCTCGGACCAAGCGCTACCTCGGAAGATCTAAAGGTGGCAACAGCCCTTTACCCCAAGATCTCGGTAAAAGCCCTCTCCGATATAGAACATCCAAGGCTCCCAAAAGAGTACTTCAGGATCTTGAAGGAAGGCATACAGAATTCCCTTTACTTTCCTCCAGGCCTTCTCATAAGCGATTTGGGAACCTTGGGCTACGTGGACATGGTCTCTGCAATAGCCGATCTCCTCCTTAGGGCCGAAGGGGTAAAGTGGGTGTTGTCCATAGGCGAATGGAAGGGCACAGTCTTTTTCAGCATAAGGTGCACGAACGGCAAAAGGATGAACGCCGAAAAGGTCGCTAAACGTTTAATAAGGGGCCTAACAGGAGCTGGTGCAGGAGGACATGAGTCAATGGCAGGAGGAAAGGTAGAATCGTCCAATCATAAGGTCTTTGAGGTGATCCAAAAGTTAAAACTGCGTTTTGTAAAGGAGCTTGGCTCAAGCTGGGAAAAAGGCATACCCTTTTTAGGAGGTGGAAATGGAGCTGAAGAGCGTAAGGTTAGAAATCCCTGAGGGTTGTAACCTAATCTTAGGGCAGAGCCATTTCATCAAAACGGTCGAAGACCTTTACGAAGTGATGGCCACTAACGTTCCGCAGGTGAAGTTCGGGATTGCCTTCTGCGAAGCCTCAGGAAAATGCTTGATACGGAGCGAGGGTAATGACCCGGAATTGATAAAAGTGGCCGAAGAAAACGCAGAAAGGATAGGGGCTGGTCATACTTTCGTCATCCTTATGAGAGATGCCTACCCCATAAACGTATTGAATGCCGTAAAAAATTGCGCTGAGGTTTGTAGCATCTTCTGCGCCACGGCCAACCCGGTAGAGGTGATCTTGGTCGAAACAGAACAAGGCCGTGGGATCCTTGGTGTTATAGATGGCTTTAAACCTCGCGGAAAGGAGACCGAACAGGACAAACAAGAACGTAAGACCTTGTTGCGGAAAATTGGCTATAAGTTATGAACTCTTATGAGCTACCTTTTCCTCTTTTGGGATAAGTTCTACAATAGAAAGAAGAGCGCCGTCTCCTTTGCGGAAGCCTGTTCGGTATATGCGTACGTATCCCCCATGGCGGTCCTTATAACGAGGGGCTATCTCGTTGAAAAGTTTTCGCATGATGGACTTATCCATCACGTACTTTAGGACTTCCCTTTTGGCCTGTAGATCTCCTCGTTTGCCCAAGGTTATTAACCTTTCGGCAAACCTCCTCAATTCCTTTGCCTTGGCCAGGGTTGTCTCTATTCGCTCGTGACGGAATAGATCCGTCACCATGTTCCTCAACATCATGAGCCTATGACTAGTAGTACGTCCAAGTTTCCTATAATCCTTCCTATGCCTCATCTTCTTCCTCCTCTTCTGTATCGACTTCAGGAGGTGTGAAATCTACTTCCATCCCCAGGTTAAGCCCTACCTTGGAAAGGGCCGTCTTTATCTCCTCCAGGGACTTGCGGCCAAAGTTCTTGGCTTGAAGGAGTTCGCTTTCGCCTTTTTGCACCAATTGACCTATGTAGATAATACCCATGGCTTTCAAAGCGTTTACGGAACGCGCTGATATTTCCAACTCGTCTACAGTCTTTGAAAGGATCTCGGATAAATCGGTCTCCTCAGCAGGTACAGGCCCCAAAGGTTTTTCTTCTTCTATTTCAGCCTCCAGTTCTACGAACACCCTTAATTGTTCCTGTAAGATCTTAGCCGCTACCCCTACAGCCTCCAGAGGTGTTATGGTACCATCGGTCCAAACTTCTAATATCAAACGATCGTAATCGGTAATGTGCCCTACACGGGTTGGTGTTACGGTGTAATTCACCTTTCTCACAGGCGAAAATATGGCATCCATGGAAATAGTCCCTATAGGAGCATCCTCCTCTTTGTTGCGTTCAGCAGGTACATAGCCTCTGCCCATCTTAACGGTCATCTCCATCTTCAAAATGGCGTCTTTGTCCAAGGTAGCAATGTAGTGGTCAGGGTTGACCACCTCAATACCTGCAGGACACTGTATATCCCCAGCCTTTACCTCCTTAGGCCCCCTTTCCTCGATCCTTACGGTCTTTGGGTCCGTGTCTTCCATTTTGAACCTTACACCCTTGAGGTTGAGGATGATTTCTGTCACGTCTTCCCTTACCCCCGGGATCACGGAGAACTCATGTAAGCATCCGTCGATCCTTACAGACGTAATAGCCGCCCCACGTATGGAAGAAAGTAAAACCCTCCGGAGCGAATTACCAAGGGTAATCCCGTAACCCCTCTCCAAAGGTTCTATGATAAACCTACCGTAAGTCTCAGTAGTCACCTCTTTGTCTACCTCAAGCCTTTTGGGCCGAATCAATTCCCTCCAGTTCTTTTCATACCTGCTGAGGTCCATCACATAACCCCTCTTTTTTGGAATAAAGCTTTACTTAGAATAAAGTTCTACTATCAACTGCTCTCTAATAGGAGGAGTGGTCAATTCCTCACGTTTCGGCAGATCTTTGACAATCCCTTTGAATTCGTCCTTTTTCAGTTCCAACCACGAAGGTGTACCCCTCCTTACCGCCCCTTCTAAAGCCAGTTTTGTCCGCTCCATGTCCCGGCTTGAAGGTTTAACCTCCACCACGTCTCCTACTTTTACCAAATAGGATGGTATATCGATTATCCTCCCATTGACCATTATATGCCCATGACTCACCAGCTGCCTTGCGTCCCTACGGGTCGAGGCAAATCCCAAGCGGTATACCACGTTGTCAAGCCTCCTTTCGAGCAATACCAACAGGTTAACCCCAGTATTACCTTTTTGCCGCTCTGCCATCTCAAAGTAACGTTTGAACTGTCGTTCACTAACCCCATAGATCCTCTTGACTTTCTGTTTTTCCCGAAGCCTCAAACCATAGTCTGAAAACTTCACCCTTGCTGTTGGCCCATGTTGACCAGGAGGATACGGACGACGCTCAAAGGCGCACTTATCCGTATAACAACGCTCCCCCTTCAAGAACAGCTTCATCCCTTCACGCCTACAAAGCCTGCAAACAGGTCCAGTGTACCTACCCATTACACTCTCCTCCTCTTAGGGGGTCTACATCCGTCATGGGGTATGGGCGTTACATCGCGGACAGACTTTATCTTGAGGCCAGCTGCCTGTAATGCCCTTATTGCTGCTTCGCGTCCTGCACCAGGACCTTTTACCAACACGTCCACAGACCTCATACCCGCTATCTCAATGGCCTTCTTGGCCGCTGCCTCCGCAGCCAATTGTGCCGCAAAAGGTGTTCCCTTACGTGCCCCCTTGAAACCCTGAGTACCACCTGAAGCCCAAGCGATAGTATTACCTTCAGGATCGGTTATGGTGACTATTGTGTTGTTAAAAGTAGCTTGTATATGGGCTACCCCCTCAGGTACCGATTTACGCACCTTTTTGACACCAGTACCACCCTTTTTACGCGCCATCTCCGCAACCTCTCCTCATTTCTTCTTCTTTATAAGGGCACCCCTTGGGCCCTTACGGGTACGGGCATTGCTTCGCGTCCTCTGCCCTCGTACTGGTAGACCCATCTTATGCCTCAGCCCCCTATAGCACCCTATCTCCATGAGCCGCTTTATGTTCATGGCGATCTCTTTCCTCAACTCCCCTTCCACCTTGTAATCCCGATCGATTATCTCACGGATCTTGGCCACTTCTTCCTCTGTAAGTTCACCTGCCTTCTTACCAAAATCAATACCCGCTTCCTTAAGGATCTTTTGGGCAGTCGTCCTTCCTATCCCATAAATATACGTTAAGGCGATCTCTATCCTCTTGTTGCTCGGAATGTCAACACCTGCTATCCGCGGCATGGCCTACCCCTGCCTTTGTTTATGTTTTGGATTTTCACATATAACCCTTACTATGCCCTTTCGCTTGATTATCTTACACTTGTCACACCTTCTTTTCACAGAAGCCCTCACCTTCACCTCTAACCTCCTAACTTACTTCTTCCTGTATATTATCCTGCCCCTTGTGGGATCGTAAGGGGAAAGCTCAACCTTCACCTTATCGCCTGGTACTATTTTTATGTAATACATCCTCATCTTCCCAGAAACATGCGCCAAAACCCTTCTCCCATTGGGAAGCTCAACCCTGAACATGGCATTTGGCAAAACCTCCACCACTGTCCCTTCTACTTCCAGGCCTTTGGGCATCTACCTTCTCACCCCTATTGCCTCCAATAACCTCTGTTTCACTTCCTCAATGGGACCTTCACCTTTTACCTTTACCAATACGCCCTTCTTTTCATAATAACTTATCAAAGGCTCAGTATCTTTTCTATATACCCTTAGGCGTTCCTTAATCACATCCTCCTTGTCGTCCTCCCGTTGGTAAAGGGGACCACCACACTTGTCACAGACCCCTTCTACTTTAGGCGGCTCAAAGAATACATGGTACATAGCGCCACAATTCCTACACGTCCTACGCCCTGTCAGACGCCTCAAAACCTCTTCTTCTGAAACCTCAACTTCCACTACACGGTCCAACCTCCTTCCAAGCTCTTCCAAAATCCTGTCCAGGGCTTCTGCCTGTGAGATGGTCCGCGGGAACCCGTCAAAGACCACCCCCTTTTCGCATTCAGGCGACCTTAACTTCTCCCTCACAATCCCTATCACCACTTCGTCAGGTACGAGTCTCCCCTCTTCCATGTATTTTTTCGCCTCAAGCCCTAAAGGCGTTCCTTCCCTTACAGCCTCCCTCAAGATATCCCCAGTTGAAAGATGGACAAAACCCAACTCCTCCGCCATCCTTTTGGCTTGTGTACCCTTACCAGACCCCGGGGGACCAATAAGCACCAGATACATCCCTACCTCCTCCCCTTTATCCTTACCCCTTTAACGATGCTTTCATATTGCCTACTCAAAAGGTGTGCCTCTATCTGTTGGACCGTATCAAGGGCAACCCCTACTACTATCAATATGGCCGTGCCGCCAAAATAAAAGGGCACGTTGAACTTCCCCATAAGTATAGCAGGTAAGACGCAAACCAAAGCTACATAAAGCCCACCGATCAAGGTTATCCTCGACAAGACCTTATCGATGTAATCGGCTGTGGGTTTCCCAGGCCTTATGCCTGGGATGAACCCCCCGTATTTCTTCATGTTATCAGCCACATCTACAGGGTTGAATATGATGGCCGTATAAAAGTAGGCAAAAAAGACGATAAGCACGACATAACACAGGTTGTAAACCACTCCCATGGGATCAAAGACCTTCTTGATTAAATCCATAACAGGATGGTGTATAAAGTTAGCCACAGTTGTTGGGAACATAAGGAGCGAAGAGGCAAAAATAGGGGGAATAACACCAGATGTATTGAGCTTTAAGGGTAGGAAAGCCGATTGCCCTCCATATACCCTACGACCTACGATCCTTTTGGCGTACTGGATGGGTATACGCCTATAGGAAGTTTCCATAAATATGACGAAGGCCACAACCGCTACAGCAAAAAGGGCCAAGAGCAAACCGAAGATCACGTTCATCTCGCCTACCCTGACAAGTCTCCATATGGCGGCGATCTCCCTAGGTATACGTGCCACTATACCCGCGAATATGATCAAAGATATCCCATTACCTATACCCCTTTCGGTGATCTGCTCGCCAAGCCACATAAGGAAGGTGGTGCCGGTGGCCAAGGTCAACATGGTTGTCAGCCTAAACCCCCATCCCGGGTTGATTACTATCGCTTCCCCTCCGGTTCCCCTTAACCCCTCCAATCCAAGGGCTAACCCAAACCCCTGAAAGAGACAAAGCAGTACTGTCCCGTACCTTACGTACTGGTTTATCTTCCGTCGCCCGTATTCCCCTTCCTTTTTCAAGAGCTGAAGCTGGGGTATCACCACGGTCAGGAGTTCCATTATTATGGCCGCACTTATATATGGCATGATACCTAACGCAAAGACGCTGAACCTTTCAAAAGCCCCTCCTGTAAAGATGTTGAAAAGCCCTAACATGCCCCCGGCTTGTTGCAAAAAGGAAGAAAGCGCTTCCCTGTCGATACCTGGTGTAGGAATGTGACAACCGATCCTGTAAACCCCAAGGAGCAAAAGGGTCAGGAAGATCCTCTTCCTCAGTTCCGGTATCTTTAAGATGTTTCCAAGGGCATTCATAAAGGAAGGATCTCCGCTTTCCCACCCGCAGCCACTATCTTTTGCTCGGCGCTGCGGCTGAACTTATGGGCCTTTACTGTAAGGGGGACGTTTATCTCCCCCTTGCCCAATATCTTCACCCCGTCCCACTTCCCTTTCACCAAACCCGCTTCCCTCAGCACCCTTTCGTCCACCACCGAACCTGCGGGGAACCTATTAAGGTCCTTCACGTTCACCACTGCCAATTCCTTCCTCGTAGGGTTATGGAATCCACGTTTTGGAAGCCTCTTGTGTAAAGGTAGTTGGCCTCCTTCAAAACCTGTGGGCATGTCCGGACTGGAACGCGCCTTTTGACCCTTGTGACCCCTGGTTGCCGTTTTACCATGTCCCGATCCAGGTCCCCTTCCCACCCTTTTTGGGGGATGGATTGCCCCTTTTGGCGGTCTTAACCTATCAAGCATCTTCCTCCCTCACCTCCACTAAATGCGCCACTTTCCTTATCATACCCCTTGTTTCAGGGCTGTCCTTCAAAAGCACCTCATCGTTCAACTTCCTCAACCCCATTCCACGTAACACTTCCCTCTGTCTTTGCGGATTACCTATAGGACTCCTTACCAATTTAACCCTTAGATAGCCCATCTGCTCCCACCTACCCTAGGATCTCCCTTAAGGTTTTTCCCCTCTTTCTGCTTATTTCCTCAGGTGACTTAAGGCTCATCAACCCTTCGAAGGTAGCCTTTATGAGGTTATGAGGGTTATTAGAACCAAGGGACTTCGTCAGCACGTTCTGTATACCCGCACACTCCATAACCGCCCTTACCACGGCCCCCGCTATGACCCCAGTTCCTTCACGGGCAGGCTTTAGCAAAACCCTCGAAGCCCCGAACTCCCCAATTACCTCATGGGGTATCGTTGTTCCCAAAAGGGGAACGCGTATTAAGTTCTTTTTGGCCTTTTCCACCCCTTTCCTTATGGCCTCAAGGACCTCTTGGGCCTTTCCAAGCCCATAGCCCACAATACCCCTTCCATCTCCTACCACTACAAGGGCCGTGAACTTAAACCTCTTACCCCCTGAGGTAACCCTTGACACACGGTTGATGTAAACTACCCTTTCGGTCAAGTCTAACCCTTCTGGATTGATCCTCACAGGCCTTTTCCTCATCTTCAAAACTCCAATCCCATTTCTCTTGCGCCTTCTGCCACAGCCTTTACCCTTCCATGGTAAAGGAAGCCATTACGGTCAAAAACTACCTTCTTTATCCCCTTTTCCAAAGCCCTTTTAGCTATCAACCTACCTACTTCCCTGGCCGCCTCCACGTTCCCTGTGCTCTTGAGTTTGCCCCGTAACTCCTTGTCCAAGGTAGAGGCCGACACCAAGGTGTGCCCTTTTGTATCGTCTATGATCTGAGCGTACATGTGCTTGAGGCTCCTGTACACACAAAGCCTTGGTCTCTCAGGAGTCCCGGAGATCTTCCTCCTAATCCTGAGTTTCCTTCTCAACCTGCCTTTAAGCCTCTTCTTCGACATCTTACTTCTTACCCCTCCCTTTGCCGACTTTTAGCCTTACTACTTCGCCCTCATAACGAATGCCTTTCCCCTTATAGGAATCAGGCTCCCTTAAAGCCCTGATCTCAGCAGCGACTTGACCCACCTTCTGTTTGTCAATGCCCTTTACCACGATCTTCGTCGGCTGGGGCACCTCAATCTCGATGCCCTCAGGTATCGGGTAAAGGACAGGGTGGGAATACCCAAGCGCTAGCCTAAGGGTCCTGCCTTCAAGTTGGGCCCTATAACCAACCCCGACTATCTCTAACCTCTTTTCAAATCCCTGGGTGACCCCCTGCACCATGTTGGCGATAAGGCTCCTCATCAACCCATGAAGGGCCCGCGCTCTCCTGGTCTCTACTTTTCTGTCCACCTTCACTTCCCCATCGAGGACCTTAACCTCTATTTCAAAGGGGATCTTTTGTGAAAGGGCACCCTTAGGACCCTTTACTAATACCTGTTCACCTTCCACCTTAACCTCAACACCCTGTGGTATAGGAATAGGCTTTCTCCCAATCCGCGACATCTTCCACCTCTACCATACGTAACAAATTACCTCTCCTCCAACACCCGCTTTACGCGCTTCACGGTCGGTCATAACCCCCCGAGAGGTGGTAAGGATGGCTATACCAAGCCCTCCCATCACCCTGGGGATCTCGTCTTTTTTCACGTAAACCCTTCTCCCAGGCTTACTGACCCTCTTTAAGCCCGAAATAGCCGGCTCTCCGTCTTCCCCGTACTTCAAGAACACCTTAAGGATCCCCTGCTTGTTGTCAGGTATAACCTTGAACCCCTTTATGTAGCCCTCTTCCTTTAGGATTTCGGCAATCCTCACCTTGAACTTGGAAGAAGGGACGTCTACCTCTTCTTTTCGGGCTTGTAATGCGTTCCTTATCCTCGTCAGCATGTCGGCAATAGGATCCGTCATCATGGCCCTTCCCTACCAACTTGACTTCCTAACCCCTGGGATCAACCCCTCCAGGGCGTATTTCCGGAGACACATCCTACAAAGCTTGAACTTCCTAAAGTATCCACGTGCGCGCCCACACATACTGCAACGGTTCCTATGTCTCACCTTGAACTTGGGCGGCCTCTTTGCCTTTTCTATCTGAGCCTTCCTAGGCACTTTCCCTTTCCCTCCTTTCCTCCCTGAAGGGCATACCCATGAGTTTTAAGAGTTCCCTGGCCTCCTCGTCGGTTTCTGCCGATGTCACTATCGTGATGTTCATCCCCTTGATCTTATAAACCTTGTCGTAGTTCACCTCTGGGAAAAGGATCTGTTCCCTCAGGCCCAACGTATAGTTCCCTCGCCCGTCAAAGGAATAAGGCGAAAGCCCCCTGAAGTCCCTCATCCTAGGAAGGGCTATGTTCACAAGCCTGTTGAAGAACTCGTACATCCTCTCCCGTCTCAAGGTAACCATACACCCGATGGGCATGCCCTTGCGGAGTTTAAATTGGGCTATGGATTTCTTGGCCTTGGTCACAACAGGCTGTTGGCCTGTTATAGCCTTTAGGTCCTCCATGCAGGATTCAAGGACCTTGATGTCCTGTATAGCCTCTCCAAGGCCCATATTCACCACTATTTTGACAAGCCTCGGGACTTCCATGACGTTCCGATAACCGAACTTCTCCATCATCTTCGGCACGACTTCCTTATAGTAATATTCCTTCATCGGAGACCACCCCATAGCCCTTCACCTCACTTCTTGTCCAAGGATTCTCCACAACGTTTACAAACCCTTACTTTAGTGCCATCCTCCAAAAACTTCCTGCCAACCCTTGTAGGCCTGTTACAGTTAGGGCAAAGGGGCATGACGTTGGATACGTGTATAGGGGCCTCAACCTCCAATATCCCCCCTTGTCCGGTAGTAGGTCCAGGCCTTACGTGTTTCTTCACTAGGTTTATCCTTTCCACTACTACCTTCTCTTCCTTCGGGATGACTTTAATGACCCTTCCCGATTTCCCTCTGTCCTTACCTGCGATAACCACCACAAGGTCACCTTTTTTGACATGCAACTTCCGCATTTAAAGGACCTCCGGTGCCAAAGAGACGATCTTCATGAAATGCTTGGCCCTGAGTTCCCTGGCCACAGGACCAAAAACGCGTGTACCTATAGGTTCGTTCTGCTGGTTCACTATAACAGCTGCATTGTCGTCGAACTTAATGTAGGACCCATCTGGCCTCCTTATCTCCTTTTTGGTCCGCACGACCACTGCCCTTACCACATCGCCCTTCTCGATCTTCGAACCCGGGAGTGCGTCTTTTACCGAAGCGATGATTATATCGCCCACAGTCGCATATTTCCTCTTTGCCCCGAGGATGCCGATACACATTATCTTCTTTACCCCTGTATTGTCAGCAACCTCAAGTTTTGTCGTTGGCCTGATCATCGCCGCTCACCTCCTCTGGGAGGACTTCAGAAGCGCCTTTTAGGCCCCTCTCGAGGATCCTCACCACCCTCCACCTCTTAAGCTTACTCAAAGGCCTAGTTTCTATTATCAAGACCTTATCTCCTACCTTACATTCGTTCTTTTCATCATGCGCATAGAATTTCGTAAAACGCCTTATGACCTTACCATATTTAGGATGTTGTACAAGCCTCTCCACCCGAACCACCACGGTCTTGTCCATCTTGTCACTGACCACTACCCCTATCTCTGTCTTCCTATGACCCCTTTCTACCATCTCCACCACTCCTTTGTAGTTCGCGTTCCCTCAGGATGGTCTTTATCCTGGCTATTTCCCTCTTCACCTGGGAGATACGGGCAGTATTGGTGAGCTGGCCTATGGCATGTTGGAACCTCAGGTTGAACAACTCCTCCCGTAACTCCTTCTCCTTACGCCGCAATTCCTCGTCGCTTAACATCCTTAGCTCCTTCGCCTTCATGGCAGTTCCTGTCTCTTCACGAACCTCACTGGAATAGGCAATTTATGAGAGGCCAACCTGAAGGCCTCCCGTGCTTCCTCTTCTGGCACACCCTCAAGTTCGAACAAGATCCTCCCAGCCTTAACTACAGCCACCCATTCCTTGACATCCCCTTTACCCTTACCCATCCGGGTCTCGGCTGGCTTCTTAGTCACCGGTTTGTCGGGGAAGACCCTCAACCAAAGCTTCCCGGTCTTGCGGATAGAACGGGTGATCGCCACCCTGGCTGCCTCGATCTGTCTCGCCGTAAGCCAACATCCCTTAAGGGCTTGTAAGCCGTACTCTCCTAGATGAAGTTCACTTCCCGCAAAGGCCCTTGTCCTTACGCGGCCCCGTTGCTGTTTACGATATTTGGTCCTCTTAGGCTGAAGCATCTTCCCGCTCCTGTCCAGGGAATATCTCTCCCTTGTATATCCAGACCTTCACCCCTATTGTCCCGTACTTGGTCTTGGCCACGGCAAATCCATAGTCTATGTCGGCCCTGAGTGTCTGTAACGGTAACCTCCCCTCCCTGTACCATTCCCTCCTTGCAAGCTCAGCCCCAGCAAGCCTCCCTGCGCAGGCCACTTTCATCCCTTGAGCCCCAAGCTTCATGGCCATGGAAATGGCCCTCTTCATGGCCCTCCGGTGGCTCACCCTGCGCTCTATTTGGAAAGCTATGTTTTCGGCCACAAGCTGTGCGTCAAGCTCCGGTCGCCTTACTTCCCTTATGTTAATCACCACTTCCTTACCGGTCATAGTTTCGAGTTCACGCCTGAGGCTCTCTACCTCTGCACCCTTTTTCCCTATAACCAACCCCGGCCTTGCCGTCCATATGTCTACCTTTACACGACCCGCCTTTGTGGCTGCGACCCTTTCTATCTCGATGGTCGATATACCTGCGTGGTAGAGCTTTTGCTTTATATAACGCCTGATCTTCAGGTCCTCCTCTAAGAGGTCTCCATAACCTTTATCTGCATACCACTTGGCCTTCCAGGTCTTGGTTATACCAAGTCGAAAACCCTCAGGATGAACCTTCTGCCCCATCTCCCCTTATCTCCTCTCCTCTAATATGACCGTTACGTGGCTTGTCCTCTTCCTTATCATGGTGGCCCGACCCATGGCCCTGGGGATCCACCGCTTCCACATGGGCCCTTGGTCCACCAAGACGTTTTTAACCCAAAGTTTGTCTACATCTAGCCCCGTGTTGTGTTCTGCATTCGCCAGGGCCGAACGTATCACCTTAGTAAGCATCCTGGCGAACTTCTTATTGGTAAAGGCAAGGATGGCCAACGCCTGATCCACCTTTTTCCCTTTCACCAGACGGGCCACAAGCCTTGCCTTTGAAGGCGATATCCTCAAGTATTTCGCAGTAGCCTTGACCTCCATCACTTCTTCACCACCTTGGTTTTCTTATCTCCCGCATGCCCTCTAAAGGTCCTAGTGGGGGCGAATTCCCCCAATTTATGTCCCACCATTTGTTCGGTCACGTAAACGGGGATGAACTTCATCCCGTTGTGCACCGCAAAGGTAAGCCCCACAAACTCAGGGATAATCGTAGACCGCCTTGACCAGGTCTTTATCACCTTATCGGTCCGGCCTTCTTCTTTAAGTTTCCGGACCTTCTCCAATAGCTTAGGATCTACATAGGGCCCTTTCTTTTTAGACCTAGGCATCCTCACTTCCTCCGCTTGATGATGTATTTATCGGTGTCCTTCCTCCTTCGTGTCTTATAACCCTTAGCCAACTGTCCCCACGGGCTACAAGGATGCCTCCCACCATGGGCCCTACCCTCTCCTCCACCAAGGGGGTGGTCTATAGGGTTCATGGCAACGCCTCTAACGAAAGGACGCCACCCCATCCACCTCGCCCGTCCCGCCTTCCCAATGGTTATGTTCTCGTGGTCCACATTGCCCACCTGCCCCACTGTTGCATAGCAGTCAAGGTGAACTAGCCTGATCTCACCTGAAGGCAATCTCAGGTGGGCATAATCCCCCTCTTTGGCCATTATCTGACAATAAGTACCCGCCGCCCTGGCCAATTGTCCCCCTGCTCCTATCTTCAGTTCCACGTTGTGTACCAAGGTCCCTACCGGGATGTTCCTCAGGGGTAGGGCATTTCCAGGTTTTATCTCTGCGTTTTCCCCTGCCATAACGATGTCGCCTACCTTGAGTCCTACAGGCCAGAGGATATAGCGTTTCTCCCCATCGGCATAATGTAAGAGGGCTATACGGGCCGAACGGTTAGGATCATATTCTATGCTAGCAACCCTTGCCGGTATCCCTGCCTTGTCCCTTCTCACGAAGTCGATGATGCGGTAAAGCCTCTTGTGACCTCCACCCCGGTGACGGGCCGTGATCCTACCGTAACAGTTCCTACCCGCATGTTTCTTGAGCGGTTCTACCAGGCTCCACTCCGGTTCGTCCTTCGTGATCTCCTCGAAGGTCGAAACCGTCATAAAACGCCTTCCGGGAGAAGTTGGTTTAAAACCCCTTATCCCCATACCTTATGCCCCCTCGAAGAACTCTATGCTATATCCAGCCTTCAAGGTCACGATGGCCTTCTTCCAACTGGGCTCTTTACCGAACACCCTCCCGAACCTCACCTTCCTCTTGCCATGTACGTTTATAACGTTTACTTTTTCCACCTTGACGTTGAAGAGTTTCTCAACCGCCTCCTTTATCTCCATTTTATTGGCGTCCCTGGCCACCTCAAAGGTCACCTTATTGAGCTTTTCCTTTTGTTCCATGGCCTTTTCAGTGATCACCGGCCTTATTATCACCCGATGCAAATCCTTCATTGGAGTAACCTCGCTTCAATCTTAGGTATCGCACCCGAAAGGATCACCAAATTCGGGTAATAAAGTACATCGTAAACATTAAGCCCTTCCCATCTCAGGACCTTAACCCATGGGACGTTCCTTGCCGATTTCTCGAGCACTTCGTCCTTCCTGTCCACAACTATAAGGGTCTTCTGTTCTTTAAGCCCCAACTTCTCCATGGCCTCCACGAATTTCTTCGTCTTTATCTCAGGCAACCTGAACTCGTCAAGCACTATTACCTTTCCTTCTTTAAACCTCATGCTCAAAGCAGACTTCAAGGCCTCCTTTCTCACCCGTTTGGGGAGGTTGTATTCATAATCCCTGGGCTTAGGGCCGAACACCACCCCACCTTTTCTCCATATAGGGGAACGGATACTCCCATGCCTTGCTCTACCTGTATGTTTCTGAGGCCAAGGCTTACGGCTACCCCCCGACACTTCGGCCCTTGTCTTTGTGGAGTGCGTCCCCCGACGTCTTTTGGCCAACTGCCACTTCACCACTTCGTAAAACAGATGGGGCCTCACAGGCGCTTGGAACACTTCATCCCTCAGGTCCAATTCCCCTACCTTTTCCCGGTTGAGGTTGTAAAGATCAACCTTGGCCATTTTTTGCCCTCTTTTTCTTGGCTTCCTTTATTAGGACTATGGAGTTAGGACCACCAGGGACAGCACCCTTCACCAAAAGCAGGTTTTCCTCAGGTTTTACATCCACCACCAAAAGGTTTTGTACCGTAACCCTCTCGTTCCCGTAGTGGCCCGGCATCCCCTTCCCCTTCCAAGTCCTACCAGGGTCGGTGTTGGAACCCACGGACCCACCGTGGCGGTGATAGTCACTTGTACCGTGGCTCCCCGGAGCTCCAGAATAGTTGTGCCTCTTCATGACCCCGGTAAATCCTCGGCCTTTGGTCCAACCGGTTACATCTACATAGTCCCCAGGCTTGAAGACCTCAACGGTTACCTTCTGCCCCACACTTATGCCTTCTACGCTTTCGACCCTGAACTCCTTAAGGACATAAAAGGGCTCAATCCCTGCCTTTTTGAAATGCCCTAAAAGGGGTTTGTTAACCCTCTGCGGTTTTTTAGGCATGAACCCCAGTTGAAGGGCGTTATAGCCTTCTTTTTCCACCGTCTTTACCTGAACAACAGCACAAGGCCCCGCTTCTATCACCGTTACTGGCACAACGTTACCGTTTTGGTCAAATACTTGCGTCATACCGAGTTTCCTACCTATTATCCCTTTGAACATCTCCGGTTACTCCTTAGGGAGTTTGATCTCCACCTCAACCCCTGCTGGAAGTTCGAGCCTCATCAAGGCATCTACTGTTTGTTGAGTAGGCTCAATTATATCCACAAGCCTTTTGTGGGTCCTGATCTCGAACTGTTCCATCCCCCTTTTGTGCTTATGAGGGGAACGTAACAGGGTGAACTTATATATCCTCGTAGGCAGGGGAACAGGTCCTACGACCTTTGCCCCTGTCCTCTTGGCCGTATCCACTATCTCCCTTACAGAACGGTCCAACAACCGATGATCGTACGCCTTTAAACACACCCTTATTTTTTCCCCTGCCATAGCTGACCCTCAAAGCCCAAACCTACTCCATTACCTCTGTTACCACTCCTGCGCCTACGGTCCTGCCACCCTCTCTTATGGCAAACCTCAAGCCCACCTCAAGTGCCACAGGCTCAAGCAACTCCACCTCCAAGTTCACATTGTCCCCA
>Ga0105162_1000427_pt1 | contig 28129 bp, 32 predicted proteins | sample JNZ201metaG_FD_81532 | JGI IMG/M metagenome (GOLD analysis project Ga0105162, IMG submission 81532) | Hot spring microbial communities from Jinze hot spring, China to study Microbial Dark Matter (Phase II) - JNZ 20120812A | ecosystem: Environmental > Aquatic > Thermal springs > Hot (42-90C) >...
TCCTAATCCAAATAATAGTAACAATCCATTTAACAAATAATTAGGAATAATTGAAGCGAAACGTATGAGTGTGATCCCAGCAATTATTACTATTATTTCTCCTATAATTGTCATTAACAAACATATCGCGGTACTGCGCTAAAAATGATGGGGACAACTTATAACTATGTAATTTACAAAACTAATCAGTGAACAATAGGATGTATTATATGGATATTTTGATTTAAACTCTTTGGAGAACGAGAAGATTAAGATTTAATAAGTAGGTATGTTTTCGTATATCATAATAGTTGTATTAATTGGAACAAGTGTTTTAGAGGATATGCGGAGTTGATTTATGCGGGGGTGCCCGAGCCAGGTTAAAGGGGGCGGACTCAAGACCCAGAGGGAGATCCGCTGGCGTAGGCCTGCGTGGGTTCAAATCCCACCCCCCGCATTAATAATATCTAAAATACACTACTCCTACAGTATGGGGGTGTTGTATTGGTATTTGAAGGGGTTAAGAAAGCTATTTCGAAATTCCTGAGTAGAGGGGATTATGAGAAAGCTGTTGAGGATTTCGTTAAGGATTTGGAGAAGGAACTTATTAAATCAGATGTTAATCTCAAAGTCGTTGTAGAGGTTTCTAAAAATATTAAGCGTAGAGCATTGGATGAAGAACCTCCTGTTGGTGTTTCACGTAGAGAATGGTTTATCAGTATTGTTTATGAAGAATTAGTTAAAATGCTCGGTGGAGACGCTAGAGGTGTTCAGAAACCTTCGAAGAAACCCTGGATAATGCTTCTAGTTGGTTTACAGGGTTCTGGTAAAACAACTACTGCAGCTAAGATAGCTTATTACTATAAGCTTGAAGGCTATAGAGTCGGTTTGGTATGTGCAGATACCTATAGACCAGCAGCTTATGAACAGCTTAAACAACTAGGCGACTCCATAGGCGTCCTCGTATACGGTGAACCCGGGTCAAGCGATTCTATAGCAATATCTAAGAAGGGTGTTGAGTATTTCGTCAATAAGGGTTTCGACATCATAATTATAGATACCGCTGGTAGACACCATAAGGAGGAAGCATTACTTGATGAAATGAAGAAAATAAGTGAAGAAGTGAAACCGGATGAAGTTATGCTAGTTATCGACGCCGCTATGGGTCAGCAAGCATATAATTTAGCTAAAGCTTTCCACGACGTAACACCGATAGGTTCAATTACAGTAACGAAACTCGATGGTTCAGCTAAAGGTGGCGGTGCATTATCGGCTGTTGCAGCTACTGGTGCAAAAATAAAATTCATTGGAACGGGTGAGAAGATCGATGAATTAGAAGTTTTCAATCCCAAGAGATTTATCGCTAGAATACTTGGTTTGGGGGATTTAGAATCCATTATTGAGAAAATCCAGAGATTGAAAATCGAATTTACTGAAAAGGATCTCGAGGATATGCTTACAGGGAAGATAAATATGCGTTTAATATATAAACAATTAGTTAATATTAGGAAACTGGGTCCTCTAGGTAAGATATTGCAATCAATACCGGGTTTGGGATTCAAAATACCTTTCGATATAGATTCTAAGGAATTGGAGAAAAAAGTTTCGAGATGGATAGCTGCTATAAATTCAATGACGTATGAGGAACTGGATAACCCAGATATAATTGATAAGAAGAGGATGAGGAGAATAGCTATGGGTGCTGGTATAGATGTTGAAAATGTGAAGGAACTCCTGAAACAATATGATTTGATGAAGAAGATCTCTAAACAGATCGGTAGGAGGAGGGATTTATTGAAGAGTTTAGAGAATTTTGATAAAATCTTTAGAATTAAGTGAATAAATATAATGTGGAGAGTTTTGAATTCGGAGAACATCCTAGTTACCGTTCTCAGTAAAGCTAGGTCTGTTCTGAAGAAATACCCTTTATGCGACCATTGTTTAGGTAGGCTATTCGCTAGACTAGGTGTTGGTTTAGGAAACGATACTAGAGGTTTTTCTATTAAAACCATGCTCCAACTAGTTATTCACCACGAGAAAAGTACTTCTACGGATCAAAACGAAATCCGTGAATTAGCCGTTAATGCTGGTGAACCATTCATAACAATGTATAGAATAATTAGTGGTGAAACCGTGTGTAGGAAACCATGCTATATCTGTAACAATAAGTTATCACGAGAATACTTCCAATCCATTGCTGAGAAAGCTTATAGAATACTCAAAGATTGGAGTATTGAGAGATTTCTAGTTGGTGTAACGTTACCTAGAGAGATTAGGTTGAGAGAACTGGAGGTTCTACAAATTACTGGTTTCGAATGGGCTGAATCTATTAAGAATGAAGTGAAGAGAGAAGTTGGTAAAATTATTAGAGATAAGTATGGGTTAATACCTGATTTCGATAACCCGGAAGCAGTTGTTATCATAGATTTCGATAAGGATAATCTAGATATACAACCATCACCCATCTATATCGAGGGGGTTTACTGGAAGAAAGCTAGAATGATCTCGCAAACGGATTGGATAAACAATAATGTTTCCAAATGCCCCTTGAGTCTCGAATCCTTTCTTAACGAGAACCTCAGAGAAGTTTTCGGTTCTGAAAAAATATTTATACATGCATCCGGTAGGGAGGATGTCGATGTTAGAATGATCGGTTCTGGAAGACCCGTAGTTATCGAAGCCTATAGGCCTTCGAAACGAAGATTCGATTTAAACGATATCAATAATCGTTTGAATACGGATATAGTGGAGTTTAAATTAACGAGTATTGTGAAGAGAAGTAGAGTTGTTTATCTTAAAACCACTAGTGGATCTAGGAGGAAGACTTATAAAGCACTAATATATTCGTCAAAAGAACTCTCGAATAACGATATGGTTAAATTAGAGGAATTCTACAAAACTAATAATGTAGTTAAACAATGGACTCCTACAAGAGTTCTCTATAGGAGGAGGGATACTTTAAGAATACGTAAAGTTTTTGAAGTCAAAACAAAACTATTATCATCAAATGTTTTCGAAGCAATTATTAAATGCGATGGCGGATTATACGTTAAGGAACTTATACATGGAGATAATGGTAGAACACAACCGTCTTTTTCAGAAATAATTGGTGCGGTACTGATACCGTTAGAATTAGATGTTATTAGTGTGGAGTAAGGTTTAATAACGAGTAGTATTCATAATCCATATCACTCGAGCCTAATTTATGGTGTTTTAATTTGGTTAAAGCGCCTCGGGGGTATAGGCATAGAACTAGAAAGCTTTTGAAGAAGAGTATTAGAGAGAGAGGAGCTATTCCTCCATTAAGTCTACTTATGTATGAGTATAGCGTTGGCGATAGAGTCCATATAGTGATAAATCCATCTATTACTAAAGGTATGCCGCATAGGAGATTCCATGGTAAAACAGGAGTTGTTGTTGGGAAGAGAGGTTATTCATATATAGTTAAGGTTGAAATGGGTAATAAGGAGAAGATATTATTCGTTAGACCGGAGCATTTAAGACCCGTTATGCAGAATAAACCCCCTGCTTCTACAACGAGTTAGCATAGATGATTCGTTTTGAGCAGAAAACCTGAATTTAGAGTTATTGAAACACGTTTATTATCTAATCCGGAAGCTTTGAAACTCCTTAGTAAAGCTCATAGTAGGATTATGGAGAAGGAAGCTTCAGCACCGTTCATGATCGTTAAAACACTAGATTATTTGAAGAAATTCAGTAAAATAGATCCGGATAAAGCCGAGGAAATTAGAAATATATTGGAGAACTATGGTCTTAGAGAAGAATCTATAGTTATGCTTATGAATATTTGTCCCAGAAATGTTGATGAAGCTAGAATTTTGCTCGAATATGAAGAGAGATTTATAGAGACTAAAGTAGTTGAAGAAATTGTTGATAAACTTAAACAATACTGTAGAGAAACATAACTCTATATTCAACTGATATTAATTAGGATAATCAATATTCTACATATATTGATGTATAAACCAGTGTGGTTAAATAGGGATGCATCATTACAAACCATTTGAAAGAGAACATAGAGATCGTTTCCATAGAGAACACCGTAGGGTGGATTATTATAGAGAACCGGCTATGTACGTAACCGATTTTATAGAAACAGGGAATCCCACAGATAAACATGTTGAACATAGAACTCAACCGGTTGTACAGGGGGTCGGTGTTAAATTCTTCTCTCTCCTCGAAGCAACGCCTCTACCAGCTATAAAACTCTCAATACTCGAACGAGTAGATCTTGATTATCAAAGTAAAGTTAGGAGGATTTTAAGGATCAGTTACGAAGACCTCACCAGTATATCTAGATCTAATCTCCAAGAAGCTATTACTAGGATAATATATGAGAACGAAAAGATTTTCACAGAGTTCTTCAATATAGCTAGCCCTATAAACATTAGATTCCACGTTTTAGAACTGCTTCCACATGTAGGTAAGAAAACACTCATGGTTATTATTGATGAAAGAGGTAAGAAAAGGTTTGAAAATCTATTGGATTTTAAAAATAGAGTTGGAATAGACCCCGTAAAAATCCTTGCCGATAGATTGATTAAAGAACTTATTGGTGGCGAGAAGTATTATGTATTTATAAAACCTCCTGAGAAAGAGCCTCAAGCCATATATCTAGGTTATCTTGAGAAACTATATGCAGGCTTAATGATGTGATCAAAATTCAATTTAGAGAACCACCACTCGATAAACAATCATCTCTGCTTCGATGGACTATAAATATCCTTAATGCTAACATGATTAAACCTATTAAGAAACTTAGTCAGAACTTCGTTGTAAACCCTATTATAATTAGAGATGTTGTTAAATCAGTTGAACGAAACGGTAGTTTAGTAGAAGTAGGTTCTGGTTTAGGTACATTAAGCTACTTCTTGTCACGGAAGGTGAGAGATTTGAAAGCTTTTTTCGAAATCGATACTAGATTAGCAGAAATATCATTGAATCTCATAGATGATGGAATAGTAGTTAATAGCGATGCGTTACTGCATGAATGGAGATTTAAACAATTAGTATCTACAGTTCCATACCATTTAACGAGTAGTATTATAATTAAAACAGCTAGGAGCAACGAAATTGAGAAAGCAGTACTTGTTCTTCAGAGAGAAGTTGTTGATAGAATATTGGCTAAACCGGGGACGAGTAATTACGGTAGATTAACAATTATAGTTAATTTATTATTCGATGCTGAACCGGGACCGAGTTATCCTCCATCTTTCTTCTACCCCGAACCCGATGTGTATTCAAGAATGATTATTCTACGTAGGAGGAGATTATACGATAAGGTTATGAGTTATCTAGAAGATATTACGAGAAAAATCTTTAGTGAGAAGAGGAAGAGAGTGGGGAAGGTTTTCTCATCTAAATTGGGTTTGAATGAAGATGATATTAGGAAACTAGGTATTGATCCTATGAAGAGAATTTATGAATTGAGCGAAATAGAGATCCTTAGAGTTACCGAGGAGTTGTTATGAAATCGCTTTTTCTAAATGGATTTAAATTATTTATTCATGATAACGTTTATGAACCCAGTGATGATACTTGGCTTCTACTGAATTTAGCTGATGAGGTTTTATCTAGGAGAGAGAGCTCTGAATTATGCGTAGATCTGGGTTGTGGAAGCGGTGTTCTGGGTTTATACATGTTATTCAAAAACTACTGTAGAAGGGTTTTCTTCATAGATATTAATCCATATGCAACTACGAATACCGTTATTAATCTAGTGGAGAACAAATTTATGCATAGGGGTATTGTTGTGTTAAGTGAACCATATGTTTTCATCGAGAAAGCCGATGTAGTATTAGCTAACCCCCCTTACCTTCCAGAAGATGAATACCGGAGTATCGATATTTATAACGATATTAGCGTTATCGGTGGTGCTGAAGGTTTTGAAACATTATTTAAATTCATTGATTTCGCATCCGAAATTCTAGTTGAGAATGGTTATTTATTCATAACTTACTCTACATTAACTAAGCCGAAGGTGGTGGAGGGATATATTGTTAGTAGGGGATTCAAAATCATTATTAAGAGGACTGCGAAGTTTTTCTACGAAGAACTCATAGCTACCGGTGCTGTTAAGAAATGAAAATTAGGGTTGTCCTAGTAGGTATAGAAGGCTCCTATAATTTAGGAGTTATTATTAGGACTTGTAAGAACTTCGGTGTTGAAGAAATATATCTTGTTTCGCCTAAAGCTAATTTAGATGAAGCTAATCATTACGTTGCTAAAGCATCGGATTTGCTTCGCAGGGTTGTTATAGTTGATAGTTTAGAGAAAGCTTTAGAAGATGTAGAGGTTTCTGTAGCTACGTCTGCTTTAGGTTTTAGCGATACCGATATGGTTAGACAAGCTGTTTCAATCGAGGATTTCATAAAAATGATTCACGGTCGAACACGTAGTTTAGCTATAGTTTTTGGAAGAGAAAGTACTGGTTTAACACGTAATGAGATATTGAAAACCGATTATCTAGTAACGATACCTGCTAACCCGGAGTATCCGGTTCTGAATATATCCCAGTCGGTAGCTATTTTCCTATGGGAGATTTGGAAAATACGGGGTGCTGAGGCTCCCAATATACCGCCGAGAATTGGTAGGGATGATTTGGAATTACTGTTGAGTAAGTTGAGGGAAATCGTTGAATTAACAGTTGGTGTTGATTATAAAGTTGAGAGGATTATAACAGCTTTGAAGAGAGTATTTTATAGAGCTAAACCGAGTATTTATGAATACAGAGTGATTAAATACTGGGTTCTTAGAACTCTTAAGAAACTGAGAGAAACCCGTGGTTGAAGCATTGTATTAACGTGGATTAATTATAGTACCGGGGTTCTCTCCTCTCAAAACCTTGTCTATATTCTCTACATTCCTATAACCAACAACGTGTATTCTAATACCACTCCTAATAGCTATTTCTAAAGCTCTAACATCTATTAGAGCGTACTCTCCAGGTAGAATACTTTGTTCAATCATTTCTATGAGCTTAGATGCATCGATCTCTATTAAACCCTCAGCATCCGGGTATTTCAACGGGTCTTTATCGTAGACTCTATCGATAGCTGAAACGTATATAACGTCCTTAACTCCGAGAGCTTCTGCAACTTCAAGTAGGGTTGATGCTGTAGATTGTGTAGGTATTAATCCACCCATAACTACTATTTTGAAAATACTTGTTGCTTCTACTGCTTCGCTAAGGGTTGTAACGGGTCTAGGATACGAATATGGTTGTAATGCTGAAATCAATAAGTAGCTGTTAAGTCTAGATGCTAGTATACCGATCTCGTCTAACCAATAATTCGATTCAACACCTATACTCCTAGCTACCTCAATATACCTCCTAGCCAGGGAACCGCCGCCAGTTACTATAAGTAGTCTCCATTTATCAATAAGTTTCTTGAACAGCTCAATATACGATTTTAGCAATTGCGGTTCGTCGAAAACCTTACCGGTTAGTTTAATAACAATTATGTTTACCAAACACATCTCCATCCACATTCTCCATTAGATTTAATACAGATGGGATTCGAAATATAATTATAATTAGGGATTTTATAGCAGGGTTTAGAGAGTTTTGTGTGGAATAATAGGTATATCTGTATCCGTCAAAAACATGGTTTTCGAAACTGGTTCAGTGATATATAGAGGTCTATTGAGGCTAGAGTATAGAGGTTACGATTCATCAGGAGTTGCTGCAATTAATAATGGTAAGTTAGTTGTTGTTAAAGGTAAGGGTAAGATAGCTGAATTGGAGAAAAGGCTCTGCTTATCCTGTGTTGAGGGAGAAGTTGTTATTGGTCATACCCGTTGGGCTACTCATGGAGCTCCAAGCGATATTAATGCGCATCCCCATACCGATTGCCGCGGAACGATCGCTGTTGTTCACAACGGTATTATACAGAACTACAGAGAGTTGAAGAAAATCCTTTTAGAGAATGGTCACGTATTTAGGAGTGAAACCGATACCGAGGTTTTCCCCCACTTAGTCTCGGAGATCTATGGGAGAAAAGGGGATTTCTATGCTGCTTTTAAAGAAGCTGTTAAAATGATAACTGGTAGTTACGCTTTAGCTGTTATAACGATTCACGAACCAGATAAGATATTTTTCGCTAAGAGAGACAGTCCATTAATAATTGGTTTAGGCGAAGGCTATAACATGGTTGCTAGCGATATTCCAGCGTTACTCGAGTTTACTAGGAATGTAATTGTTGTTAGGGATGGTTGGATTGGTTACGTATCCGGTAATGAAGTATATATTGAGGACTTATTTACAGGCGAAAAGATTAATCCATTGGAACACGTGAGAATCGTTGAGTGGAGTCTGGAAGATGCTATTAAAGGTGGTTATCCCCATTACATGATTAAAGAAATACGTGAACAACCGAAAGCACTTAAAGAAACGTATTATGGTATTGAGAAAGACCCTGCTGTAGAAGATGCTGTTAAATTAATTAGTGAAGCCGAAAAAATCTTCTTCACAGGTGCTGGTACGAGTTACCACGCGTGCCTCTATGGAAGCCTCTTAATGACTAAACTAGCTAGTAGGTTCTCGTATAGCTTTATAGCTAGCGAATACTACTCCTACATCAATTCGATTAACGATAAAGACCTACTCATAGTGCTGAGCCAGAGTGGGGAAACAATGGATTCTCTAAAAGCACTGCGCGCATTTAGAGAAAGGGGGGCTAAAATAATTGCTATAAGTAATGTTGTTGATTCATCGATACCTCGTGAAAGCGATATCGCTCTATATACTAGAGCTGGACCCGAAATCGGGGTTGCAGCTACGAAAACTTTCACATCCCAAACGCTTGTTTTAGCTTGGTTAACGGTATCTCTAGGTGAGTGGAGCGGTGTTTTAACTAGGAGTGAAGCTGATGAGTTGAGGAAATACTTGAGTTTAAGTGGCGATTATGTTTTGAACGTTATATCTAGGAATGAAGCTTTAGTGAACGAATTAGCTGATTGGTTGAAGAATAAGAGTAGCGTGTACTATTTGAGTAGAGGTATTGGTTTACCCGTAGCTATGGAGGGTGCTCTTAAACTCAAAGAAATAGCGTATATACATGCTGAAGCATACCCAGCTGGAGAATCTAAGCATGGACCGATAGCTCTAGTTGATGATGGTTTCCCAGTAGTATTCACGATTCCACCTGATAGTGAGTTAGAGAAACTAATGTTAGGTAATATTCAGGAAATGAAAGCTCGTGGAGCGGTAGTTATCGGTGTAGCTCCCGACAACACTGTTCTCAGCGACCAATTTGATTATCTTTTCAAAATACCGTCGACGCATTGGATAATGATTTCAATAACCGCTACACCAATATATCAGTTATTAGCGTACTATACAGCTACAGCTAAGAACCTCGACCCTGATAAGCCCCGTAACTTAGCTAAAACGGTTACGGTGGAGTGATGGATTTGAATATTCTGGTTTTAGCCGGGGGTCTAGCTTCAAAGGATCTATCGGTTCTAATACCCGAAGGTTATAACAAAGTTCTTCTAAAAATAGCTGGTAAACCTATATTATGCCATGTTCTACAGTCTTTGAGGAAAATTAGTAAAGCTAGAATAAATCTACTCTATAGGAGGGGGGAGGAGAGCGTATATAGAGAAGCATCTAGATGTGTTGATGAAGGATTAGAGCCCGTTGTGCAGGAATCCGGATATACCGTTGGCGAAGCAATTGTTTCAGCATCATCAAGTTTAGAGGATAGTGATAAATTCATGTTAGTTTTTGGAGATTTAATTCTCGATACTAGAGATTTATCCCAAGTAATTTCAACTAGTTTAACCGAAGAACACGATGCTATAGTTCTAGCCGTTCCACTAGATCCGCGTAAAGCGAGCACCCATGGATTAGTAGTTATTGATGAACTAGGTTTCGTTAAGAAAGTATATTCGTCTCCCCCTACCGGAGTTGTCGAGAACGCCTACATAGCTGGAGGAGTTTATGTTCTTCCAACTAGAATACTGGATTTTCTAGAGAAGGGTATGGATCTGCCTCAAGCTCTAGATGCGTTAGCTACGAAGAGTAGGGTTAAAGCCGTTAATGCTGAAGGAGAGTGGATTGATGTTGGTTCAGCAAAGGATTTGCTTAGAGCAACGTATATTGTGTTGTCGAGAATGCATGGAATATTTATTCATGAGAAAGCAACAATTGAGAAAACAGTTGTTATTAAAGAACCCCCTATTTATGTAGATGAAGATGCATATATTGATCATTATGCAGTAATTAAAGGACCGGTATATATTGGTAAGAAATCGTTCATCGGTGTACATAGCTTCATTAGAGACTACTCTAACGTAGAGGATAATGTGAGAATAGGGGCTTTCAGCGAATTAAGATTCAGTAATATCCAATCATATGTTTATATTCATTCGAGAGTTCTATTAATGGATAGTGTTGTTGGTGAAAATACCATTATAGAATCTAATGTAACAGCTCTAAACATACCTATCGAGGAGGAAGAATTACCTAAAACTAGGTCGGCTATGATTAAGAAACCTGGAATTAAAGTGGAGAAAATGGGTGCTGTGATTGGGCATGATTCGAAAATCGGTGCTGGAGTATTACTTAAACCTGGTGAGATCATTAGAGAGAAAAGTATAGTTACCAAAACTTAAGAATAGAACCGCATCTTAAATCTTATATTAATACATTATTGGGATAATTATTTAGACTCCACCTACATTATAGTAATCGTAAAAATTCCGTTGAATTATTATTTCCAACGATCTGGTGATGTATTGAGTTTCTCTAAAACCCTTTGCTACGAAGATTATTATTTGAAACAATGGTGTTGTAGGAATTATTGAGGTTTTCAAATAATGTTTAGAGTGAGATATTCTATTCTCATAAACTACTTATCGTATCTTCTACACCTCGCTCTCTCAACTATTTTCACAATTATAGTTGCTCGTAAACTTAGCGTAACAATGTTTGGTTTATGGGCAACTATAGTTGGCGTTGATACTATTATATCGAGCATGGTTTATATTTGGGCTTGGATGAACACTAGACTATACGTTAGAGGTGTTAGAGAATATATTAGAACATCCTTTACACTAACCACCATATATATGTTTTTATCACCTATTTTCATGACTATAATTGGTTTAGCTTATTCTTCAATTCTAGGTTGGGGTCTGGAGTATTTCGTACTGGCTGGTTTATCCGTTGTTTTCAATAGCTTATACGTATTCCTATCAAATACAGTTATTGGAGTTCAACCATACTACCTCGGTTATGGTAATCTATTGAGAGATTCTGTTAAAGTTCTAGCTTCATATATAACTGTTTATTTACTAAATATGGGTTTGATTGGAACTATATTGTCGGTTATTGCTTCATTATTGACTGTGGATGTCTTTTTCCTCATTATAGTTATTAGAAATAGGTTTCCACTAGGCTTTAGCCTAGAGTATTTCGGTAGAATCTTGAGAAACGCTTATATACCGTTAATTACGCTGGCTTACGGTATTGTAGCTTCACTTGAAAAACCATTAGCTACAGGTATTGCTAGAGCAACTGAAATAACAGCTTATCTCAATGTAGCTAGTTTACCTAGAAATGTGATTGTTCTAGCTGGTTCATCTATTGGAGTATCCATTATGCCTAGACTTCTCAGCGAACCATCTACAGGGGATATTGAGGATTACCTCAGTATTGGAATCCTACTCAATAATTGGGTTTTTGTTTCACTAATCGTTTTCTCAACACCAATTCTCAGCCTATACAACCACAACCACATATATCTTAATGCAATAATCATATATTTACTATACTGTATTGATTCCATTATACTAGCATATGCGTACATGATATCCACTATACCAGTTGGTGTTGAGAAAAAAGATCTTTATGAAGAAGGAAATGCGCTTGTAAAAACACCTTTATTTAAGATCCCAATGTATAATTTAATTAGAAGCGTTATCGCTATATCAATAGGTAGTATTGGACTATACATTGCTTTATTGAATAGAGTGTTGGGCGTCAAAGCTCTAATACTATACCCTATAGGATGGTTATTAGCGGACGCCTCGTTCCTAATATACAGTTATAGATTAGCAATCAAAACTGTTTTCTTCAAATTCCCGTGGAGAGAGGTTTTATGCGTATTCTTAGCATCGATAACCTCGGCACTTCTAGCTATAGCTCTGGGAGGTAATAGAGTGGTTTTAGATAAATTTAGTGAAGACATTGTTAGAGTGATTCCGCCGGCTCTCATACATACCGTTACTTACGTATTAGTTTCCACAATATTATCTAGAAAGTATAGAAAACTGTTATTCACAGTACTGAAGAGTATTAAATAATTATTATGACGCACAATCTATTCTGACACGCGTAATGCTAGGAGAGCGTTAATTGTATACCCCATTAATTTATTTAAATTTAACGGTTTGTAAATGAATCCTATTGAGTAATCCATGGAGAACTGTGGTTGACACATGATGAAATTTAAAATGATCGCTGTCGATATAGATGGAACTCTAACTCTCAACCGTCAATCTACAATTATCCATTTAGGTGTTGTGGAGAAACTCAGAATTTTGGAAAATACTGGTGTGAAAGTTGTTTTAATATCTAGTAATGCTCTACCGGTTGTTGTAGGTCTCTCTAAATATTTTGGATTTTCAGGTCCATGTATTGGTGAAACAGGAGCTTTAATTTACTATAATCGTGAAGTTATTCATTTAACCGAGAAGAGCGCTTTTAATGCAATGAGGGATTCTCTAAACTCCTTCAACGAATATGTTGAGGAATCCTGGCAGAATCTTTTCAGAATACACGAGTTCGCTCTCACCGTTAAGGAAAAATATAGATATTCTAGTAGAGAGATCTATTATAACATCAAGAAATACGTTGAATCGAAATATAGTGATGTTAAAGTAGGGTTTAGTGGATATGCAATTCATTTAACACCAATTGATGTTAGTAAAGGTAGAGCTTTGAAACTAGTAATGGGTATTCTAGGAATTGATAAGGAGGAGTCGATAGGTATTGGCGATAGTGAAATGGACCTCGATTTTATGGAAGAAACTGGTTTGAAAATAGCTGTTGCTGATGCCGATGAAGCCTTAATTGAGAAAGCAGATATAGTTCTCGACAAATCAGGAGGTGCTGGTGTTGCTGATTTCATAGATAAACTAATTAGAGGAGAAGTTTCAGGATAACCATTCTCTCTTTAATAAGAATCCCTAGTTTAATAATTGTGAATCGGTTTTCCAAATTTCCGCCCCTCTATTTCGATTCCGTTGTTTTAAATGCCTCTACTAGTTTCTGCAATGTATCAATACGTTTTCTCCTCATATAGGTTTCAGATGATATCCATACTAAAGCGTTAGTTGGGCAAGTTGCTATACATCCGGGTTCTAAACCATTAGCTCTGAGTTTAGCACATAAATCGCATTTAACAACGTAACCTATGGGTTTAAGTTCAGGTATTCCAAATGGACATGCTATCATGCATGATGTACATCCTATGCATCTCATTACTTTATCTATAACAGCTCCTTCTTTATCGAAATCTAGTGCTTTAGTTGGACATACTGTTACACACGGTGCTTTCACACAGTGGAAGCAAGTTATAGGTTTGTTTAAGCCGCTCTCAACTTCGTAGAGCTTAATGAAGCAATTACCGTCGTTAATGAATTTACATACTTCTTCACACGTATAGCAGCCTATGCATTTATCGAATAATACGAATCTCCTAGCAGTTAAGCCCAGTACGTTTGGTTGAACTGGGTTTGACATATAAACCACCTCTAAGCCATAGCAACCTGTTTAGCTATGTGTGTTAAGTAGTTATCCAAAAACTTAGCTGCTCTCAACCCGGAACCAAAGGCTTTGCCTATCATACTGGGTCCGGTGACAACGTCTCCAGCTGCGAAAACATTGGTAATAGTTGTTTGGTGAAACTCGTTTACAACTATTCTACCTGTTTTATCAGTAGCGATTGATTTATAACCGCTGGTGAATGGTGGTGTAGGTAATTCGCCTACCGCTAGTATAATGAGGTCCGCTTCCATTACGAATTCAGAACCCGGTACGGGTATTGGTCTAGGTCTCCCGCTTTCATCGGGTTCACCTAACCTCATCTTCACGAGTTCCAATCCTTTAGCAACTCTATTCTCATTCAAAACCTTTACTGGCTGAGCGAGCTCTACGAAGTTAATACCTAAACTTACGAGATGCCTAATATTGTAGAGACCTGCTGGTGCTTCAGCAGCGGTTCTTCTATAAACCAAGTTTACTTCAGCGCCATCCATATGGGCTTTTTCAGCAGCATCTACAGCTGATAATCCAGCTCCAACAACAACTACTTTCTTTCCAGAAGGGGGTTTATTCGGTAATAGCTTCTCCTCGTAGAGTCTCCAGCGATATAGGTATTCCAAAGCTGTTATAACATTAATTGCGTTCTCGCCTTCAACACCTAGTTTTCTAGAACTCCACGTACCTGTTGTTATCAATACCGCGTCGTAACTAGTTATTAAATCCTCTAGAGGAATAGTTCTCTCAACGAAATCGTCCCCCTCATCATGTCTGGAATCGTCTTTCACAAATACTTTAACTTTGAAATTGAATTTTACTGAAAGCCTATCTTTCAAATCCTCCACTCCCTCAATAATGTTATCCGGTGGAATTCGATGTACAGGTATAGCGAACATCATTAAACCCCCTGCATATGGTAATTTATCGTAAACATCGACCTCGTATCCTAAACACGCTAAATAACCCGTTGCTGCTAAACCAGCTGGTCCAGCGCCAACTACAGCTACCCTACCCCTCCCACCTCCTCTCTCTCTACATAAGAATCCGAACTTCAAAGCATAATCACCCTTTTATTCTTCAACATAGATCCTAATATAAACACCCTCCCCTAGTTCTAATCCAAATATGTTTTTAGCTAATGAGGGTTCATCTATAATAACGTATCCATTTCTAAGAACGTTACTAACGATTTCCTCCGGCAACTTACTCGTATCGAAATCCACTATTTCTTCACAGACAGCTAGTGGAGATGATATGTGTCTAGGCACGGGGTAAGGCGTTTCCTCGTATCCTCTTTCTCGACACAATACTATTTTCAATTTATTCATGCATTCACCCTCCTATAACTTACTTTTGGATTAACTAAACCTAGGAGAACCGCTACTCCATAAATTATTGCTTCAGGTCTAGCAGGGCATCCCGGAACATATACTATGTTATCTATAATTACTCCAGCTTCCTCAAGTAGTTTAGCGATTTTGCTGAAGCCCCCCATTGTCGCGTATGATTCAAACCATATGTTTCCACCAACAGCGCATGAACCAATAGCTAGTACTAATCTTGGTCTTGGAACAGCTCTTAAAGCTCTAACAACTTTAGATAAAGTTTTGATCGTTACGGGTCCCGTTAATAACACTAAATCCGCGTGTCTCGGGCTAACAACGAGTTTTATACCAAACCTCTCTACATCAAACCTTGGTGTAAGAACATCGAGTATCTCGATATCGCATCCATTACAACTACCTGTATTTAAGTGGAAGACCCATATACTCTTCTTTAACCTCTTCAAAGCATTCTCTAACCATTCTCTACTGTAGTTTCGCTCAGCTATATTCAAATTCCATCACCTCGCCAACGTAGCTTTAGATAACGTTTCGATTCTCCTACAATCCGGGCACAAATCCATTATTTCACTACTCAATACATTAATGGATTCCACGACTCTAACGTAGAGTTTCTTAGTTGTGAATTTCTTACCACATTTCCTACACGTTATTGTATCGTGAACAACGTCTTCCCTGAGATCATCGATTTTTGTAGAAGCTAATTCGAATTCTCTAGTAACACTTATAGCTTTCTCTGGACAAACCTCTGCACACATTCCACAGAAAATACATCTACCTATAAAGTATCTTAGAACAACGCTGTTCTCTTCATTAACTAGAGTCAGAGCTTTCGGCGGACATATCCTAGTACAAGCACCGCATCCAATGCATTTAACAGGGTCTACACTGATTGCTCCTCTAAAAGACTCTGTAATCAGAGGTTTTTCGTATGGATACTTAACTGTAGCAGTTCCTTTCTTTAAAGCAATAGGTATAACTTTGAGAAACTTTACCGTGGAGATCTCACCTAATACTACTTAATCCTCTACGTGTGAAAACCGCTATGGATATTTCTTTAACACTATTTGTCCTCATATCCAAAACTATGACGCGGTCTGTACAGGAGAAACAAGGATCTATACTAGCTATCGTTAATGGAGCATCAGCTAAATCGGTTTCGCGTAACATGATCGGTACTGCTGGGAGATTCTGATAAGTTGGTGTTCTAACTCTCCACCTGTATGGTGAGTACTTGCCTGTACGAACAATGTGTATGACCTCTCCTCTAGGTGCTTCAACAGAACCAATACCTACCCTACCCGGCTCTACTTCCCAATCCTTATTAATAATATCTCCTTGAGGCATATTCTCTATAAATTCCCTTATCAACTCAATACTCTGGAAAACCTCGTCTACACGGACCATTGTTCTCGATAAATTATCTCCTTCACTATAAACAACTGGTTTTACATCAACGTATTTGTACGCTGCATATGGGTAATCTCTCCTCACATCTCTAGCTAAACCAGAACCCCTAGCTGTGGGTCCAACGAGAGACAGTGATTCCGCATCGTTTCTGGATAAGTAACCGGTACCTTTCAGTCTTGCTTTAACCTGCGGTACGGATACTGAAACCTCAACTAATTGTTTGAATTCCCTACCTACATCCTCGAGAATTTTTAAACACTTATTTGCTTTCCCAATATCAATATCTCTCCTAACCCCCCCTACGAGATTCAATCCATACGTTTTCCTACTCCCAGTTAGTAGTTCTGCCAGTACCATTACATCCTCTCGTATTCTCCATATATGCATAAATCCAGTATCGTAACCTAGAAGATGTAGTGCTACTCCAAGCCATAGTAAGTGGCTATGAATCCTCTCTATTTCTAGAATAATTGACCTTATATAATGAGCTCTTTCCGGAACATCTATTTTCAACGCATTTTCAACAGCTTGGCAATATGATGTTGAATGCACAAATCCACATATTCCACATATCCTCTCAGCTAGGAATGGAACTTGATCGTATTTCATGTTCTCCCCAAGCTTCTCGATACCTCTATGAACCATGAAACCAACGTATCTTGCATCAACAACTTTCTCTCCTCTAACGTATAGCTCGAAATACTCTGGTTCATGTAGAGCTGGGTGATAGGGACCTATAGGTATGATCACAGCAGCTTCAGCTTCAACTTCTTTAGCTCTCTCAATAATTCTCGGTTTATATAGTTTCATTAAATCATGAATTGTATAATCTTTCCTTAATGGATACACATCGCTAGGCCAATCCTCTGGAAGTACAAATCTATATAGTCTCCTCCCAATAAATTCAATACCTAACAAATCGTGCGCTTCTTTTTCATACCAATCAATAGCTTTAACTATGTTTATCAATGTAGGTGCTTGTGGCTTATCGCTACATAATGGAGTTTCAATAACTATGGTTTTACGTAACTTATCTATTCCAAAAACATAGTATAGTTTATAGCATCCCTCAACACTTCTCTCATCTGATGCTGACATTGTTCTTAAATATACCTCCCCATTCTTAACTATAGCTTCCACAGTTTCAAGCAATTTATCTGGATGAACCCTGATTCTCACAATTCCACTCGTATATTCTAAAACTTCTCCTTTAACCCCCTTCAATAATGATAACGCGTCATTATCGTATATATTCCCCTGATTATCTATAGATGTATTCAAAGATGTATACACCTATCCATAATAGTATAGCAAATATGTATAATAAAGATATCGTTTTGAAAGCCATATCAATCCTTGACCTACCAACTGTAAAACTAATTAAGCCGAAGAGGAGATATAGTATAGATGTTCCTAAATGTAGAATTAATACATATAACAACGGGTTTAAACACCCCATTAAAGCTAGTATAAGCATAGTAACTGGTATTGAAGTTACAATGTATCTCTCAATTAAGTGATTATAAATATAGAGACCTAGTGCTGGCCCGGATAACTCTATTATAGAACCTGAAGCTAGCTCAGGCTCGGCTTCGTGTAGGTCGTATGGTAATCTTCTACTAGATATATATGTTGATAATACTAGAGGAATATATGATACTATAATTAACGGTATAGTTCGTTTATGAGAAAATAACTGTATTATGCTCACACTATTTCTATTTATTACTAAACTAAACATTATTACTAGAAATGATACGAACATTGCTTCATTCATTAAATCTATTGTTAATGCTCTAAAAACACCTATTATTGAGAATGGATTTGAAGATACTGTGTATATGAGGGAATTAATAGCATGAATCGATATTATTAAAACGAGTATTAATGATAAGAGTAAGAAGCTAGTACTTGTTGTACCGAATTCTAGTAGAGTATTATTTGGATTTACAATTATATATGTCAATATTAGAGATAATATTAGTAATAATGTCAATGATGCTGATAATGCGAATATGAAGAATGTTGGTTTCGATTGTGAAACCATTTCTTTGGAGAACAGTTTCAATATATCGTACCATGTTTGAAGCACTGTTGGTGGACCTACTCTACTCTGAATATCTGCCTTAATCTTCCTCTCAATACCATCTAGTAATGGGGGTATAAACATGTATATTAGACTGGATAACGCTAAAACTAGGATTAGCGTCGCTAACTCAACCAAGCTATCACCATGATTAGAATTATTGATAGAACGGAGAGAAACTCTAGAAGTAGTGATAGTATTGATAAGGAATCTTCGAGTGAACACTGTAGTTTCTGTATAGCCGAACCCATTGTTTTAAAAGATCTGATTACCGCATCCTCTTTAGAAATAGTTGTGTGTAGCTTAACTATAGCTGTTATTATGGATCTAGATATGGATTCTTCGCCTAACGCCATTTTAGATGAGAATTTATTAACATCAGCGGATATTTTTGAAACTCCTCGAATATATAGTTCCTTAGCACTACGTTTTACAGCTTCGATAAATCTTTCAATTATAGAACCGAGGGCGTAGCTCATGGATATTCTCCACCAAGCCAAGCTGAATCATGAGTTATTCTCTTCATTCTACTATACATGTATGTAGTGATTAATACGAACATTGTGAGAGCGAAGATTAGTGATAACATTATTTGTATCGACGCCCCCCAACCGGTTATTACTGGTACTAGTAGAGATACCGATACCCCCAGAGCTGATGGCATTAATTCCCACTTGACTAGCAGGGTTTCTGATGGATTTATTTTCAAACCTTTTCTAACGCTCCATAAGCCCCAGTATATTGTTAAGTACTTTATACTATAGATAATCGTTAGTGCTGAAGCAATGATTACCACTATGGTTAAGAGCAGTCCCGTGATAATGCTCGTTACAAGAAGTGATACCGTTGATTCGATTAATAACAATTTAGCTATGAAACCTATAGTTGGTGGTACGCCTATTAATGAAAACACAGCGAGTAGAGCTGATGTAGCTGATAATGGAGCTACTTTGGATAAGAAGCCTAGTTTAGTGATATCACGAGTATGAGTTAAGACTTCAACTGTTCCGGAATTCATGAATAACGCTGATTTATATAGAGCGTGGGCAGCGAGTAATGTGTAGAATCCATAATATGGAATTGGATCACTTATTAACTTATACCTCATTAGTACGATTAACATTAAACCAGTATTCTCGATCGTGCTGTAAGCTAGGATTCTCTTTATATCTATTTGAGCTATTGCTAACAACCCCCCATATATTGCTGATAAAGAACCTAGAATTAGGAATACTATTGTTGAATAAGTCTCCTCAATTAACGGTAGAATTCTTAGAATACCGTAGAGCCCCATTTTCACCATAATCCCGGATAATATGGATGACGCTGGTGCTGGTGCTAATGAGTGTGCATCGGGGAGCCAGAAGTGTAGAGGAACTATAGCTGCTTTAGCTGAGAATCCAGTTATAATGATTAGGGATAGATGTAGTGGTATTTTATGAACCTCCATTACTAATTCGTATAGAGGTATTGATAATGCGTTTAGAAAACCGATATCTATAGAGAGATATGCGAGCATAGCTAATATAGCTAGATCTGCTGGAATCATCGACACCACTAAGTATCTTAAACCAGCTTTGAAATTCTCGGGTTTAATTTCATAAACTATTGTGAAGAAACCGGCTATTTCGGCTATGAACCAAGCTATTATAAAGGACATTACATTCGGCGACGCGAAAGTTGCGTATACTGATATTGCAAATAGATCTATTAGAATATGTAGGTCTCTAGTACCATACTTCTCTACTTCATAAATTTCACAATACATTGAAGACGAGTAACCAACTATTACAGCCAATGTAGAGAATATTAGTGAAACACCATCTATAGCTCCTTCCATATATAGAGCTAGAGGAGCTATTGCTAACCCTGCATATCCCGCTGTTTTAACCCATTTACTATTCTTTAAACTACCGGCTAATACCATAGTGATAGCAATTAATAGTGTAGTGTATGAGTAAACGTGTTCGAATACGATCATTTGGTTTCACCACCCAGTATTCTAGCTACATTATTGAGAGATCCAATATATTCGTCCACACCTGTCGTTACGCTACAACCTATTTTCTCGAAAACACCGTATAGGTATCCTGTAGCGAATAAAACACCTAGTGCTACGAGAATCAACGCTATTACTAAACACACGGTAGAAGCTACTAATATTTTTTCTTTCCTAATTACTCTAGGTATTTCGAAGAAGAGGGCGTGGATGATTCTGAAGTAGCCTATAGCTGATATCCCCGTTATGATTATGATCGATAGAGCGTAGGGTAGTAGACCTGCTTTGGAGAGAGCTAGGAATAATAAGTATTTGCTGAAAAACCCGCCTAGAGGAGCTACACCAAGTAAGCTTAGAGTACCGATTGTTATGGGTATTGATAATCCGAGATATATTCTTCCATAACCCTCCAAATCCTCTATTCTCCTACTACCAGCTATTGTTGATAATGTTCCTAAACCTAGGAATAGAAGAGATTCTCCATAAGCATGTGTTAAGCTGTGGAATAGTATTGCAGATAGAATTAACGATGCTGTATCTGGGTAATGATTAGATGTTAATCCAGCCATAGCTATGAATATTAAACCTATGTGACTCACAGTACTATATGATAAAAGCCTCTTCACATCCTTCTGTATAGCCATAATGATTGCGCCTAGGAAACCCGTTATTAAGCCTAGGATAGCTAGTGCGTGTATTACGATGTCTCTAAACGGAGTATTAGCTACGCTGAACATTAAAATAGAACTTGGAGTGAATATTGTTAAGAATAATCTTAGCACACCATATGTTCCAACTTTATCTACAACGCCTGCAAACATAGCTGAAGCGGGGGTTGGAGCTTCAGTATATGCGCTGGATAACCAGTAGTTATTGGGGAATATGCCTGCTTCGAAAGTTAATGCCCATAGTATGAAAGCTACTGCTAGAGAAGACGCTAACCTTATATCCCAGTAGCATTTATAACCTATGCATTCGCCGCTCCACCTACTCATAATATTGGATTGATTATATCCGTTGACGACGCCTTCAGCCCGTATAGTTAATTGTGGATTGGCTTTCCAAGAGATATCCGCAATATTTAGTGTTCCGTATGATAAGTATATGAATGATACTCCGAGTAGGAAGAACGTTGTAGCTAATGCTCCTATGAAAGCATAACTAGCTGCTGCTTCAATAGCCCACTTCCTCCTCTTGAAGAAAGATACTAGAGCGTATGATGATAAAGCTAGTACTTCTAACATTACGAAAAAATTGAATACATCACCAGTATATATAACTCCAGTTACTCCGGATAATAGTAGTAGCATTAGTAGTGATAACCAATGCGGTTCTCTAACGAACCTGTAGTACCAGAAACTATATATTGATATGAGTAAGGCTAACGAACACGCTATTAATCCGTATAGGGAGTTCAACGAATCGGCTACATATACTATACCAATTGGTGGAAGCCATCCTCCAAAAGCATATACTAGTACTTGGTTTTCCATTGTTTTACTAAACAGTATTAACGAGAAGTACGTTACTATAGTGGATGCTATTAGCTGCACCGTTGCGTATACGTATTGATTCCTTGTTACTAGAGATATGATTGGTATGATTAATGCTGCAATAACTGGTACGATCGGTATGAGTGCTAACTCGATGGTCACGAGTGATCACCATTTAATCAAATATTTTCTTAGCATACTTATCGAAAACTTCAACAATATGCTTATAGTTTTCTTCGGGGATAGTAGATTTAACGTAAATCCAGTTAACGTATAGGATTTTCCTCTCCTTATCGAAATCAACTACAACTGTTCCAGGCGTATTCGTTATCGATAGAGATATAGCTGTTAAAGCGTATTCACTGCTTGAAGTATACGGTACTCTAACGATACCTGGTTTTATAGGCATTCTCGGTGAGAAACCCAATTTAATTACTTCAATATGTGCTTTAACTTCGTCTATTAAGAAGTACCTTAACGCATACTTAATGGCTATGAATAGCCTTTTCATATCGAGTGCTTTACGCCAATCATTAATGAGTAGAGGTGATATTGTGAATCCAACTAATAGAGCAACAGCTAATCCAGTAATTATGTCATACATTTTTAATGATCCGGTGTAAACCACGTATATTATGAATGCTAATATGGCTGTCGATATTGAGCTAAGAAGTTTCTTCAATAATCATCTCCCTCTTCAACCTACCTATTTCATCTACATTAACTGTGTTGAAGTGTCTATAGAGATGTAATATTATGGTAGCTAGGAATACGTTTACTGCTAAACCTATAACTATAGCTGTAAGTACTAGAGCTTGGGGTAGAGGATCTACTGAGCTCTCTACGAATTTCTCCAAAGCTTCTACAGATGGATTAGTTATGACGGGGGGTTGAATATATCTACCTTCATACCATCTTCTATACCCAGCTATGATTAGGAATAGATTTACTGAATCTTGAAGTATAGTTAGAGCTATGAATTTCTTAATTAAATTCGGTTTAGCAACTATACCGTACATTCCTATAGCGATATTAACATATATTGAAAATATAGCGGCAATATATAGTAGTGTTTCAAAATCCACGATCCTCTCCCTCAACCACTATTAGGGATATGGCTTCACTATAAAGTATCGTTCTGAACGCGAGATAGAAAGCTGTGAAAACAGCTATGCCTTCGAATAAATTATAAAACCATATTGAGCCGCCCATAGGGACGTCTATTAATAATGATGGGTAAGAGAAAACCGAGAATTCCTTGTTCTGGTTCTGAAATACGTATCCTCTACCTGCAGATAATAATACTGGTAATAGAGCTGTTAATACAATGCTCAGTATAGCTAGGTTTCTCAAAACTATTGATTTCCTATAGGTTAATCTAGATCTATCTATTAGGTTTCTCGAGAACACTACGAGTAATACTACTGGAGCTACAGCAGCTATAGCTCCTCCTTGAAAACCGCCTCCTGGTGTTATCATTCCGTGAAGAATCGTTGAAGCACCTACAGCTATTATACCTACTGTAGCTATCGCATTAGCTCTCTTGACAACTACGCTGAGCCCCTCTCCTTTCGTTACATCTGGTTTACCTAGAATATCTCTGTATAGCATTAAACAACTAATTATTGCTGTGTAGAAAACGATTGTTTCGTAGAATGTATCTAATCCTCTATAATCCCATACAATAGCTGCAACAGCTTCTGGCGATGCTGTCCAGAATTTCCTATCTATAACATTATATGTTGTGTTTAGAAAAGTTTTTGCTAATGACCTCGTTGTTCTCGGTAGAATCTCTCCTTGAGAAGCAGTTATTGTAGCTAATACTATGAGCGATACTACTGTTAAGAATAGCGTTATGAATACAGCTTCTCTAACTCTACTCATATCTACCCACCTTTTTGAGTAACGCTATCGTAATTAGTGGTAGTAGCCCTACAGATACGGCTACGTATACCAACACTATGTCTGGAGCCATGAGCAGGTACATTAGGAACGCGTAGAGAGTGCTCTGTACTGCAGAGTATATTACTGCTTTTAGTAAATCACGTGTACTTATGGCTAAAGCTACAAACACTATTGATACTAGAGATACCGCGCCTATTATTGAGAAAATAACTGTTTCTAACATTCAGTTCCACCTTTATCTTCAGCTAATTGGTCGACATAGCATGGTTTCATAACTGCTGATTTAGACCTATAAGTAGCTCTAGCAATTGCGTGGCTCCCCGCACCGCCTAGGATGAATGTGAAGAATGCTGTTGTAAATGAACCTCCAGCTAGGAACCATCTTAAATTCCCTAAGAATGTTGATCCTAGAGCGATTAATCCAGCTCCTATCATTGGTACGAATGCTCCGCCAATACTGCCTACAGTTAATGCATGTAATCTAACGTAGAAGTTTGGAAACCTAATCATTAGTATTGATGCTGCGAGATCACATATTAATCCAATAACTACTAGGATTTTACCAATAATTATTAGAATTAGGTTTAGAATATCGATCATTTTAATCACCTAATTCTTTGAATTCCAGATATTTGGATACGTAGATATCTATTGCATAAATCCATAGTGCTAAAACAATAGCGCAACCTATTAGTATTGGTGTTTTAAACAATATGCTTAGAATTACGAAGAATGCAGCTAGATCATAGCCTAATGCATCAACAGCTATAACCATATCGGGTATTGTTGGTCCTTTTAAAATTCTAATTAGGTATAGTAGGAATGAAACAATATATACAGCTATACTTAGAGATAAGAAAGTTGTTACTAAATTCTCAATATTTATCAGCATAATTAATCACATCATTCTACAAACTTTATTACAGAGAAACTTATCATTATAGAGTAGCAATTTAATTTTTACCGGTATTACCACATAGGTTTTGAGAAACAGATAATCCTAAGGTATAATTTATGTATCTATTTCATTAAGGACCTCCTCCCCACCGATATATTCAATGATGCTCTTCTAGCTTCTTCAGCAACCATTCTATATATCTCCTCCGCAATGCCTCTAGCATAGCTCGATCCTTTCTCTACTAGAATATATGTTTCTACATATACTTGAGGTATATTACCGTATAGTAAAGTGAATACTGTTTGATCCACGAACCTACCGGTTTTAGCATAGAGAACTTCTGATCTAGAAACCTCTAGTAATCCCCTCCACGCCGCTTCAAAAGCTTCACTATATTTCTTAAACTCTATCAGTTCCGATAATTCATTGAGTATCTCGGGGTATAACACGTTGAATCTATTGGTGAGATTGTATAGATACTCGTTGTATTCTCCTCCCACATCGCTTGTGATCCCGTTGATGAATGTGAAGGATGAATGGAGTTTAGCTAATACATTAACCGTTTCTTCTAAATCCCCTACCCTGACTCTAAATTCGTTGTTCTCATATTTATGCTCTACACTAATTGATTCTAGATAATCGATGAGTTCGTTTAGAACATTATCTAATTCTCTCTTCAATTGTTGATAAATCTCTTTTGGAATCTTCATTAAACCGATATATGGGAACGATGCTCTTATGTTAAACATATTGGTCTCGTTACCGATAATTGTGTGGAAGGGCCCGGGCCGGGATTTGAACCCGGGACCTCCGGGTTACCGCTAGCCTCCTCACTCATCATTGGAGGCTAACCACAGCCCGGCGCTCTATCCAGGCTGAGCTACCCGGGCCACTCTTCGCTTCCGTGGCCTGGGTTCATCACGTTTCTAAGCTCGGGCCCTTACCCTATGATTAACATGTTTTTCCAAAGCTTATTAATTTACCTATTGGTTTATAGATTTGGAGATAGGGGGTTTCTCGCTCTAGAACATTGTTGTTTCATTGATGCTTATTTATATTTGGTTCTGAATCCTTTCTTTAAACGTAGATTTCTGCTTTTACATCTTCTGCACTTCTCTGCTTTCGGGGGGTTTATAGCACCGCATTTTCTACATATTTTCTTATTAATTACTCTTTGATGAACTATTTGTAGCTTAGCTGGATCCGTTACCGGCAATTACAATCCCCTCATTGATAATCCATACCTATCTATGTAGGAGTTTTTTAAATATTACGTATAGTGTTATTATAAGTATATTTACTAAGATACCTGCGAAACCCTCGTATAGTCCTTTAATAGGGTTGAGTATTTTAAATACTAGAACTGTTACCATTCCTGAAGCCATAGATAGTGTTGCTACATATTTATTGATATACCCTGGTTTAGCCATATTTATTACTAGTGGTGGGAATAACTGTATTATTCCTCCATAACCTACTAGTAGTAACCCTACTATAGCTTCCTTAATATACAACATTGAAATCAGACTTATAGATGCGATCGTTAGTGTTAATACTCTTGCTAACCATAGTAGTTTCATCCTACCTCCCAATACGTTTTTTGAGAATAACGCTGCTGTTGATTGTAGTAGCGCTACAGCTGTGGATATGGATGCTGCTACAGCTCCTGCACATACTAATCCGAGTAGTGCTGGGGGGTAGAGGTGTTTTGTAACTTCAACTAATGCTCTATCATATCCTTCTTTCGATAATGGTTTCGGTATTGTTCCAGATGCATACATTGCTGCAGCTACGAATCCAACTATTACAACAGGTATTTGGCTTAGCTGGAATATACTCGTTAATACGGTGTTTTTACGTGTGGTTTCGATATCTCTAGCTGCGAATATATTGTGTATCCTATTCGGCCAGAGCCAGAATCCTAGAGGTGCTGCTGTTATAGTTGTGTATAGTGCTATTAAATCCTCGTTTCTAGGTATGAGCGTGAAGCTTCCGGTTTGATTCGTTTCAATTATTTTTCTAAATAGGTTTCCATATCCTCCATAAGCTATTATTGGAGCTGTTAATCCCAGGAACCATATTGATACTAGCATTATAGCTCCTTGTAATGCATTTATCGATATTGTTGCGGATAATCCACCAATAGTTACTACTATTGTTAGTAATACGAATATCGCGATAGTTACGTATAGCGCTTCTTCTCCAGCCACTACTTGTAGTATAGCGTTTATGCCTTCGAGCTGTAGCTGTATATACGGTATTATCCATAGTGATGCCGTTATAGCTACGAATACCTCAACTAATCTGGAATCATAGAGTTGTGCATAAGCATCGGCTAGTGTTAACCAATTCCTGGATTTAGCTCTACTCCACAGTATTGGTATTAGCCAGTAGCCTATGATATAAGCTATCATTCCATATATCATGTATATGAATACTGTAAACCCTTTTCGAGCAGTTTCGCCTGGTAATCCTAGGAACGTGTAGCTACTATATATATTTGCTCCTAAGCTTAACCATAACGTTATTAAACCTACTCTTCTACCAGCTGTAAACCATTCTTCAACTCCTCTCTTCTTTCTACTAATTATGAAGCTGTATGTGTACGTTATTGCGAGCCACAATATTATGATCGTTAGTGGTAGATTCGATTCAACCATTCTGGAGCACCGTGCCGCCCCTCTTTTCTACAATTGTTTTTTCAATACGATACATTAATGCTAGTATTACTGGTATATAGATCACCCAGATTATCATATATATGGTTATTACTATTGGATTTTTTCCGGATACAATTAGGGGTAGTGGAATTGCGGGTATGTAGCATAGGATTATCGATATAGCTACTAGTAGTTTCTTCATAAGTTTTCAACCTATATTTCTAAACCAGCTTCTACTAATCTAGTTTCAATAACTTTCCTCTCATTTTCATCTATGTAATTTAAAGTTTTCTTTATGAGCTTCCGGTCTAAACTATTGAGTTGTTTAACAATTCTCTTTAATTTATCTAGATCTACTCCTTGTTTAGCTTTTAGAACAAGGTATTGTTCGGGTTTGAGAATTTTTACTTCAATACCCTCAACATTCACTACTAAAGCATCTTTCAAAATTTGTTCAGGTATGTTGAAGTCCAGCATGTTCTCGTAGAGTTCAACAACGATTTCTCCAGTAGATGTTCCAGCTACTAATCTAGGTGTTCCAACTTCCGTGGTTCCGTAGCTCCA
>Ga0105162_1000430_pt1 | contig 28056 bp, 26 predicted proteins | sample JNZ201metaG_FD_81532 | JGI IMG/M metagenome (GOLD analysis project Ga0105162, IMG submission 81532) | Hot spring microbial communities from Jinze hot spring, China to study Microbial Dark Matter (Phase II) - JNZ 20120812A | ecosystem: Environmental > Aquatic > Thermal springs > Hot (42-90C) >...
AAGTATGAAATTAAATAAGACTAAACTTGTAACTGAAGATGGAAGGAGAATCGATGGGAGACGGCCGGATGAATTAAGACCGATAAGAATTGATATAGGAGTACTTAAAAATGCTGATGGCTCGGCAATCGTTGAATATGGTAATACGAAGGTACTTGCAGCTGTATATGGTCCTCGAGAAGTTGTACCCAGACACGAAGAACTCGCTGATAGGGCCATCGTTAGATGCAGATATAGAATGCTCTCATTTTCAACCACAGGTGAGAGAAAGAGTCCTGCACCGAGTCGACGTGAAATAGAACTTTCTAAAGTTATACGAGAAGCACTCGAACCCGCAATATTGAGCAGCCAATTTCCGCGTACTGCCATAGACATATTCATAGAGGTAATCAATGCCGATGGAGGAACTAGAACAGCGGGGATAACGGCTGCTGCAGTAGCATTAGCAGATGCTGGAATTCCTATGTTGGATCTCGTTGCTGCAGTAGCTGTCGGAAAATTAGATGGTGTATTAGTTGTTGATTTAAATGGTATAGAGGATATGAATGGTGAAGCAGATATGCCAATAGCTATAATGCCATCCTTGGGAAGAATAACAATGTTACAATTAAATGGAGTACTATCACCAGGAGAATTTAAGAGCGCGTTATCACTAGCTATAAGCAGTATAAACAAAATATATGAACTCCAAAAGGAGGCTCTTAGAAGAAAGTACCTTACAATTGAGGAATAGATATGGTGATATAAATGTCGTCAACACCCGAAACGCTTCTGATACCTAAGATAAAATATAGTGCTATCTTGAATGTAATATCCAAGGGTTTTCATGTAGATAGAAGATCAGTAATGGAGTATAGACAGTTGAATATAACCTATAATGTAGCTCCAAATGCCGATTCCTCTGTCCTACTTAGATTAGGAAATACTCAGATACTTGCTGGCATAAAATTGGAGATAGGACAGCCATTTCCAGATAATCCTGATGAAGGGGTATTGATAGTGAATGCGGAATACATACCTGCAGCATCCCCTGTATATGAACCTGGGCCGCCTGATGAAGACGCTATTGAGTTGGCAAGAATCATAGATAGATCTCTCAGAGAGTCAAGAGCTATAGCTCTCGATAAGCTGGTCATAACACCTGGTAAAAGGGTATGGTCTTTATGGGTGGACATATACGTGTTAGACTACGATGGAAACCTTATTGATGCATCTATGTTAGCCTCAATGGCTGCTCTTGCAAATACTTATATACCATATTATGAGGTAGATCAGACAACTGGTAGTATAAGAATAGATAGGAATAAAAAGATTATGCCTTTACCAATTAATAAGTATGTTGCCACCGTCACCATAAATAAAATAGGAGAATACATGGTGATCGATCCGACAGGTGAGGAAGAGGCTATAGCATCAGGTAGTATAACATTCTCTGTAAGTGAAGATAACTATATAGTAGGCATACAGAAAAGAGGTATGGGAACCTTTAGCACAGATGAAATTGAAAAAGCGTTGGATGTTGCTTTAAATAAAGGAAAAGAAATGATAGAATTGCTTAAGAAACTGACTGCTGTTACTAAATAAAGATAAAGCTTTTAAGGAATATCTAAATGTTAGTACTATATTAGTATGAAGAGTATTGATATGTGGTGAATAACATGGGCAGAACAAAGGTTGTAGGCATAGCTGGTAGGTTTGGAGCTAGGTATGGTTCAAGCATCAGAAAGAAATGGAAGGAGGTTATGGAAAGAAGGTATGCGGAGTATCGGTGCCCCTATTGTGGAAGTATCACTAAAATGTATAGAATAGCTTTTGGTATATGGGAGTGCTCAAAATGCAGATCCAGATGGGCTGGCGCTGCATATACTCCATGGACTATCGAGAAATAGAATGGAGGACAAATCCACACCGATTAATTGATTAATTATTCTAACTAGGTTAGCATTAGAATTGCCCAGAATTCTCATAACAACATCCCATAGACCCACTAAAACTACAAGAAGATTTGTGAAAATACTCTCTCTAATAATACCTGGTTCTATAAATATAACAAGAGGTAAATATACGATGACCGCATTAACGCTACAAGCAATTGATATAGGTGCAGAAAATATCGTTATAGTTAGGAATAGAAAAGGTAATCCAGGCTATATAGATGTATATTCCATCAATATTGCTAGTCTTATACCGTCTAAGGTCTGCAGCATTAGAATTTGTGGATATAAAATAATTGAAAATAGTAGATATGGATTTAATTATAATAGAATATTTTTTCTAGAGAGCAATTTAATTAAAACTTACATTGATGAACGTCTTCTCGCATGTATATTTAAATGTTTCAATATCAATATATCGTCCAGAAATGCTTGTATGGATAAACGTACCTTAGAAGCTCATATAGAGTCGCTTAGTAAAGATACTGCATATGAGTTATCCTTTAGAGACTGCAAAGGAAATTTGAAAGGTTTGGTGCTTAAAATTTGTCCAGTAAGAACTACAAGGTAAAAATGCTACTGTGCTACGAAGATGCCCATGAGGAAATACTACTAGATATAATTAAGAGGAGTCTCATAGCTGAAGTTTCAAATCCTATAGAGAATACTGATGAAATAAAAATTGGATTTACTAGCAATAGAAGTTGCTTAGAAATATATGAAAAGAGTAATAGTTTAAGCCGTGTTAGAGCTATAACGAATTCCTATCTTTATTTGATATATACAATAGAGAAAACTATTGATATAATTAATGGTATTGAGCAGCATTGAGATTTAATAATATTGTCACCTAAAATTCAGAATTGTGGTGTAAACATGGCTGAATCTCTACCTCCTGAACTCCAACAACAGGTAATAAAATACCAGCAATTGCAAACCCAGCTTAATCAAGTTTTAGCTGAAAGAAGTTTACTTGAACAAGAGCTTAGGGAAATCAATAGAGCACTAGAAATATTGAAAAATGTACCAGATAATATTGATATATATCGGAGTGCTGGACATCTATTAATTAAAGTAAATAAAAATGATGCGGAAAAAGAGTTATCTGAACGTAAAGAGCTTCTCGAACTTAGATTAAAAACATTAAGTAGACAGGAGTCCCTAATCAGACAACAGTTAGCCGATGTCCAATCAAAGCTTAGCCAATACGTATCATCTGTCTATAAGAAGACCTAAATAAAGGTATTTTTAACATAGTGTTTTAAATGAGTAAAGTAAGAAGATCTATAGAGTTGATAGGTCTAGATTTAGAATTTTTTAGCGAAGAAAATATTATCGAGCTTATAAAAGTTATTGAAGAAAGTATAAAAAATGATTTAAATAGAATACTTGGGCTTAGAACTGATGAATATACCATTACAATAGGTGTTGAGGTGAACAAAGAACTTAGAATAGCTATAGATCTGGATGTAAAGGCATACTTATCTAATAAGATGAACTTACATAATATACTTAATAAAGTGATAAACCATGCATTTGATAAAACAAGAATTCATCTTAAACAACTTGCAAGAAAAAATAAGAATGGCGATCCTCAGATCCGAGAACATAGCCATCTTAACACATAGTAATGCCGATCCTGATGCTTTAGCTTCTGCTTGTGTGTTAGCATATCTTATTAGCAGAATGAACTCCACATCAAATATAAGAGTTGTGGTATCTGATGGTATAGGTAGCGAATGTAAAGATATGGTTAAGTTATGTATCGGAAAGGGCGTAAAAATAGAAACTATTAAGAGAGCTACTCAATTAAAAATCGATAAGGAGGATTTATGTTTATTAGTTGACGTGGCCTCCACAGAACAGTTGAGATATGCAAAACCCATACTTACAGCTTGTAAAACCGTTGTAATACTAGACCATCACGATGTCCACGACTATAATAAGAATTTATTAGATGGAAAGGATGTGATATACATCCTAGACCCAGATGCTTCCTCTACAGCTGAAATGGTATACAAATTAATAAATGAATTAAACATTGCAATTGAGGTCGACTTTCTTAGGATTCTTTTAGCAGGTATTATTTGGGATACCAAGAGATTCTTAAGAGTGGCTCCAAATACGTTTAAATATGTTAATGAAATGATGGAAAAAGGTGTACAGTATGTTGAAGCATTGAAAATGATTGAAGGTACGAAACCTACATATAGTAGAATAGCTAGGATTAGGTGCCTACTTAGGCATAGAGGTTTTAAAGTTATTATAAACAATAGAGAGGTTTATATTGCGGTCTCTGAGGTAGGAGCTTACGAATCAGATTGTGCTACTGCATTGATTACAATGGGTTACGATATAGCATTTATACTCAACACAGATGAATCACTAAAAACTCTGAGGCTTATATATAGAGTTCGTGAAAATCTTATGGAGGAATTGCAAATAGATATTTATAGAGATGTGCTTAAGAAATTAGTTGATGCGTTCGGGGGTGGTGGAGGTGGTCATAAGGGAGCAGGAGGGGTAGTTTTGAGAACAATTAGCATGGAGGCTGTAGTTTCTGAGATTATAAAAATTCTGAACGCTATATCAAATAATAATCTCACTGAGTTTGTGGAGGAAAAAGTAGGGTGAAGATGTACGGTTATAGTCTACGTTGATGAACGCGAGAAGAGATCTTCTGTACCGATGATTCTTAAATCAAAAGGTGTTACAGTACTTTTCAAACAACTTAGCGTAGGTGACTATGTAATCTCTAATGTAATAGGTATAGAACGAAAAACTGCAATAGACTTTGCAAAATCTTTAGTTGATGGAAGGTTGTTCGACCAAGCTAAGAGAATTGCTGAAACATTTGAAAAACCTGTAATGATATTAGAAGGGAATTTCGAAGATATACAAAGATTTGTTAGGATTCATAGAAATGCTTTACTCGGCGCATATATATCGCTAGGTATTGGAATGAACATAATTCTTATCCAGTCTAAAAATGAAGAGGAGACTGCCGAAATTATAAAAAGAATTGCCTTATACCAACAAAAGATGTACAAATCTTCTACAGCACTGAGACCTGCTTTAAAGGTTAATAAAGGTGGTATAGCTGAGTGGCAGTTATATATTCTCCAATGTTTTCCACATATAGGACCGAAAATAGCTCATAGGATTATTGAAAAATTTCAATCTATTCGCAATTTCTGTAATGCTTCTATAGCAGACCTATCACGAATTGAAGGTCTTAGTGAAAGGAAGGCCGCTGAAATATATCAGATTATAAATTTGCTTGCTATTGATAAGAATGATAGAACTAAGTACATAATAGATTATCTAAAAAAAGAGGAAAAGGATGGGGATAACGTCACTCAATAAAATTAATAAGCTAGCAAATTAAAAGAACTCTACCAAGGTTTGTGGAGAATGAGGTATGTAAAAACTGTAGACCAAGTACTAAAGATAATGAACAATATAGAACAAATTAGAAATGTTGGTATTATCGCACATGTAGATCATGGAAAAACTACTACGACAGATAGCTTACTAGCCGCAGCTGGTATAATATCTCCAAGACTTGCTGGGCAAGTACTTGCCATGGACTTTCTGGATGTAGAACAGAGGCGCCAAATGACTGTAAAAGCTGCCAACATTAGCTTATACCATGAATATGAGGGTAAACCATATGTAATAAATCTTGTAGATACCCCGGGACACGTAGATTTTACAGGAAAGGTTACGAGAAGCCTTAGAATGATTGATGGTGCTATAGTTGTAGTCGATGCTGTAGAAGGAGTTATGACCCAAACAGAAACTGTACTAAGACAGGCCTTAGAGGAAAGGATTAGACCATTGCTATTCATAAATAAAGTAGACAGACTAATTAAAGAACTGAGGATGGGTTCTGATGAAATAAAGCAGAGGTTTATAGAAATAATAAAGGAAATAAATAATTTAATTGAAACCTATGCCGAACCTGAATTTAAGAAAAAATGGATCTTAGATCCGGTTCAAGGTATGGTAGCATTTGGTAGTGCAAGAGATGCGATAGGATTAACGGTACCTATGAGTCGTAAAAAAGGTGTAAAAGTAGATGATCTCATTGAGGCTTATTCTAGAGGGGACAAGGATGCTATTGAGGATCTGAAAAAGAAGATACCATTACATGAAGCATTATTAGATATGGTTGTAAAGTTTGTTCCAAATCCTAAGGAAGCACAACGCTATAGAATTCCTAGATTATGGAAAGGGGAAACAAATAGTGAAATAGGCAAAGCCATGATGGAGGCTGATCCTGATGGTCCATTGATATTCTTCGTATGTGATATGCGCTGGGATCCTCACGCAGGTTTCGTTGCAACCGGAAGGTTGTTCTCAGGCACTGTCTATAGTGGCCAAGAAGTTTATTTAATAAATGCCAAATCGTCTCAAAGAGTGCTACAGGTAGGATTATACATGGGCCCATATAGAGAGGTGGTAGATAGAATACCAGCTGGAAATGTAGCGGCCATATTAGGTCCTGACCTAGCTAGAGCAGGAGAAACCATTGTAGATATAAAGTTGAAAGATACCATGGTGCCCTTTGAAAGACTGAGATATGTTTCAGAACCCGTAGTGACAATGGCAATAGAACCTAAGAAGACAACTGATTTAACAAAATTAATGGATGCCCTTAAGAAGATGAGTATTGAAGATCCGAATCTCATTGTAAAAATAAATGAGGAAACAGGTGAATATCTGGTTTCTGGTATGGGGCATCTACACCTGGAGATTGTACTTACGTTACTTAGGGAAAGATTTGGCCTAGATGTTGACACAACACAGCCAACAGTTGTCTATAGAGAGACCATAAGAGATAAGAGCACAGTATTTGAAGGAAAATCGCCTAATAGACACAACAGATTTTACATAAGTGTTGAACCTCTTAATGAGGAATCGATTAGATTAATTCAACAGGGCATCGTAACAGAGGATATGGATGTACATAAGAGAGCTAAAATATTGAGAGATGAGGCTGGTTGGGATCATGATGAGGCTAGAAGGGTATGGGCCATAGATGAAAATATAAACATTTTCGTTGATAGAACTTCAGGTATTCAGTACCTAAGGGAAGTTAGGGATACAATAATACAGGGATTTAGGTTGGCTATGAGAGAAGGTCCTCTTGCTTTAGAACCTGTTAGAGGGTTGAAGGTAGTATTACATGATGCAATAATTCATGAAGATCCTGCACACAGAGGTCCTGCACAGATATATCCTGCTGTTAGAAATCCGATATATGCTGCAATGTTGTCTTCGAGACCTACGCTCCTTGAACCAATACAGAAGTTGGAGATAAAGTTTCCGATAGACTACCTAGGACCTATTTCAGCCATAATAACTAAGAGGAGAGGTAGGATAATAAATGTTGTGCATATGATTGGCAATCTTGTTAAAATGTTGGCAGAGGTGCCAGTGGCTGAATCATTGGATCTAGCAAATGAATTGAGAAGTGCTAGCGCAGGAAAGGCGTTCTGGGGCACAGAATTTAGCAGGTGGGCTGTAGTACCAGATTCGCTACTACTAGATATTATCAAAAAATTGAGACAGAGGAAGGGAGTAAAACCAGAACCTCCAAGAGTTGAGGACTTCTTATCACCATAGCAAATGATTCTATAAACTAAATTCATTTATTGTTTTGGTAATATGTTTACATATACATGGTTAATATATTAGGAACTTAAGTTCATTAGTAATGTTAGATTAAAAGCTTATATTGTTAACTAAAACTAGATTAGCAAGGTTTAGCCAGATAGTGGGCCCGTAGCTCAGCCAGGTAGAGCGGCGGGCTTTTAACCCGTAGACCACAAGCTGGGCGGAGGTCCCGGGTTCAAATCCCGGCGGGCCCGCCACAAAACAAACGATAGATATTGGTCAATGCTATGAAAAGATATAGATACTATAGAATAGTACTAGAGATGACGTCGCTTCCTTTAGCCCTACTATGGTACATTTACATTCTAACAGGCTATTGCATGATTAATACGAGAATTGTAAGAATTTTAACATTTAATTTACTTGAATATAAGAGCTGTATACTATTGCATCTATCAACCGAATTGAGATGGTTATTAATTGTTTTTACATTACTACACCTCTTCACAGGATTTAGCATATTATCATTAAGGGTGAAAAATAAGACTTTACGTCGGTTTGTAGAGATTACCTTGATTGTACTATTACTAATCTTATTATTTCAATTCTTGCTACTAGAATTTCTATAAAGCTACTCATTTAATTTCTCTACTCTAAAAACAAAGAATCCTTTAAATATAAGCTTAAAGAATACACCTTTGTAATAATGATTCAAACTTAATGAGATTCTCAGATCGTTATTTTTATTTTATGTAGATTACAGATATAGGAACTAATAGTATAATAGATGAAACTTCTATCTACAAAATAATAAGTCAGTAAAGATTATAAATAAAGTGAATCCATTTATAGATATGTGGTCATTTTCATTAGTTTAACAAACTTTTGCAATAGAAATTCTGGGGAATTGTATATGTGAAGCTAGTTTAATGATTTTTCGTATTTTTCCAGTAGCTGTTTAGCATAATCAAAGCTTATTTTTCCATCCTTAATCATTTGACTAGCAATGATTTCTATCAGCTCTCCCTTTGCTCCAGCAGGTATGGCTAGATTCTTGGCGTGGAGTTTCATATGACCGCTTTGTATACCAGTGGTTACCAGGGCTCGTAAAGCGGCAAAGTTCTGTGCCAGCCCTACAGCTGCCATAATTTCCGCTAGCTCTTTAGCTGTTTTTATACCCATGATTTTTAATGCTATTTGTGCTATGGGATGCGTCTTAACCGCCCCCCCTACAATACCAACTTGCAATGGTATTTCCATAAATCCTACTAAATATCCATTTGAGTCTAAATCCCATCTGCTAAGAGGTTTATAGATACCAAAACGGGCTGCATACGCATGTGCCCCCGCTTCTATAGCTCGATGATCTTGAGCTGTTGCTAGAGCTACTGCTATTATACCATTTAGTATACCTTTATTATGTGTTACAGCTCTAAATGGGTCTGCTTCAGCTATTGCGCTCGCATCAACGATTTTTTCAGCAATTTCCCTTCCACCAATGTTTTCTGGAGCAACTCTTACCCAAGCTCTTACAAGCCTATATATAGCATAATTTGATACTATACGCAGCCTAGCTTCACCACCTACCAACCTCTCCAAATAAGGTGCTATTGCCTCTGCCATAGTATTTACTGTATTAGCACCCATAGCATCGACAACATCGACAATCAAATTAATAACAATAGCCATTCCACGCCTTGTCTCTATTACCTTTACCTCGATATCCTTTGCACCACCTCCTACCTTCAGAAGGGTTCTATTTGTTGAGTTAGCAATATCTAGTAGCTCATTTTTATGTTTCAAAATCTCCATAGATGCATAATATGGTGAGGGTACTTTCATCATATATACTTGACCCAGCATAAGTTGCCCAGAGGCCTCCGCACTAATACCTTCACCCTCTCGAAGCATTCTTGCTGCATTACTTGCTGCTGCAACAACGCTGGGTTCTTCTAAAACCATTGGAATCAGGTAGTCTTTACCATTTATTTTAAAATTGACCGCTACTGCAAATGGATATGACATAGCTCCTACGACATTCTCTATCATTGTTTCAGCAATCTTTCTATCTAGATTTCCAAAATTTGATAGCATGGCAATTTCATCATCTGAAAGCTGTGCCCATTCCTTAACGATCTTTAAACGTTCCTCTAGTGGCATATTATAGAATCCTGAAATCCTTGAACATCTACTCTTTTTATTATCTGTACTCATGACACATCACTTAAAAAGCATAATTTTTTGGGTTTTATAAGAGTTGTGGATATATTGTTTTTCAATCAAAATAATAAATTGCGTAAAACTATATGGACCAACCCATTATAAAGGGACGATTCGGCTATGGCATCCTTATCTGAATATGATATTAGAATAACGTCGCCATACAATGCTTCCATATACCTTGCTATATTAGCTAACACAGGATACACTTTTTCATTTAATTTATCATCTGGTGGTATGTATATGTGATGCTCATTAATGAATATAATTAAAGCTGCTTTTGCCCCACAAGATATTAGAATGTCTCTGGCATTTGATATACCAATAGAAAGCATATTGTTCTTGTAATTATTTAATAAAGCTGCATAGGCGTATTTGGCGAGCTTAAGAACTCCTTCAACAATGTCTGAAACATTATCTATTCTCTTTATAACGCTAACTATACTATCTATTAATGATTTCCCCTTTGAGGTAAGCGTGCATCCTCCAATGGGATCCACGTTAATAAGATTGTGCACTCTTAACCTCTTCATTAAGGTTCTAGTTGATGATATCCCCAATGAAAGCTGTTTTGATAGAACATGTCTACCTAGGGGTTCCTTTTCCCTTAAAATCATTAGAGTCTTCAGTACATGATAAGGTTCGAATGATGGCTTTACACCTTTGTGCGGTGCTACAATGTTTTCTAACAATTCACTAACTGTTATCACTATGTATCTCCAAAACTTACTTACATTCTACTGTAGTTAAAATAATTTCCTATCATTGTACCAATCATCGGCAGCTCTGTAAGCATTGTACTCGCTAACTAAAAATTAGAAAGATGTAAAATGAAACCTATGGGTATATGAGCTACCATACAATTCATCTTGTGATGTATCAAGTCCGTACTTTTAAATCATTCAAATTCTTATCTATTCTATAGCCCTCGTTGGTAAAATCACAATTAGGATGTTTATAAATGTTTCCTAAGATCAGCTCCACTAATACTCAATTTTCTTTCAATAGTTTTGAGAACCGTATAGAGATACTCTCCCATAGACTATGATTTTACCTTCTTCGAGCATCCTCAAATTCTCCATAACGAGATTTGCATTACAGCTTCAATTATTTTCTCTATCATAGAATAAAATACGACTTATACAACTAATGACTAACAATGCTACAACCAGAAAACACAGGTATTCTAGAAAAATTAAAATTCAGCAAGGCGATCTTAAACAAAACAAAATTTATAAGTAGTGATAGAAATAGAGTCGATAGATGACGAGTCCCGCGCCCTAGACACAAAAAGGATGAAGAGAATCGCGGCCGCCACCGACTACATCGCCTATAAATTAAATATCGATAGTGTAATATTAGTAGTTGAAAGTAGTTTAAGTTTTACATATATAACTATAGCAACTATGGTGATTTTGTGGCTAAATTAGGAGAATTGTACAGAAAGTTGACAAAATCAGATATAATGATATTGGAGTATATGGTTAGTATTATTGGAAAGTATGAATACATTCCAGTTGAGAATTTTATGAGAAAATTTAGAAAGATATGGAATCAAAAAGAAATTGTTGCAAGAATTAAAAAATTGAATGAATTGGGGCTCATACAGAAACATGCAAACGTGGAGGCATACCGGTTAAAATCTATAGGACTTGATTGTGTTGCTATTTACATGCTTGTGAACAATAACATTATTAAAGCTTTAGGCGATCCCATTGGAGTAGGTAAAGAAAGCATTATTTTTAATGGTCTCACGCCCGATGGCAATATTGTTGCAATAAAGTTTTACAAGATAGGTAGGAGAAGCTTTAGACATGTAGTTAAGGTAAGACCGTATACTACACATATAGAGAACGATTCGTGGTTAATTAGAAGCATTCTTGCTGGCAAACGTGAAAAAGAGGCTCTAACAGTATTGAATAAATGTCACATCATAGGTATACCGAGGTTATATGGTCATGCTCTTCACACAATTGTTATCGAATTTATAGATGGTATTAATCTGTACAAAGTGTATAGAATAGACAATCCATTAGAAATATTTAACCAGATTATAGATGTTGTTAGGAATTCTTATAAATGTGCTAAGATAATCCATGGTGATCTAAGTGAATACAATATAATGGTACAGTTCGATGATGTTGTAAAATCTTATATAATTGATTGGCCGCAATATGTTTTAGCCAATGATCCACAAGCACCAGATGTGTTAAAGAAAGATATAGTACAACTAGCTAGATTCTTTAATAGAAGATTCAAACTAGATATACATCCCGATAGAATTCTTGAAAACATCTTAACATAATTCAATCCATAATGAAGATCTCCTTACTCTACCCTTAATTTACTTACTAGGTTAAAGGATTTGATTAACGCTGATAACTAAGATGGTCGAATTTTATAATTAATGAATTGATTGATAATATACTGTAATGATACCATAAACTGTTATATAGCCTAGATACATAACGTACTATAGAGGGTTTTAGAGCTGGTTTTAAGTTATGAAGGTTATGGGAGTAGATATCGTTAAGGGCAGCCCTCTTTCACGAACAAATCCGCCACTGTACTCAGTTATAATAATAGATGACAAAGGAAAGATAATATATGAATCCATAGAATCTCCCCTTAAGACTATAGTAAGGCTTGTATGGGAATATGAAGTTTCTAAAATAGGTATCGATAATATCTATGAATTAGCGTCAACAAAACGAGATATAGCTAAGATAATGGCTCTCCTACCCAGCAATGTAAGCATATACCAGGTTACGTTAGAAGAAAACAAATTCGTAAACATATATAAACAGGCAATGAAAATCGGAATAGAACTTGGCTCAAAACCTAAGCCGATTCAAACAGCATATATATCTGCTCTGCTCGCGCTAAATGATATTGGAACCCCTATAAAAGGTGTTGAGAGAAGAACCAGGATAATAATTTCACGCGCCCGATCTATAGGCCCTGGTGGAAGTAGTGCTAATAGATTTGCTAGGGGAATGAGAACGGCAATTCTTTGTGCAGTTAGGGAAATAAGAAGGTTATTAGATGAGGCTGCTTTACCTTATGATGTTATTTTTAGACGTGGGAATGGTGGTCTTGATAGTGCTGTATTCATAGTGTATACCGATAGTGATACTATTAGAAAAATTGTTAAACCATTCAATGGTAAAGATATTCGAATTGCCATAAAATCAGAGTACTCGACGGTAGAATTTTTTGAAAAAGAGTCTTCTAGAAAACCCGTTATTGTAGGTATAGATCCGGGTATCGAAGTAGGGATTGCTATAGTTGATCTTTCACTTAAAAACATATTTTTAATATCATCCCGCGACTTAGATAAGGTAAATATAATAAATAAAGTTTATAGCATAGGTACACCAATAGCTATAGCAACCGATAAAAATCCGCCTCCAGAAACCGTCAGGAAAATATCATCTTTAGTTGGTATTCCGCTTTACATACCTTCACAATCACTATCCACTGAGGAAAAAGAACGCTTAATTGACTGGCTGAAAAAGAAAGGAATAGAAATAAATTTACGAACATCGCATGAACGTGACGCCCTTGCAGCCGCATTAAAGTTTTATAAATCATTTGAAAGAAAATTTATTGAACTAGAGAGAAGGATTGATGAACTAGGACTAGAGGTCGATATAGACGAACTTAAGTTACTTCTACTAAAGGGTAAAACCATTAATGAGATAGTAGAATATGCTATTGAGGAACATCTAGAAAATGAAGTGTATCATTTAGAAGGTATACAAACACCATCTATTTCGACGCATAGCACTGATAATCTGTATAGTGAAAAGATGAAAAATCTAGAAGATAGAATAAGAGAATTGACAAAGGAACGTGAAATTTTAAAGGCTCGAATAGGTGAGCTTGAGACCCGAATAAAGGAACTTGAATTTGAATTGAAATTCAATAGTAATGGAAACTGCATAGATAGAGAAATCGTCAAGGATAGAATAGTAAATGAATTGAAGGAAAATCTAAAGAATATACAAAATAAGGTTTCCTACCTCACATTAGAACTTGAACAAGAGAAACTAAAGTCTAGGGCTCTTTATGAAATTTTAAGGAAATTTATTACAAATGAATACCTAGCTATACCCAGAATAAGATCGCTAACTGAAGAGGAAGTACGTAATATTGGTAAAGCGATAGGGTTGCCTAAGGCAATTTTAATTGAGTCCGATAATCTAGATGCTGAAGCATTGAGAATCGTCAAGGATTTGAATATAGCTATATTAACCAATTCTTGTAGTAATGAAGTTAGACAAATATTTCTTGAAATAGGCATCCCAATAATATGCAATCTACCAATACAAACCGCATACGAAGATATAGTCATAATCAATGTTAAAGAATTTGAACATGCATTAAAAGAGGCTTTGAAGGAAATAGAATTATATAAAAAGAATAAAGAGAATAGGAATCGCATTGACATTACAAAATTATTAGATATTATAAATGAGTATAGAAAGATTGTATGGAATACATAGAAGTTATAAGAAGTTCTAATTATAATTGATATAGATATCTGCGGTTTATTTAAAACTTTTAATAAAACTTTCATAATTTGCATTGTTTACCTTTCATATACTTGGTCTTTTATAAAAGGACTGTATCCAGATTATTTAGTAGCCATAAGCCGACTGCACTTTTAATTTTAATATTAGAACAGCATAGTATTTCCATTTATTATCATGTCCGCTATTCTGTTTACATCGTTAAACATTTCATTTACAATACCACATATTTCACTAGTCATGTTTTGTGTAAGCCTTTCTTCAGGTATAACCTTTACATCTACTATAAATGGCTCATCTAATGGTCTCCCTATTTGACTTAATATGGATACATACACTTCTTTTATACCTTTTACTTCCCTGTAACTTTTCTCAGCTATAAGTTTAGCAATTACATTATATATCTTACCAACGTGGCTAACAGGATTCTTACCAGCCGTTGCCTCTAAACTCATTAAACGCATAGGGGTTATTAATCCATTTACTCTATTACCTCTGCCTGTAGCTCCATCGTCTCCATGCTCAGCCGAGGTACCCGTTACAGTAATATAGTATATACCTTCAGAAGGTTTATCAGCTACATTAACATACACCTCTATCTCATAATTTGGAGCAATCCTTACTGCTTGATTAAGTACAGCTTCCCTAATTTCCTCCTTTATATTAAGATATTCATTGCCATCTCGTACATGCCTAGATACTATTGCAGAGGCTATGGTTAATTTTATTTTATTATTAACTCTTAATCCCATTACCTTTACATCTTCTCCAACCGCCGGTAATTTTCCTTTGAATTCTTTCGAATTTAAGAATCTCTCTGTATATAGTACCAGGTTTTCCAATGTGGAAAGCGGAGCAAATCCAACACCAAAACTAGTGTCGTTAGCTAGGGGTGTGCTCTTTAAGCCCAACTTAAAGAGCGCAACCAGATCTGTGCTTCCTTGCCCTATTTTATAGTCGATTATTGTATGCTCATCTGGATTAAGATACCTAAAATGTTCCCTAATCCATTCTCTTGCTGCCCTAAGTGTAATAGTGCCTATGGGTATAAAGTCTAATCCTTCAGATGTCTGTACATATGCTGTTGCCCTACCTGACACAATAATGTATATTGGATGTAGAACTTCGCCTCCGCCAAATATAGGCTTCGACTGACCTCCTACTACCAATACCTTATCCACATTATGGTGTAGTATTACATTGTAATGTCTTAAATAATATTTACTAAGTTCTCTACTTACAGCCTCTGCAATACCATCTGCTATATAGTCAGGATGTCCTACACCCTTCCTTTCAACCATTTCTACATTGATGTTTTCGATACCTTGCCAATGATATTCGTTCACTACAATATTTCTCAATATACCCACCTATTATGTGTAATTTGATTGCCAATGGCTCTTCTGTTCTATAGAGTTTTATCATTTTGTATTTTAATTTTTATGAAAAATAAACTCTCTACAGTTATTGTATTGCAATGTTTAATTGAATTCAAATTATAAACCTTTGGCTAATTTTTCTGCCTTAATGAAAGTCTTTAAACATCTATCAAAGTGTTCACAAATCTTGCATTCTATGCGTGTAGATGAGAAGTCAAAATTTATTGGACATGTCCTTGGCAATGCTGCTCTATTCCTTCTATTCCTGTTCCTATTCTCTCTATTTTCACTATTTACTCTTCTACTACGCATTGTCTACATCACTGTAGTTTGTCGTAACTTTGCCTCTGTATAGTCGACGCATACATACAATATTTGGCTTCCCCGTATGAATATCCTTCCATACTTTGCTATAGCTTCTTTGCCACCATCGCCATATTCTGTAGCATCCTCTAGAACTACATTCATTGTAGGATCCGTCATTACGAGCTTGCCAATGAACTCTGAACCCTCCTTAACCTTTACCATTATTGTCTTATTTAACGAACTTCGCAACATTCGCATTGGCGTTATATTGGGTTTCTGAAATTGTTGGGATGCCATATACTTTAAACCCTATTTTAAGCTTTGAAGCTAGGCATTAATAAGGTTTTTGGGCCAAGTTGTACTAAGATTCTAATTGGGTGACACTAATAGTGATAGTCGTAATAGAACATTTGGAAGCTTATGTCAATAGGTGGTTGTTAAAGGAATACGAATTTGTATCGGAAACCTTTAAAAATAGGGTTATCTTCACCAATGTAACAAAAGAGTGTGATAGATTATTACTACAGCCTTTGGGAATAGTATATAAAACCTCTGCAATTGAACTTCTTAGTAATGTCGATAATGTGGTAATCTTGGATCCTAATGCTAAAGAAAGACTGCAGGTAGCTGATCTAAGAATGGCTAGATATGTAGTAATTGGCGGTATAATGGGTGACAATCCACCTAAAGGTAGAACGAAATTATTAATTACTTCACGATTAAGTAAAGCATTACCGAGAAATTTAGGTGAAAAACAATTTACTATAGCTGGAGCTGCATATATTTTGAGACGAGTAGAAAGTGGTCAGAATATCAATGATATAAAATATGTCTTCGGACTTAAAATTAAGAAGAGACTAACCAAAGACATAGAGATTGAGATAGATCTTCCATATGCATTTCCATTAGATGAACAAGGGAATATCGTTCTCCCAAAGGGTTATGAAGATGTGGTTATAGACTACGTACCAGTATACGAGAGTGCGCTCTTAGCTGGTAATTATAATATGTGTCAAGACCGCTAAAGAGAAATACACTGTTATACCACGTAAATAGAGATCCGTCTTTGACTTCGCTCCAATAATTTTCGCTATTACGATACTTGGTATATAGAATATCATTAGGATTAGCCATACTAAGTAGACGGATATACCAGATATTAACTGCTCTAATATCATATGAAATACCGTATGTAGTGAGGTTGCATATATAATTACACTGCATAAAACTCCATAAATACCTCTAGCAAAGATAATTTTTAGGCGGGTATATAATGGATCCTTTAAATGCGACACAGCACCATCGCCAGAAAAATTCAATGAGCTGGCTCGATATAAAAGTTTGGTTGCAAGAAGTTGCAGAGAAGATGTTGGGTTCATTCATAGATGATGTTTATATATTAAATGGAATCTTCATATTTAAATTCAAGAATGTTAAACATTCTGAAGAATTTTTACTTATAGTAGAACCAGGAAGGAGAATATCTATCTCAAAATTAAAAATAAAACTCAAAGAGGAATTCGTAAAAAGTAGTAGTGTATGGAAGGGAATTTTAAAAAATTGTAGCATTGAAAATATTGAACAATATGATTACGAGAGAATAATATTTGTTGATTTAAAATGTCGCGAAGAAAGTAGAAGGATGGTTATCGAACTACTTCCTCGTGGCGTCATAGCTATTCTAAATAACGATAACATGATACTGTTGGCGAGCTCGTATAGGAAAATGAAGGATAGAAATATCATGCCAAAGGCTAAATACGAATTGCCACCAAAGGCTAAAATTTCAGACTATTACAATATTGAAGTTAGTGGTCTTAGAGACCTTCTATCAAATGAATTCAATATAGTACCAAGTCTTATTAGGAGCTTAGACATACCTCCAGAAATAGCTGACAGTATAAATCTTCTATGTAAATTAGATAATAAAAGAGTTGCAGAGTTAAATGAAATTGAATACAAATGTATCGTTGATAAACTAAAGGAGCTGTTAACAGCTATAATAGAAAGCCCTACACCATGTATTATATATAAGAACAACTCTATGATAGGTTTCTATCCATTTATTCCTACACGATTCTATGGAGAGGGTTACCATATAGAGCATGTTCCCTCATTTAATGATGCTATAGAAAAATACTTCAGTGGATCGTTTAGATCACTATTAATTTCGAAGAAGATAGAGATTGCCACCACTAAACTTGAGAAACTAAGGAAGAGTTTAGAGATGCTGGATAAAAATTTAATTGAGTTGAAATACAGGAAGGAACATATCGAAAATCTATTGAAAATATTGAATGAAGTATACGTTGATATAGAAGTAATTCATGAGTGTGTGCAAAATTTCGTTAAACACTCATCATGGGAAGATATCACAAGATGCAGCAATTTCATTATCGATTTGAAACCTGATAAAGGATTGTACAAAATCAGCATTAAGGGCCTCGAATTAGAACTAGATGTCAGAAAAAGCTTTGCAGAGAATTACTTTACATTACTAAAGTTATTATCGGATATAGACAAGTCCATTAAGAGGGCATTGGAAGAAAGAGGTAGTATTGAGACAAGAATAAATGAGTTAAGCAATACTATAAAAGATGAAATAAAGAAGGTGGAGCTAAAACTAAATAGAAAAATAGAATGGTATGAAAAATTTCATTGGATGATATCATCTGAGGGGTTTCTAATTATTGGTGGAAAAGATGCTAGTCAAAATATTAAACTAATAAGAAGATATTTAGAACAGCATGATATAGTACTCCATGCAGATATTCATGGAGCTAGCGTTATCGTTATAAAAACTAATAGCAAGAATGTAAGCGAAAAAACACTAAGAGAGGCAGCTGTTTTTGCAGCCAGCTATAGTAAAGCATGGAAATTAGGTCTAGCAACCATTAATGTGTTTTGGGTCTATGGCTCTCAGATTTCATTAAAACCACCATCAGGCGAATACTTACCTAAAGGGGCTTTTATGGTATACGATAAGAAGAACTACATAAATAATGTAGAATTGAAACTAGCAATAGGGGTTGAAACAGTAGACATTGAAAATGGTGGTAAGGCTATTATAAGAGTTCTTGCTGGACCTGAAGATGTTATTAGAGAAAGAACGTTTGCCTATATTGTATTAATCCCTGGTGATGAAAATCCGGAAAACATAGCAAAGATGTTTTTGGAGAGTATCAAAAAGGTTTTTAAGGATATAATTATAGCTATAGATGTTAGAGATCTCGAATCTAGAATCCCAGGTCGAAGTAAAGTAATTAAACTAGTTATACCAAAGTAGTGCATGGTGTTAAAGATGCTAAAGGCGTTTGATGTAATGGTACCCAATCCCATACAAGTAAAGGCTAGCATTACTGTATTTGAAGCAATAAAAACTATGGAAAAATATAATATAGCCTCACTAATAGTAGTTGACGAGGGTGACGTGGTGCTAGGGGTTGTCACAGCAAAGGATCTGATTCTAAGAGTCTTTGCAAAAGGACTTGATCCTAGAAATACTAGAATTGTAGACATAGTTTCAAGACCTGTAACTGTAGTTGAACCCGATACACTGCTGAAAGACGTCATTAACTTAATGATAGGTACTGGACATGGTCATATACCTGTTATCAATAAATCTGGAAAAGCAATAGGTATTGTAACAATAGATGATATACTGAAATTTGTACCTGAACTTTTAGAATTAGTAGAGGTAAAGAAATAGTTTTTAACAATTTTAAATAATTCTCAATACCTAGCCTAAGATTGATTAAAAGGAGCCGAAATTCCTAGCCCATTCCTCATAAAGGTTGATCATGGAATTTGATATTGTAGGTCTTCTTCTGTTTAGTACCTCGACAAAATCGTTCATGGTGACAGATCTTGGATTATCTGATAGAGTGTTGGATTTAAATAACTCTCTAACTGTTCTTAGATATGCCTCTAAAACAATATCTCTTATATCACTAGCCGAGTACCCCTCAGTTTTTTCAGCAAGAAGATCTATATTGACATCATCAGCTATCTTTATGAATTTTAAGTAATACTCGAACAGCGATTTGCGTGCTTCTCTACTTGGCGGTGGAATATATATTCTCTTTTGAAACCTGCGTAAGAATCCCAGATCTAGCTTCCATGGTTTATTAGTAGCTGCTATAACATACACAAAATGTTTCTTCCCCTTCTCATTTAATCCATCTAGCTCTTTTAGAAACTGGTTACGCACCCTAGCCTCACCACCAATTTCATTTTCATAAACTCCTAACAGAGCATCCGCCTCATCAATAAATATTATAACAGGTTTTGAAATACCAGTATTCCTAGCATAATTAAATATTGCTGCAACTTTCTTCTCTGCCTCGCCAAGCCATTTTGACATAATATTTGCAGCATCTATCTGCATAAAGACGCCATCTATCTCATTAGCTGTTGCTGCTGCTATCATAGTCTTACCACAGCCGGGAGGACCGTAAAGAAGTATCCCCCTAGGCCATCCCAATGGAAATAGATCTGGTCTTCTAGTCGGATATACAATCGAATCGAGTATAGCTTGTTTAGCATCGTCTAGCCCTATTATGTCTTCAAAACGGATAGACGGCTTTTCAATTACTATGAACTCTTGCAAAGCTTTTTCTATGTTTTCATCGTTTTGCACAATTTCACTATCTCCTCCAGAGACTGATATACTTATCTTGGATTCTTCCTCAAGTTCCTTTGCCTTCCTAATATAACCTTCTGCAACAGACTTATAGATGCTTATCATAGGATCGCTTCTATAATTGTTCAGTATTGTGATTAGTATCTCAGCTGCTTTTCTATAGTTTTTAGCTGCATCAATTTTATTTCCAACCCGTTCATTGATCATGGCTTCATTAACATACTTTTTTGCTAATGCTTCTAGGTACTCCCGTCCTCCACTCAAGATACATCCCAGAACATCTATTATAACTTTAAAAATCGGTTAGGTTAGCTTTATCAATCCCTTTTGTTCAAGACGCTTCAGTATTGCGATTACCACCTCTCTTGCTACTCCAAATCTTTCTGCACACTCTTCTATCCTTATAATACCTTTATTATTGATGATATAATTATACACCTGGAGCTCCAAACCACTATCAACATACTTAGATTGTGGCTGTAGTACGATAAATTTCTGTGGTGTAAAAGATGTGGGAGTGGCTGTTCCTACTGAGCTTCTTGTATCGATATAAGAAGCTGATATAGATAGAGGTGCAGCGAGTTTATTATTTACCATATCTTCGAGCTGAACAGGTATGGGAGGTAAGGATGTCTTTAGTTTTTCCTCTGCTTGTGCCTCGACCTCTTTTAGTATGTCCTCTACTTCCTTTGTTTTACTGGCTACAGTTATAGATACATCTGGAGCCCGTGTTGATGTGATTAGAGAATTTACATTGCTAACGATGTTATCTAGCGTCATGGCCAGCTCCGGCATTGTATTAATGAACATAGATTTCAGTTCATTTAGTATTCCCATGGTTGTTGATAATACTCGTATATCGTTAATTATATTCATGGTCTTCATCCTCTCTAGAAGCCTCTCGATTGCTAGTAGGGCAATGTGTATATATTTCATAAGTCTTCTAACTTCAGCAATTTCTGCGGCATATATCGTTGCTCTTTCTCTATCATTAGAACTTAGAGATTTGACTGCATTAGTAAGGAGTTCATCGTCTCTGTCCTTTAACCGTTTCTTAATCTCCTCCAATTTTATTTTCAAATCATTCAATGAAGTAACTATGTAAATTAGAGCACTTTTCTGTGGATCACGCCTAGAAGTTATATTTAGGATTTTTACAAATGAATCAAAAATTCCTGCTGAAGTAGACATGAACTACCCCCACTATTAGAAGCTTAGGTTACCCTGTAACAACCTTGACTGCTATTGGTTGTTGTGCAGCTGTTGGTGAAGTTATTTGAATCTCTTCTTGCGGTTGTGATACCACTGATATTAGTTCTTGTTCAAGCTTGTCTATGAGAGAAATGTGCTTTTCTACATCCTTCCTCTCCTCCATCGCTGCTTGCTTAGCGAATCTCATAAAATCAGCTGATATTTTGAAACCATTTTCAGGCAATTCACCTGATGTATAGCTTATTAGTAAATGTGTTAGAGCTTTCTCAATGTGCAGTATGAAATTCTCTAATTCGTATGTTCTTTTTCTCAAGATATCTTTCAAATTCTTTATTTCAATTTTTAGTTTATCTAAATCTTTTGAGAACTTTTCCTTCAATTCTCTATATGCGTGCTGTGGTATTTGATTCTTTTTAGATAGTTCCTCCAAAGACTTAAATCTCTTCTTTAATATGTCAAGTTTCCTTTCAAGCTTTTTGGCCTCTACAAGCCATTCAGGCATTAGTTTGAGTCCATCAACATTGTGTTCAAATCTTTCTACTGTAATAGTTTCATAAGAAGCATCATTGGTCATGATTTCAAATGATGAAACCTTTCCGTCAACATCACTATAGACTCCAACTAGTATCCCTATTTTCCTTCCATATATATCAGTTATTGTCTGACCTAAATATGGGGCTACACCCTCTATTGCTATATCCATTTTTATCAACCCTGTTCTTAAAATTGTGTATCGGATATCTATAAAAGGTGTGACATTTTTTTCCAATCAATTGAAATTAAAACATATTACATTTATTTTGAATTCAAAGTAAATGCAATAATAGTGTTATAATAAGAAACACTATATGAATTGCAGCTAAAATTAATTTAAGATAGCGGATCACAAATCCTCCTATCTGTTTTACTAACTCCAGCAACTCAAATATTTTAAATCCAACTACATTTACACCGGTATTGTATACTAGCAGGGATACACTTGTGTCTGAAAGGTCGTTAATCGATGACTTGAGCGCCCGTTCAACAGCTCTTACAACATTTTCATTAGCTTCAACCGAATAGTAGGGTGAATCAAATGCTGTTCCAGCACAACTATGATCATCTAATGTTATCACCTCTGCGTCTCTAATTCCATTACTTATTGCAATTCTTCTTAATGAATCTCTCACACCTATTTTTGCATTATTTCCATAAAGATATATTAATGAATATTTCATGTTGTCACATTCCATAGTCAAAACTTTTACTTTATTTATGCAAAGCCCTTTGATATTTCCGTATACTGTAGACTCACCATATCCAGTTCTAAAGCTAGAGCATGCTTTTTTACGAATAGAAATTGATGCCATAATAATTGAATAGAATTTCTTTGGATCGGTTTCACGTAAGCCTTCAATATTATGACAATCGATGATAACAGCATCCTTAAAACCGTATACAGTTGCAATTTCTTCAGCATACTTCTGAACTTCATATGGAATATCATCACCGCCTACTATAGGTGATGATAGCGCTATAAAAACTAAATAATTAGTTTGAAAAACAAATGCTTCATAAAGTTCGTCGTATATCCTAAAGGGTTCATACACAATTTCATATTTGTTATCTGCATTAAGATGATCTACTATTTTATCTGCTATATCTTTAGAGAGTTTCCCTGCTTCATTCTTGTTTATGATATCTAATTCGTGCGAACCTGCACCGTGTAGAACAAGCGATTTAATTCCCTTGGAGTTAAGGATTTCATCGAGATAGTGGGGTAGTAGTGTACTTCCTAAGGTTCTAAATGGACCGAAGTGCACCCCTGGTACTATTAATGCTATACTATCGTTTTTCCTATTAAAAAATATTGAATATACCTTAACATTCTTTTTTTCGCTAAGTTTACCTATCTGAAATTCGATATCGTCATCTATACCTGTCAATATATACTTAGCCCACGCACTTGATAACTCGAATAGATTAACACCTTTTCTATACGAACTAAGAACGTTATTGAGGTATATTGACGATAGTGATACAAATATTAGCATAGATATTCGAATGGAAGTATTTATTGTGTCGAACCTGTCAACAAAGATTATAAATAAAATTTCCAGCAATATAGGAATTGAAAACATCGCTACAACTTTCCTCTTAGAATTTGTCAAACCTCGTAGAATTAGTAAACCAAATAAAGGAAGTACTGTATATAGCATTCCATATATACTAACAAATGAACCTAAGAATTCCATCAGAATGCCTGGAGCTGTAGAAAATATTATCATATTCAGTATCTGCCTTCTTTTCATATACGGTACTAGAGATTTCACTACCAGCGGCATAAGAGAGAAGCACAGTACGTGAATTACTATTGTAATCGACACTACTGTACTGTAATAGTTCTTGATAATACATGGTATTAAATCAATGAGAACAATAAGTAAAAGATATAATGGATATATAAGGGAGACGTATCTAGCCATCTTTGAAGGTATACGTAAAAGTCTGTAGTATTTCAATGCTACGCTATCAAACATACCATTATCACTTTAAATGGTGTTGCGTTCATATGGTATATTAAACTTATCCATCCACTGACAATTACCTAAGATAAGGTCAACGAGTATTACTAGTTTCATAGAGTGCTGTTTAAAAATTTTACATACGTTCCAAAATTGAAATAACATTTGTATTCTTTCTATATTCCATGCATTCCTATTTCTCGTTCGCTAGCTAATTGTGGTACTTGGTACAGTATTTTGATGCCTTACTATATGCTCTTATCAACTACAAATCTCCCACAAATATTCATAACAATAGATGTTTTGTTGTATGAGAATGCTTATATAGCTCAAAACATTACTATTGTTACTAAAACTCCTAATTAAATGAAGACTGACTCGATGAAAGATCCTGAGGTTAGAAAATGATACTAACGATCGAAGAACTTCGAAAAATGATGATCGATATTGGTTTTGAAAAGATATACTTAGTTGAAGAAGAACCTAATTGTGTGGTCTATATCGGAATTTATAAAGGTAAAGAAATCATTGTAACGATTTTTAAGGGAATATCAGCAGTTTATGCAAAAATGATTCCAGCAGATCTTCTTCCAACTCCCAATTGGCATTGCCATTATATAAAATACTCACCAATAGGATGGTATATATTCTCTAGCAGTATCAGTGATCTTGTTATGCGTTTAGGTAAGAAATTATCCAAGATTATCGAATTGAAGTATTCGTACAATTCCTTAATTAACTAGACAGTGGATACAATACGAATCCTCGGTTAGGCTCTATTTCTACTCTAAAGGCAGTTCTAATATGATCGGTCATTCTCATTTTCTTTATTATCATGTATCTTTTGACCTCTTTACTCTCTTCCACATCCTCCATCCAAAGATGGAACACTCCATCTGCAATATGTTCCAATCCAAATCCAAACGTACTATTATGTACTAAGATCCAACCCATACCAGCAATGAAATTTTCATTCATGTCTACAGAAAGATCGTATACGTAAGGTGTGCTAGGACCTTCCTCTTCAATTCTTTTCACCATTATAAAACCCGTCTTGAGATCGTTATTTGGATTTTCAATCTTTTCCTGTAGGAGTACAGGGATACTATCTCCTTCTCTTACCTTACTTCCCTTAATGGGTTTAATACGGTCTCTATTTAAGATGTAGATGCTGTGATCTTGCGTTACTGATACACTACGCCCTCCCTCTAATTCTATTCTTAACAAATTTCTATTTTCTCGGTGTCTAGCTACGGCTTTTAGGATTCTCCATTCAACTTTAAGAGTTTTTGGATTTACGGACAGTGTATATATGGGAATTTTGATAAGCTTGATCCCCTCTTCATCATAGTTAAAGAACCTGTCTACAAATCTACCTATCTGACAAATTTCTATTGTATCATTATACTTGATTACAATTGGTGTTTTGTAGTCCACACTTTTGGTGGTCATTGCATACTGGCTTACAAGATACGCTGTTACATTTTCCCTATGTGTAGATATCTTTAAATCATAGCTATATTTTCTAGCCATAGCAGGTTTATCTGCCCAGAAAGCACTTAATGAATCTACAATTAGTCTAACATGTTTGTAGGGAGACCTTCCACCTTCTCTCAAAACACCTAACACCTTATACGCTTCATGGATTGCCGAAACAAGTGTTTGTATGTCCAATGCAGCAAATCTTCTCTTTCTAACACCTTCTGAATCAGCCTGCGTATATTCGCTCATTTGTCTAGCAATTTTAAGAAGACCGAAAATATCTATTACTACTATCTGAGGCACTTCACTAATTTCCTTTGAGCTTGAAATATCGTGTATTCTATAGCTTTCAAAATCTATATTAAATTGTCTTGCTTGTCTAACAACATCTCTAAACTCTGCCTCAGTTGTTACATATACAACTGGATCACCTGATATTAGCCCTGCCCAGGCAAAGTGCATACAAAGAATAGACTTGCCAGTACCTGGCTCACCTGTTATGGCAACCCAAGAACCTTTTGGAATACCTCCATGTAGTGCCTTATCAAGTTCAGCAACCCCTGTAGAAATCCTAGTAATACCAAAATCTTTTTTGCTTGTTTTACCCTCCTCCCTAATTTCCTTAGGAAATGTTTTATCCTTTTCTTTCTCACGGCTTAATAATTCCAATTCTTTCTCAAGCTCACTCAAATCTCTATTGTAAATTGTAGATTCTCTATCTTCTTCACTCATAGAAGACTGCCTACCAAACCTATATATCATAGTATAGTTGTTAACTTAAAAAACTAATAGGAAATTAGACGTATGAATCACCTAAAATACGTCAAAATATGTGGATGGTAATCTGAATTCGGATCTATAGAAGCTATTAATTATTATTTAATGATTTGAGATATCTTTAAATTTAGAGTTATCAGTAATATTCTTGGCATGTGCGTACCCTTTAATCCATAGAACTTCATGGAAATAGAACATGACTGGAGTTAGAGATTTACCCACCATCGATGCTGAAATCTACGATGCTGTATATGATTATAGATTTCTCTTATCTAGAGGATACAGCCAGAAGCATGCTTTAGATGTTGTAGCCTTAAAATATTCTCTCAGTAGAGAGAAAAAATTGCTACTTTATAGATGCGTCCACTCTATGCAATATGTAGTAAATGTTGTACCAAAAATTCTATGCCTTTCCAAAACATACAACATACTTGTTATCGACTTTTACAATATTCTATTGACTGTATTATGTATATTGGAAGACTGCGATATTTATCTATGTGACGATTGTATTACTAGAGATCTAAGAGGATCTAAATTAAGACCCCAAGATAGTATATACATGTTGAAAGCCTATGAACTAATTTTAGATGCCATCTCCTACCTAAACCCCTCAAAAATTATTACTATAGCTGACAAAAATATTAGTCATAGTGCTATTCAGATAACGCAATTCAATAGGTACGTCCTGGAGAGGGGTTTTGTGGGTTATAGCATACTATCACCAACTCCTGATAGAGATTCGATAGAAATTTCAAGAAAGGAACAGGCTGTTGTTGCATCATCTGATAGTATAGTTATTGAAAATGCTTATAGAGTATTCCCTCTTACAACAGTAATCCTCAATAGGTTAGGCAAACGTTTCACAATCAACTTTGCAGAGCTACTCGGAACTCCTTGCAATCTTTGCTATGAATATGCCATATAGACCATATATGAGGAGTATAAATGCTATTGTCAGTGGAATACTAATTGAAATTGATGTAAAATCATTACAATTGATTGCTATATCACATCTACTGTATATAAACGATGGTGGTATAATTATGAAATAGCCAGGATTTAATCGCGAAGTCTCTCTCAAAGTGACTGTAAAAGAATATATGGAGGATATTACTATAAGTGACAGAGTAATGTACTGTCCTCCTTTACGATACGACGGAAAAACCTCTTTCAGAATTATCAGAAATAGTATTAAGTAGAAGAAAATTCTCATAAGGTTCAATGGTATTATTCGATCCAAATACGCTGGGAATGCGTGAAACATAGCTATTACATATAGTAATATAGTAGATGCAGAGCCTATCAATGCAATTATATAACTGAGTCTTGACATTCGCTTATCTTCACTCAATTCAAGCGACCTTCTATTCCTAAATAAATGATTGATGGGCCCGCGGGGATTTGAACCCCGGACCACCCGGTTATGAGCCGGGCGCTCTA
>Ga0105162_1000431_pt1 | contig 28055 bp, 36 predicted proteins | sample JNZ201metaG_FD_81532 | JGI IMG/M metagenome (GOLD analysis project Ga0105162, IMG submission 81532) | Hot spring microbial communities from Jinze hot spring, China to study Microbial Dark Matter (Phase II) - JNZ 20120812A | ecosystem: Environmental > Aquatic > Thermal springs > Hot (42-90C) >...
TACAAACACACAACAAACTCACCACATGGTCGGAGAAAAACGCAACCAAAAATATACTTAAATTTAAGTATATTTTTGGTTGCGTTTTTCTCCGACCATGTGGTGAGTTTGTTGTGTGTTTGTATGGTTGTGTGGTTGTGTGTGTGTTTGAGGTGTGTGTTACACGTGTACAATTGTGTTGTGGTTGTGATTGTGTATTTGCTACAAGTGTTAGTGGTAGGTTGTGTAGATTAAGTAATTAATACTGTGTGTTGATGGTTATTAGTATAGTAAGCTATGTTTGTTGTTATAGTTGTATGGTTAGGTGTTTGTTTAATGTAATTGTGTTAGTTTATTATTACGTACTTTTTTGTTAATGTTATGGTTGTTTGTGTATGTGTTAGCTATGTTTTTTGTGTGGTTGTATAATGTAGTGTTGTAAGTAACACATGTTTTAAGTTGTGTACATATGTACAAAATGTTTTTTGTTGTAGTTAGTGTTGTAGTTAATTTTATGTAAAGTGTTGTGTTGTTGTAGTGTTGTTATGTTTGTTTTAAAGTTGTGTTGTAGTATGTTATAGTTAGTGTTGTTGTAGTGTTGTTGTTTTATGCATAATTTTATCAGATAAATTTCCTAGTAACTTTAAATTGTTTAAGAAACGTTTAGTATTTGGGTAACTTTAATTATTAAAGTAACTATAACAAACAACTACTACATGCTTTTTTATTGTTTGCTATAGTTGTTTGTGATTGTGTGTTTTTTGCATAATTAAGTATATGGTTGTTCTTAAACAATTTAAGAAACACTACTAATTAGCTGTTGTTAAATTGTTTAAGAAACTAATACAATATTATTATATTATGTATTATGCTTGTGGTTGATTAAGCAATTAAGTAGCTGTAGCTAAGTTGTTTAAAGCTGTAGCATGTATACATATGTTAAGCTAAAATCGTGTACCAGCACTAACCATAACAAAAACTACTACCACCTTTAAATTGTTTAAGTAACTAATTTTAAGCATATAAGTTTTTCGTAATTTTTAAGTAGTTGTTTGTACATATGTACACTAAGGTTTATATGTCTCTTAAACTACCTATAATACGTGGAAGTTTGGAGGGGAGCATGTGAAAATAGTAGTGTATGATTTAGTTTCAGAAAACCATAAGATTGTTAAGGAATTAGGTTTAGAAAGAAAATTTAGAAACTTAAGAATCTACTGTACAAGGTTATTGTACAGTTTGGGAATACCATCTACTGAAAGTGTCGTTATTGTAAGCCATAACAACTACAATAGGATAGAAGAGGTTATTTCTCAAGTGAAAGAGAAGTATGAAGACTTTTACTATGAAAATAATTTAAACTTACCTAAACCAATCATAAAACAATTAGAACTAACCTTTGAACAAGGTAGTGTTTTCTTAGAAGTAGCTAAAAATAGGCTACTAACAACAATTGATGAACAGATAGATAAGTTAGTTTCAATTTATGATAGTTTGCAAATTAATGGTACTAGGGAAAATGTGGATAAATTGCTAAGAAATATGAAAAGGATAAGAAGAGAATGGGCTAAAGTTAAAGAAACATGCTTAGAATTAGGCATTAACGTAGAATCTCAAATAGACTACCTCATTAATGTTTGTGACGACTTAATACAACACTTACAAACAATAAGGGGAGTTTGAAGATGATTTTAAGTTTTGGTATTGAGTTTGAATTTGATATAATTAAAAGCAACGGGGAAACAATACACGAAATGTTTAGACAAGGTTACAAAGTTACTGATAGCTGGAGTTACCAAGAAGACATGACTGCAGGAGTTGAACTACGTACACCTGTACTTTTAAATTTAGAAGAGGCTGTAGAAAGTATCAAACAACAGTTTAGATATTGGTGTAATGCTTTGAGAGGATACGCTCCTTATGCATACAACACTCCATTAAGGAGTTTGGGGCAACACATTCATTTAGGGAATCCTTCTAGAGGCTTAAATAGACACGAAAAACAAATTATAGCTTATAGTATTGCTAAAATGTATCCACTATTAGCAGGTATCCATGCACAACCAATACCTAGTAGACGGGGATTAAGTAGCAATTATACGAGACCGATATACACTTACAACAGCCATTTACCAATTTTCGACCACTATGCTGAAATTAGTGAGAGTCATCATGGTACTGTAGAGTTCAGGATTTTTGATTCAAATATTCCACAAGTGACATTAACATGTATATACCTAATGAAAAATGTAGTTGAAAAAATGTTAGAAACAAATGATGTTGATTATAGCTTAGATATGTACAGATATTACCTAGATAGAAACAACGTTTTACGTTATGGCTTAAAATCAATCAATCTAAAACAATACCTAAATTACATAATAAATATTGTTACTAATGATGAAATACCAAATATACCATGCATAAGAGAATTGCTTTACTTAGCTTTCAAGTATGGTAAAAATGCTTTTAACATTCTTAGCGAATTAGACGTTGATAAATACAAGTACTTTAAAAAGATGTTTACTAATCCTAGTAATTTTGTTGATAACATATTTGCAATCATAGATATGGATAGGCTTAACAACAGCATTAAATCCATACTACAAGATGTACATCAAAATGCTGAAAGACTTGATAGCTTAAGTAAATTGGCTAATCTAACACCAAACATAAACTACATGATAGAAATACCACACCATTCTAGAGAACTACCTTTGAGAACCGAGGTAAAGAGAAAGATTGAGAACTATGAGTACAGCATACTAAGGATTAGCGATTTCTATGAAACTGAGCGATATGATATCATAGATAGGATAATATATTTGCAAAAGTATCACGGCGATAGTTTCGTGAGAATACTAACGCATCAAGAGATACTAGAATTACCACATAGATTTTACGTTTTCGTAGTTAGTACGCGCGATAGTATATCAGATAGGTACAGAGACGTGGTACTAGGAGCAATAGGCGTTAGAGTAAGAACAGGAGAGATTATTAGTTTAGTTGTTGATAGAAGATATAGAAGGTTAGGTATAGCAAAAAGATTGCTAAGAAAAGCGATAAGTGTATGTGAGGAAAACCCATATGCATACGTTAGACGTGACAACATAGCCATGATAAGGCTACTTGAAAGTATGGGATTTGTAAAAGAAGAAGAAACTAAGGATTGCTACAAATATGTTTTAAGGAGGGAGTAGATATGTGTGGAATAGCTGGATGCTATGGTAGAAATAGTATAATAATATCATTAGCATTAACACTAGGTCAATTGGAAAGGGGTACTATGGGTACAGGTGTAGCATGGTGTGAAAAAGGTAAGGTTTACATTTACAAGAGACCAATCAATCCAATTATGTTTATCAGCAAAAACATAAACAAATTACCTAGGTATCCAATAGTAGCAATAAGTCACAATAGACAACCATCAATAGGTAAAGTAAGCTATGTTAATACGCATCCATTCATGGATTGCAAAAGAAGGTTTGCATTAATACATAACGGTTCTAATCATTTTGTTCAAACATTCAGAAAAGAGATTACCAAAAAGCATAAAATACTAGGGGATACTGATAGTGAAATAATTACACATTTACTAGAACAATACTATGAAGAAAAGAATGATATGGTAGAAGCAATAAAAACGCTTATGGATACTAACGTTAGTGGTGCTATACTAGTACTTGAAAAAAGTGGTGTGTTGTATGGCTGTAGGTTAGGCCATGAACCGCTACACTACTGTACGGCCGATAAACATGTACTTTTAGCAAGTACTAAAGAAGCTATAAGAAACCTATTAGATGACGAAAAAGATGAAATTAAAGCATTGCCTAGATATGCTATTATAGTTGTGAAAAAAGGAGATGTTGAAATTATAGAAACTGAAAAAACCAAAATTTACAAAGAATATGATTTAGACTATAACTTAGACTATGAGATATATTATGGTTTAGTAAAACAAAACGTTTATAGGTGGTGGTTTTAGACCATGACTTGCATAAAATACAACTACTGTAAATGTGACGCACCAATTCCTACTCTCAAAAAATGCATTTATGGAAACTGTACAATTTGGTATTGCAAAAGATGCTACAAAATCATAAAGATTGAAAAGGGATTATGCTTTAACCCATATCCAATATAATTTTTTTATATTTTTTTGTTTTTGTTGTTTGTTCTTTTACATTAGTGTTTTTTTATTTTTGTTTTATCTTCAAACTGAAAATCAAATCTTCTTCTACCACATATCAGAGAGTTCGTACACGTGTACATTTTCTTTTAGGAGGGGCAATATTCGAGCGTGTTCGAGCTGATTCGAGCTTGTATGAGTTTGTTTTTTGTTTTTTTGGTGCTGTTGGGGTTGTGTAGTTTTGTGGTTTTGGTTTGGTCGGTTTGGTTTTGATTGTTTGTATCGGTATTACTGAGGGGGGTTATTCAAGATAAGGTTCTTATGGTTCTTAAGATACCTATTATGTGAGGTGTGAATGGGGAAATGGGTACAAGATGTCTTTTCAAGATATACGATTTTGATGAAAAGATAATTTCTGTAATATATCATCAGTTTGATGGATATCCTGATGGTGTTCCGTTAGATGTAGCTAAATTCATAGCGAAGAGAAAGCTCGTAAATGGGATAGGAGATGATTGGAAAGTATTCAATGGTGTACATGATTTAGTAGCTCAGCTAATAACTTTCTTAAAGCTTAGACATGCTATGATTACTAGTGAGGTTCTGAAAGCGTTCTCGAAATTAGGAGAAAATATAGAAGATGTTGTTATTGCTGGAGAAGTGTACGTTATGCCTGCTGATACTGTTGATGCATGGCAAGACTATGAATACCATATTAAGCCTAGTGAAAGTGGAAAAATAATCATAGAAGCATACTATACAGGTAGAGGAGTAGATGAAGCTGAGCTAATTTTCAAAGGTACTGCTGAAGAGTATGTCAAAACTTATTCTGAAAAAGCTGTAATTGAAGTCTACTAAACACATTTCCATTTCTTTTTTATTTTTTATTTTCATCTTTCCATCAGAGTTCTGAGACCATGCAATTTTGTGGTTGTACACATGTACATATTTTTGAAGGGAGAGCCAAGACAGATTCGAGCATTTATTCGAGGTATGTTTCGAGCGGTTCGAGCGAGTGTTGCGTCGTCTTAACAGTAATATGCAGGGGTGCTCAGTTTAGAAATGTTTATATATTGATTGGGTGTATATTATTTGTGATGGTTATGAGTGAAAAGGATGAGGTACTTGTTTGGAGGAAGGATACATGGGGTAGCTATGGACAGCATGACAACCTGTACACGTTTGTGATAGACCTAAACAATCTCAGCATCGAGCCAATTTATAAACTGGTTACTGTTAGGCATGAGAATCGAGACAGCCGTAAAAATGTTCATCGCTTCACGTACGTTAAAAGAAGTGAACTTTCAAAGCTTGTAGGCAAGGTTCTAAAAGTAGTCCATGACTATGCCAGCAGTTCTAAGCGTAACGTTACGGTAAAGTACTATGTTGTCAAGGATGGTGGTGAGCTTGCTGAATTGCATGCTGAAACTGGTTTGAGAGATTTCGAGGGCTTCTATGATGAAGTAGAAGTTGATGGGAAGAAATTGCGTTTAAGAAAAGAGAGAGTCGAGGTGGTATGAGTATGGAAAGATTTACAGTCTGGAAGACCAGAACTATGGTTAGGCTGGTTAATCTACGTAAACAGTATGAGAAAGATGCTAAGATTTCGAGCTACATAGACTCCGTGATAAGTAAACTACATTATGCGAAGGCTAGAGATGTATCTAGGATTGTTTTTGATTTGCATCTACTATCCAAGGAAGTTCCTGAAGTGCTTGAATTGATTCCGTCTGAAGAAGACGTAAAGCAATGGCTCACCAAAGAGCAGGAGCAGGAAGGCTAAACCCATCTCCTATAATTTTTTTATTATTTTTACCTGTCAGTACACATGTATAGATTAATAATCATGAATGATGTTCAAGCATGATTAAAGTTAGGTAATACTCTATGGCTTTGTGTAGATTAAGGTTTATATATAGATTGATACGTATATCATAATGTGAAAAGAATGGAAAAGGAAGGGAGTTGGAGTTGAAAGTGAATAGAAAGATTGCGGAAAATATTTTGTTATTGATTGCACTTGTTCTATCACTTGCACTAATTGCCTATACTATATTTCATGCCATAACGAGAGGAAATTGGCAAAGATTAGAAGAAGAAATAGTTTATACTATGTATATAGCACTTCTCTTTGTCATATTCATAGGTATGGGATTAGGATGTTCAGAAGAGTTATGGATGTAGGTATAGTTTTTTCTCATCTTATATTTATTTTTTTCGTGCAAACTAGTTATTAACTTTGATGTGTGTGCGTGTGTAAATTTTGTAGACGGGTACTGATGGGGTGCAGGGGTTTATATACCCTTTCACTCTAATATTTATTCTTTTCTTTATGAATGGGTATATTATGTATAAAAGGGGTATTTTATAATGCACGATACGAACATATGTACGCAGGATACGAACGTATGTTCGTATCATACTTCTCAATATTTATACCTTATGCAGGATGTGAACGTACGTTCGAACGTATGTAGGATACGAACATATGTTCCGAACATATGTTCGTAACTTGCATAAAATATAAATAAAAGTTTAAATACTATCATCCACCACTATATTATATGATGTTTGAAGATGATGGGAAAGAAGACGTTCATCTAGTTATTAGAAAAAGCCTTCTAAATGCCTTCAGAGAGCTTTTCTGCAGGCAGAAAGGAGACCTGAGCATTCATATCGAGAATGCGATGAGAGTGTATATGGACTATGTTAGGAAAGGAGTAGCACACACACACATAAAACTTAATAATACGGATGTCAGTTCAGAAATCGGGCAAGAGGGGGATATAAACATTCCTTGTCAAAACGAGCAACCCGTTATATTAGTGGATGCTGAAACTGCAAGCATAGTTCAGGGAATTTCTTCTATGGCCACTACAGGTGGTAGGTTGCCTAAATCAATGCTCACAGCCATTGTATCACGTATCACAAACCTAAAAGACTATAGGTCTATCTCAGCTAGACTCAGCAAATTAGAATCCCTCGGAATAATAAAGAGGGTTCCAGAGCTCAGAAACGTTTACGAAATCATTAACCTGAATGTGAAGCTCAGGTAAGGTGTATTGCTGAGATGTTCCAAACAAGACTCGACGACTTCACACCGTACACATGTAATAGATGCGGTAAAGCGTTCACCACAAAAAAAGGATTAAAAGTTCATCTAGCATTTCACAATAGGAACGATTTCTTGCTTATTAGAGAGGTTTTCGATAACATAGCTTGGAACCCGAACATCTATCAGCCTGACGAACTCTTAACGCTTATGAAGGCGATAGGTGCGGACACAAAAGAGAAAACAGTTGAAATACTCCTCACACATAAAAGGTGGCTACGGCTGGCTGAAGCGGTCAAATTTGCTTATGAGAGCTGGGTTAGAGCGAAAAACGATTACTTCACCAATACTGAGATAAACTATATAATGCAAACGATAGAGGTGATTGATAGAACGGCTGAAAGTAGCTCTCGGCCAGTAACGTATGTTGGATAAAACTGCTGGAACTATGGCAACACGCTTAAACCAGCAAAAAATCTTAAATACATCTAGCAATAAATATCCTGTGAGAAAAAGATGATATGTCCCATACTTTCAAGATGTAGTGCAAAAGTTTCCCTTGAACACTACTTGAACACATGCTCACATCCAACAGAAGACAATTACAAGAAATGCGAGCATTACATAGCTCTAACAAAGGTCACTAAATCTCCGTCTGAATGGGCTGAGGCAATAACGGGAATCAGGGTTAGAACTTAGAGGCCATGAGCACGAGGCTGGACGAATACCTTGACAAACCATCAGTCATAACTTCACAAGAGCTTATTGCATGGCTGGAGGCTGAAAAAGGTCAGCCTATAACGCATAACGGCAGAGTTGTAGGAGCAGTTCACCATCATTCTGTGATGGGCAAAATCTACGTCACATACAGGCAAAAGAATGAACATCTTTATAGAAAATGGAGCAGTATAGGAATATCGAGAGATGTGATAATCAAGTTAATGAACCTAGGGGTTCAAAGAATATTGGTTGTCTTTAAAGACACGTCTGAAATATACATGACCACACCTCAAAAATATCTGCATGAGGGTAGAAATTTATGGTTCAATTATGAATCTGACTCACAGCTACACCTACCAATAGATTCTATGATTAGAATACCGTAATTAATGATAAAACTCATAAGTCTGTAACAATAATTTTAGTGAAGAGAATGCAGGAAACAATATATGGATATACGATATACTACGTTGAAGAAGGTCAGCCAATAGATAAGGATAACTATAACAACTTATTATATGCTACTATTGAGCTCCATCAAAGATTCATTTACATATATAAATTCCACATGGATTACCATAATATTTCATGGCTATATAGCTACTACCAGGCATATCTTAATTTTATTAATCGATTAAATCTTATAGCACTTACGGCAGAATCTTTCAAAGGAGTCTTCCCATACCATTACCTGAATATAAGAGATGCTTTAATGGCCATAGCTTCAGGAATTCATAACCTACATATCGGTCTGGAAGAAGTTGGTCTTCCAATTCCTTGGGATTGGAAAGTAACATTAGACAACGCATCTGATATATTATACAGATATCCAAGACCACGTAAAGGAGATATCGTATCACCCATATATCACAACGACCTACTTAAAGCTTTAAAAATTCTTAAAACACTTGTAGATGTGTTATATCCAGAAATGACTGGGTACAGAGTACTCAACCCACTTCGAACATATGTCTGGAATACTATGGAAGGAACTGAATATTGGAGATATGCCTTTACTGAATACTTCAAAATATACGACAGAGGAGATAACTGGTGGGTTGTCGGTTTTGAAGATTATATGGATATGGATTATAATGAACCAATCCTTTTTGTTGAATCATTAACAAGTGTGCATGCTAGAATAACCATTATACTAGTTGAGGCTATGTTCAGGTCAGCTTTATACTATGGCACCCGACTATTAGCAGATGACGTTAGAAATTACGTAGGAAGAAGTTGGATAGTAACAATACCATAACCCCAAAGAATATACATGTGTTCATACATGAATGAGCAATCTTTTTATACAAGTTTAAATCAATTTTACGACGGGGGAGCCAGGTGTTTAAAAAACTTGTGAAAGCATTTGGTGAAGGTGCTAAACATACTATAGCTATCGCTTTAATAACTTTAGGCGTCAATTTCATCAACAACGGAGAATACATAGCTGGTGGAGCTCTAGTATTTGTCGGCTGGATTCTACTAGTAGTAAACCAGTATTTGGTAGGGTGAGCAAAATGGAGGAAGAAATCTTGAATAAAATATTACATATACGTGGTGTTTCAGGATATTCTTTAAATGGTGAAGTACTGACAATATATGTAGAAGATGAAGAAACCAAAAAGACGCTAGCTTTACCGAATGAGGTTCAAAAATTCAAAGTAGAGATAGTGGTAACTGGCCGTTTCGTCCCGCTCTAATACGTCTGGTGGTGAGAAAATGTTAGATAGAACTAGACGATACGACTTGTTAGCTGGTGGAATAAGCATAGGCTCTGAAATAGTCACCGCTGGAACACTAACTGGAGTATTCATAGATAAGAAAGACGGCACGAACGTATTGGTGTCCAACTTTCATGTCTTTATGGGAACTCCATATAAAACAAAAATACTTCAGCCAGGCAAATATGATGGAGGCTCTGATAATGATGTAGTCGGACTTCTGAAAAGATACGTACCAATAGAAAGACGTGAAAAGTTTCCTTGGTGGAAAAAACTGGTGTGTCTGTTGTTTGGATGGTTTCTAGAAGAATATTGCACACCATCTGAAATTCCATCACATGTTGATGTAGCATGTGCAACCATAGAAGCCAGGAAGCCAGAATATGGAGTATATTTAGACAACGGTCAAATAATACATCCCAAATCAACACACTCTGGGGATGGAATAACAGGCAGTACTGTGTGGAAGGTCGGACGTACAACTGGATATACTGAGGGCAACATCGTATCCAGCAGTTCAAAAGTAAAGGTCTGGTATGGGGATAAATGGATAGTTTTCGATGATGTTGTATTGGTTAAAGGCCTTGCTAGAGGAGGGGACTCTGGCTCCCCCGTATTTCTCAAAAAAGGAGAACAGCCATCTGAGGAAGACTCTTTCGTAGGAATACTGTTTGCAGGCTCGACAGATTACTTTATATTCTGCAAATACAAGTATATTGTAGAAGAGCTTGGAGTAGAATGGAAAGGTGATTAAAGATGATATTTGAAGTACTTCTCGTAGCAGTTATAGCAATATCGGTTTATGCACTACTTGCTAAAAAATTTGCAGGCATACCCTTAGTCATCGGTCTATTTCTCTTGCTAGCAGTATATCTCGTGGCCGCATACAGGACGCCTCCCACTCTAACCCAGATAGTGGCCATATTCTTCTTGCTAGGTGCGTCTGTACCACTACTAGCATGGGGTATAGCAAACTTCATATCAAATCTACGTGTTGTAAAACGAGAAATTACTGCTACTGCAGTCTCAGAATTTGCAGTTGATGGTGTCAAAGCATTCATCACTTTAGCCAAGCCTCAAAAAGCTACATATGGAATAATGTATGGTCTAATACCTTGGAACGTTGAAGGAGCTGAATTATTATTCAACTTCCTCAACAACGAGATTTGGAATAAAGGTTTGAAGGTAGAACACTTCCAAGCTGAACATGCACAGATAGGCCAAGTCCACGTAGCATTCATACTAGGAATCTTGAGACCTAAAACTATAGTTGATAGAATACTGTACTAGCAGTAGCAGTACTTAAGGCGGTAAAACATAGAAAGACACACATACAATACTGCCTATTTTCAGCAAACCGCTAGATGCATCTGTCGTATCAACAATAAAGTCCAACCTATCTCCAGGATTGTATATTAACTCGGACGTACTTATTATATTCGTACCGATATTTTCACTAGGAATTTCAATCCTCATGAAGGTTTCTTCTTCATTTTTTCTTAATATTACATAAGCTGTACCGTCTAGAGTATTCTCCAAGACGTGGCATGAAAATACACGTGCATTCAAGTATACTGGAATAAGCATTCCATATGGAGCATCTATCTCACCACTAAACGGTAGCACGTTTTTGTATAAGCCGTAACCGAACTCAAGAGTTTTAGCAACCCCTATTACTAACCCGATGCTGGTGGATAGCTCGTTTAGAGCATCAATTAATGCGTTCCACTCATCTGGCCAGACAACTTCAAATGTTTTGTATGACAATCCCCACCTACTCAGTATTTTTCACCTCCTAATTCTAAAGTACTCTTCAGGTTTCTTGATTTTCAACACTTCTGGTCTAGTCTCTACTTTTAATGATTTTTTCATATCTTCTTCTAACGTTCTGAAGAATGTTTTTACATCAGGTGCTTTTGGAAAGAGCCCTTCAACTGTTTTTATACTCCTTTTCTTTTCCCTAATGGCCATCAACATTTAAATTTGAGTGCTGAGATTTATGTCTTACCTAAAATTGTGTATATAATATATATTGTAGGTCACAAATAGTTTAAATAGAACAATAACCATATTATTAGTAGGTGAGAATCGTGGAAGTAAAAAGAAATTATAAGAAAGTACATGTACTGATAGAGTCTCAGCTGTACAAAAAACTTTGGGAAATAGCTTCAAAAAGATTTGATAGGCCTGGTAGAAAAGTATATCTAATATTGAATGAAGCCTTGAGAGAATATGTAGAAAAATACTCCAAATAGGTGATGCCAATGTCCAACATTATGAAACTTGTTAAGATTTTCGATGAATACGACAACATTGTACTTAGAGGCAAGTCTTTTTTCTCAAAATATGACGCTTACTATAAATTGGAGAGAAAGAAAAACGCTGTAGTAGATTTACAGAAAATTGAAGAATACGTTAAAAGACTTCAACAAAAATATCCGAAAGAAGATTTTCAGCTCAAGATTAGAAAAATTGCTGGTAAACAATTCTACGTAATCACAAAGAAAAGCTACAGAATGCAGGATGGCAGAAAGATTATTGTGAGAGATAGGGTACCAATATACATAGACCTTGAAAACCAAGAATTCTACGTACCTAAATCATACATACTAAATAGGCGTAAGCTAGCAAACTACATAATATTCAGAACTCTAGGAAGTCTAGGCGTAGCAAAAGTACGGTACCTATCAATGGGTGGTAGGTCGTGAAGAACCAGTTCAGAAATAAACTGTGGGACACGATAATTTTCTTTAATGTGGTGAATCGGAAGTATAAGAATAAAAAACATGCCCGCAAAAACTCCATATAAGTACGGATATTTAGTGGAGCTTAGAGCGAAAGAAAAGCTGGAACAACTAGGAGCAAAAATAGTGATTAGAAGCAGTAGAAGTCTAACACCTGCCGACTTAGTAGCACTCTTCCCTGACAGAAGAGAAATATGGCTCATTCAAGTCAAGAAAATGGAGGTTAAAGACACCTCAAAACTGAAGGAAAAATTTAGTGAGCTTGCTACACTATCAGGAACTTACACAGTTGTACCATGCTTGTTTGCTAAAAACAGAGGCAGATACGAGTTTATCAAATTGACGCTATAACCTCAGCCCATATCTCGCTGATACTCTTCTTCTTATCCCAGTAAGCTTAATTACCGTAACTAAATCTTCTACAGTTTTATCTACTAATTCCTTCAAGATTTCTGTATCCAGATTCTTCTTAGTTTCCTTAAATACAGTCATACATACATCTGATAAACTATCTCTCAATTCCTCCTCACTTATTCTACCCATGTTGAACAGGTCGGAAAGAAAGCTTATTGTAGTGGCAACATCTATACGCATAGCTGTGTCTCTCAAATTGCTTATCAATTCGAAAATCTTAGCTTGAAGACTCAAGTCACTCACCTTTGAATTCTTCTATAACTTTAATAATGGCTCTGGTTATTAAATCTTCCATCCTTATTCCTGTCTTGTCCTGCACGTTTTTCAATTCATTGTATACTTTTTCAGGTAAAACTATTCTTATCTCTTTACTCATTTGCTTAGCTCACCTCTTCATCTGCTCCCCAAAGCGACTTTTTCATCAGACCTGAACCTTCGTTAGTAGCAAAAACTTCTTTAATATATTCCTTACCCCTTTCTTCTATCATTTTACATAATTTTTTAAACAATAACCTTCTTTTAGCATAGTTCTCTGCAGACTCAGGTGGTATTTTACAGACAACTCTTAACTCAATAATATCTCCCATATCTATTACCTCAACATTGCTTTCGACTAATATTCCACCAGCAGTCATAACGTTTTTCCTAAACTTCCAATACTGTTCAGTAGCCATTATGTTATCTCTCACTATCTTCAGTACTTCAAGCTTCGCTGTTTGAAGCACAAAATCATTCAATATTTCTTCAGCATTTTTCTTATACTTTTCATCCTTATCGTATGTGTATTTTGTCATCAAGAAATATGATAGCTCTATTATTTATAAATTTAACTCTAACTAGCCATATTAATTTATAAATCTTATATATAGGTACCCTTCGCTCACTATACGTACACATGTATGCAAAACTTTATAATCCACTTTAATAAACTTTATACCGAGGTAAGGAGGTAGACTTAAAAAATGCCCATCTACAAGACTGGCCTTCTAATGTTCCAGAAATACCAGGCGAAATTCGACCCAACAACCATAGGCAACCGTTTCACTCAAGTCAAGGATGTAGCTTTAGCAAGAGCTCAAGAAGGAATGGTGACAATCGCTACTATTAGAGACCTTGTCAGACCACTACTAGACCAAGCAGGCGTCACGGGCGGTTTGAGAGGTACGTATATTGCATTCGCCCTTGCTTTAGCTAAAAGGACTATAAGGCAGAAGGGAGACTCTGCAATAAACATTGCTACTGGTCTCAAATCATACTTCGTACAAGCATATGGACTGAACCCAGACCTCTGCGATAGAATAGTAAGCCTAGTAGTATCCTGGGCTGGCTACTACTAAAACAGCTGAATACAACTGAACAACCTTTAAATCCTCCCTTTTATTTTTTTTATTGGATGAGTAAAATTACTGTAATGACTAGTAAAGGAATCAGTCTTCAAGTCGTTGCTGGCGATATTGTTCGTTCAGCTATTAAACACGGTCATAATGCGAAACTGCAAATAGGCATGACTCAAGTAACTACGATAGCCAAACAATCAGATAGAATAATAATCTTTATGCCTTTCGACCTTCACTATGTATTATCCTGGATAAGCCTTTACCATACATTAAAAAATGCTGGCAAGGACGCTATCTTCTATACTACTGTTGAAGGAGTGCCCGACCCTATGCTTTTAGAAATATGGGTTCCAAATGTTGTTAAACCGATTGCTAATAGTGAGGCGACAGCATCATTTTTGAAAGAAGCTGGAATAGATGTAGCAGGCATAGTTAAACATGGAGTAGATATGGAGTTATTTGACCAAATTAGGGGTAGTAGAAAACCGAATATTAAAAAGAATGTGGTGTTTGGTACCGTAGCTTTTTCACATCCAAGGAAGGGATTCGATGAATTAGAGAAAATAGTACAGATGGCGTTAAACCGTCTACCAGAAGCAAGATTTCACATAATATCAGACCATATAGCTTATGAGAGGTTTATGGGTTATCCTAATGTGATAATTGACCCCGTTTTTTCACAGCTACAGCGACATGAACTAATTGAGAGAATGAAATCGTTTGATTTTTACCTTTGCACCTCTAAGGCAGAAGGTTTTGGACTACCAGTATTAGAATCACAAGCGTTAGGAATACCAGTAATACACGCAGACTATAAACCACTTTCAGAGATATCTCATAAACTAAACTTGAAAGTCCCAGTCAAATATACCCAAGACATACGTCTTGATGAAGCAATAATATATAGATTCCACATGTATGATGTAAAGGACATGTTTGAGAGAGTAGTGGAGGCTTGTGACCTATACCTCAACAGACATGATGAATACCTAGAAATGTCGAACGAATTAGTGGAACACGCTAGGAAGTTTGATATTGTACATATGTATGAGCCTTTGGTGACTTAAAATGGGTTACTTCAGCGATACTGCAGACAAAGTTTTGCAGAAAGAGAAGTATTTTAAAAAGATACTGTCTTCAGAAGGATTTCTTGATACTTGGGATAGGTTCTTCCAAATGCATAACTTCAATGTTAGAGAGTTTTATCTGCAAGTTCTACCGTTTGATTTGACTCAGCTTGGTGTAGGTTTAATGTTTTTAATGAATCCAATAGAGCTTGAACCTTTAACATTACTGAACGAGATGTCTTTTCCGTCAATAGATGAATTGCTACAAGGAATATGGATAAACTTTGAAGCATTTAATTTCTCAATAGAGTTTCCAGAATTTTACTTCAATTTCGATTTCATCTTCTTTAATTTCAATTTCGACTTCATCTTCAATTTTATGCATTCTTGCAAACTAATAGCTAAATTCGGAACAGGTGTGTTTGGATTGAGCGTTTTTGACCCATATCTTATGACTGAATACTTGCGGTCTGGTATTTATAAATCCAGATTACAGCATACTGTAGATTCAACTTTTTTCAATAAAAATGAACTGTTGCAAGAGTTATCTAACGCACCACGACAATCAGATGATATACTCAACTCACGTTATCTTATATTACGTTCCGCTCAAACCTCATCTTTTACGCTTGGACTTTCTCCTCTCGGAAGTGCTAGATTTTCAAAGAAAGAAAATGGTTTGGCGAAGATTCCAGCTGAGGATGCTAACGGAAATCCAGTAGAAATAACCTTCACCAATCTTGAAGAACTTATGTTTGGACTTTATCTGGGAATTATACCTCTAGGATATGGGTGCACTATACCCCCTGGTCTTGTCTTTGCTTTTGAAGATGGTAAAAAAATGCCGAAATTCTTCAAATACTTAGATAAAAAAATGAAAACAATTTTACGTCAAACAATTTTCACTCCTTGGGCTTATAGAAACTACCATAAACCTGAAGAAGACCTATCACCACACAAATCAGCTAGAACATGTCAATACCACTCACTCCAAACTCAAAGATTGGCAATTGAACGGATAGTTGAAAGCAACATCCCTCCAGAAGAAAGAAACCCTGTCAGAATTAGACAATATCAAAATGCAGTATTACAGCTGATTTCCCATCCAGCTAAAAGACACTTCTGGGGATTCAAAATGTATGAGCTGATGGGTGATGATTTCAAAACATTTTGGCTTGACTATTGGCAGAGGCAAGGATTAAATAAGAGTACACTAGAACATTTATATGAGGTAATAAAACCATGTCTGAATCAGTTAAGAAGAGAAAAACTGTATACGGGGAGTCTAGTACGAAAGGAGAGGAGGAATTTAGCGAAAATGATGTTGCCACCTCGGTAAGTTCTCCAATTGGAATGATGCAGGTTACAGAAGCAATAAGAGAGGAGCTTACCAACGAAATGCAACAACTTCTCTTAAAAGCCCATGAATTAAGCTTTGAATACAGCACTCTGGACTGCGACAATATAACTCAATGTCCATTAGCGAAAAAATCTAAAGAACTATTTAGGGTTATTAAAAGACTAAATGAGCTAATGAAGAAAATAAGCCAAGCACAAAAACCTTATTAACCAAAATCTTCTATATTTTTTCTGAATGACAAGCGAAACGATACATCTACTTCCAATATATTTTGAAGTAGATGGAGTAGTAGCAGAGATACTTGAAATCTTGGAGCATAAATTTGATGAAAGGATTATAGGCTACACAGTAAGCATGAGGATTATGTATAAGGGAATAAAAAGCAGGGTCTTCCCGTTGGACTGCAAAGACCTTAAAGACCTAATAAACAAACTTAAAGTAGAAATTTCCAAGCTCAAGTTCATGGAAATTGTTTTAGGATTGCCAGAACTCAGGAGGTTGATAACATGACGGAAGAAGTCTTAGAAATAGACCCTGAATTAATAAAACGTGCAAGCACTATGCTTGCTGAATCATTGTTAAATGGAGAAATTTCTATAGAATATGGCAAACAAATAATCTTCGAATCAGAGGTATATGAAGTAAACTTAGAAAACGTAGTATCGATTGTAGCAGGTTTAACAGACCCAATAGGTCAAATAAGAGATTGGATTACAGGTGTACTTAGAGATTTATGGGGTATAATCAAATCTGCACTAGCTGAAATTGCCGCCGAAATTCTTAAAAAATTAGGAGAAGTGGCTCCAGAGGTTGCTTCAAGAATTGCAGACGCTATTAGAATATTTTCAAAGGGTATAGCGGATAGCATTAACATAATAGGTGGAGCAATTACTACACAACTCTATTCAATTGCAGGTGGTATAACAGCTCTCTCTGTTTCTATAAATAACCTCGGTACATCAATTTCGGGCTTAATTTCAATGATAGGAACATCACTTTCTACTACAATACTTCAGGTCAGCCACTCAATATCTCAATCAATTCTAATGGTGGCTACATCAATTACAAATTCAATCGTGATGGTGGGTGCTGGCATATCTCAGACAATACTTTCAGTTTCTACAAGCATCTCTCAATCAATTCTAATGGTGGCCACATCCATAGCAGGCGGAATAACGCAGATTGCTACTGCAGTTTCTGCTGGTATTGCTCAGGTAGCATCGTCTATAGCTTTTGGTATAGGTCAAATATCTGGTGCAATAGCTACAGCTACAATTCAGATTACAGGAGCGATTGCAAACGGTTTGAATATGCTTGGAGGAGCTCTATCTAAACTAATACTTGACTCTTTCTTTTCACTATCAACTGGTATATCAATGCTCTCCACATCTTTAAGCCAAGCAATACTTACGGTTGGGACAAGTATCACTACGGTAATTGGCGGGTTCGTTACTACAATGATAGCAAACATGTACCTATTAGCTGGCAAAATGGATTATGCAATAGGTATAATGCAAACCTACTTCCCCACATTTACCGACTCAATGGTTCGTGGTTTCAAAGAAATGTCTTCTGCTATAAATACGGCTTTCAAAGATTTATCTTCAACCCTTAAAGACGTGTACAGAGATACTGTAGACAAAATTAGAGAATCTATGATAGAGTTTTCAAACACAATTAACACTATCATGAGAGAATCAGTTAGAACAATTTCAGAAAACATGACAGTATTAACCAGAACAATAACGGAAAATCTCAAACTTTTCATAAGTGTTTTGTTGGAAACCTCCAAAATGGTGACTACAACTCTAATAGAAAACTTTGAAAGAACATCTAGAAGTATATTAGAAGTATATGAAAAAACTTCCAAGGCAATACAAGAAGCAACCTCTACTTTTACTGATATGCTGAAAGCAAATTTTGAGAAGATTTCAGATGCTTTACGTGAATCTTACCAGAAATCTGTACAGGCCACGATAGATACTGGGGAAAGCCTAAGAGACTACATAACTGAAACATCTAGAACTATGACGGACGTAATTTTGGAAAATCTGGATAAAACAATGGACAAACTAAGAGAAACGTTAGAGAAATGGGCAGGAATGATGGAATTCATCGGAAAAACTTTTGAAGGTTTCGTAAATAGCATATTGCTACTACCAGAAAAACTTGAGCCTACAGCAAGGAAACATGCAGAATACACATGGAGTGAGTACTGGAGGAGGTTTTATGAAGAAACAAGTGCAGACTTTAAGCTAGTCTATCAACACATCCCACGCCTATTCAAGGAAGAATCCCCATCTCCTTGGGACGTCTTATTAAGGTCTATATTAGCCTTAGAAAAAGGTTTAACAACAAGTATAGTGATTGTACCAGTCACATTTCCACCAAATGCTGTAGTAGCCAGCCCAGGAACCTCAGAGCAAGCTATTAGAAAAGCCGCCTCAATGCCACTATTTTTCTCACCTGTAGGAGAAATGGTATCCATTATGGTTACATCTTTGGGCGGGTTCTTCGAAGCACATGTACTGCCAGCCCTCTCAAAAATTGGTGAAATGATATGGAATGCAATTACTTCATTTGTTCAAACAGTTACTGGCTGGATTAAATCGATGGTGGATGCTATTTGGAAAGCAATAAGCTCATTGGCAGAAGGCATAGCCAATATTTTGATACAATCTTCAACTTCAATACTGATGGGAATCGGACTCCCCTCAGCATCATCTGTTGGAATATCCCACTCTCCAGAGGTTGAACTAATACGGACTGAAACCATAAAAAATACGGTAAAAGCTCCACCAATCATTAAACAATTATTTGATGGATTAATTGATTTAGGATTTAATGCAATTTCTTCATTAGGAGAGCTTATATATACGCTTGCTGGAGGAATGTTTGATGTTCTCATAGAACCTGTAAAACGAAAATATCCAGACATAATAGGTAAAATTGCAACAAGAGAAGAAATACAAACTTCCCTTAAAAATTTATTCCTAGCGAATTTGGTCATTATAAACATGCCTTTAATATCACAGATAGTAACCAGAGCAACTTCTCATATACTATATCAAATCGGAGGTGCAATATACAATTCAGACTTTCAATCGAAACTATCGCTTAGGCCTTTTGGAATAGGAATCGACTTCAACCTTAACCTAGGTAAACTGTTTGGAGGTGCGTTAAGTCACTTTAGTAAAGAACTGAAAGATTATGCAGACACGCTAGGAGCAGGATTAACTTACGGTCTGAGCATATGGCTTACGCAACCACTTTCTAAATTAGGTGCTTTCATGGCTAGAAATATAATTCCAGTAGAACTGCCTACTGTAGATGATATCTTAGAAATGCTTAGAAGAGCATTACCTCATGAAAAATTCAACGAAATTCATGCTAAAGCAATGTACTTCTTAGGGTTATATGGATATTCAGATGCAGTAATCAATCTTATGACCTCAAAGATTGAAGAGTATCACATAACCATAAAAGATAGGTTTGAGAGAGAAAGAAAAATACCGCTTTCACTTATGTATGAATTACCGTCGGCGTCTGATGTTGCAAGAATGATGGTTAGAGATATAATAATAGAGTTAGAAGACTTCAGAAAAATATTTAAATCTAGAGGGATGACGGATGATATTGCTGTACTCTACTACCTCCTGCACTTCAGATATCCACCTCCAGAAAAACTGTGGAGTTTTGTTACGAGAGGCATATCTGGCTTGCTCTGGTACTCTCCTGCACCAGGAGAAGAAAGTGTCTTGAGAAGAGAAGCAGAAACTGTTGGAGGCTTTGTACCCGTGCCTGCATCCTCTCTTAACTTCAAGGGAGATATATTGCTGAAAGCGTTTTCAGCATATATGAAATGGCATGACTACGCAAGATTCTCATATATCTCAGGCTTTACATCTGACAATCAAATCTATATCGACACCTTAGCAGACATTCCGACAAAAATAGACCAGAGATGGATGGTGAGGTTCGGTCTGTATGAATTGTTGGCTGAAAAGGGAATTTCCATCACAGACCCGATAAATGCATTTGTAACAAAGCTTGTAGAAGGTACGGCTAGAGGCCAAATAGCTTTAGATTTAACTAATTTCTGCAGGACGCTACAGGCTACGGGCTTACATCCATATTATGTTCCGATTGTAGCGGTTGCTGAAACAATAAATACAATAACTGATGAAAGAACGCTACTTAGAACAGGTGTACTGAACCTCTACAAAGAAGGTTTCCTAACATTGCAGGGAGTGGATGCACTATTTACAGGAGTTATCAATACAGCATTTAAAGTAGCGTATTATGACGTATCGACAAATCAATGGAAAGTAGGATACATAAACGCTCCGTTACGCTATCTTCCTATGGAGTCGAAATTGATGCAGTTGAGAGCTATAATAGATAGGTCACTAGACATACTCAAAGATATACAAAAAGACATTCTTACAGGATATCAGGAATACATAATAGAGACTTATGAAGAGTTCAAAACAAGATTTGAAAAGGTAATTGAAAGCATTAATAAAATCTATGCTGAAGAGTATAAAGCAGTAGTGGGAGAAAGTCCACCTGAAAAACTACAGCTGAAATTTATAGAACCATACTACCAAGCATATTTAAATGCTCTCCAAATCTGGAGAGACATTTACGTTATCAGAAGAGTTAGAGCATGGACTATGCGGTGGATAGGCTGGTTGATGTACAGAATTGCATTTGGTGTTGTCAAACCAGAGGAACTATCAAAACTAGTCGAATTTTTGTCTAAAGCCTCCAAATTAACAGACTTTGAAAAACAATTCTTAAAGAACACTATGGAATTTATGGCTCAACTATCATTCAGAGAATACATACCAACACCTTCACAGCTGGCAACACTAGCAGAGTATGTTAGAATACCCGATGACGTAATAGTTAAAGTATTTGATGCGAGAGGCGTCCCAGAAGAGTTTAGAGGAATGTGGCTATCTTATATACGTGTAAGACCGATAGCAGATGACGCTAAAGCGGTAATCTCAGCGTATAGGAAAGCACTACTCTACACTCCTGCTGAAAAACCATTGCCAGCAGATTTAGTCTCCTCTGTCAAGAAGGTAATGGCCATGATTGGATTTACAGAAGAAGAAGAAGCCCTACTAAATCTAAGAGTAGCTCTAGAGGAATACGTTTTAAATATTAAAGAATATGCTCCACCTCCATCCACTCTTGCAACACTTGCAGAATACGTACCTATACCTAGAGAGCTAATAGAAAAAACAATGAAGCTTAGGAGAATACCTGAAGAATGGGCGTCTCTGTGGGCTAAGTATATTGATATAAAACCGATAGCAGATGATGTTAGAGGACTAATCACAACACTATTCAGAGCAATAGAATATACAGAAGAAGCAAAAGAACATATACCTAAAGTTGAGGCAATCGCTAGAGAGGCGGGCTTTAGTGAAAGAGAGCTATCAATCTTTAAGCTTAGAGTAGAGCTTGAAGAATTAATATATAAATCTAGAAGCTATGTACCAACTCCAATAACTTTGGCCTCTATTGCAGAAGTATTGCCTGAAGCAAGATACTTCTTTGACGATATGGTTAAACGATTAAGAATATCTTCAGAATGGGCGTCTTTATGGGCTAAGTATATTGATATAAGACCGCTCATTGACGACATAAAGAAAATGCTTTCTAGAGCAGAAGACCTGTTCTGCACGTTTATGATAACTGAAGAAGCATTTATGGCAATACTCAAATCGGTTCAAGAACTGCTAGGTTATACAGATAAAGAAATCGATTTTTTACTCTACACTACAAAGCTTAGAAGGCACCACGTTGCATGGAGAGAAGTAATAGGTGATGTTGATAGAATGGTGATGCTGTCAGAGTACTCTCCAACTGCAAGAGAGTTTGCACTAGGTACGTTGTACAAAATGATTGATTCATTAAACATTGACGATAACACAAAAGCCTTATTGAAGAAGATGTGGGAAGACTTCATAAGAATCAGACCAGTTATAGATGAAGTAAAGAAATACGTAACAGACTTAATCAATGCTTATATCGAAGGCACAATCAGCCAACAAATATTTGAATCAGAGCTTGAAGCTCTTAAAGAATGGGGTCTGGACGATTATGAAATACAATTTTACAAAGCTATAGCTACGCTTAGAAAAGCAAGAAAGCTCAAAATACAATTCTACTAATAAAATCTAGCGTTTAAGATTTGGATAATGCTTGAGCAAGGTTCCCATTTTTCCTAGCTCATCAGTAGATACTCTGGTATATACATAAATCTCTAAATCAATTTCCACTTCAACTTCTTCCATTCTTTTCATCAATTCTTCTACATGCTCAGAACATAAGATGTATTCTGTTTTAGTAACGCTCAAATCTCTGATTATTGCTATTGCAGGTTTGTAACACTCTGGATATCTACATGCAGAGAAAGGTCTGCGTACCATGTAGTTCAGTCTAATACTTTTAATCACTTCAACCTCACTCCTTTGACATAACCTCTGCTATCCATCTTAGTTCTAACAAGTCCTTTCCTTCTCAAATATCTTACAATTTTCTTAACAGTCTCAAATCCTACACCAGTCTCTGCACTTATCTCTCTTACTTTTGCATAATCTCCTTTATGCATGAGATACTGATATACTTTCAAAGCACCTTTATAAGGACATGTTAAAACTGCTTCTGGAACATTCTGATAACTTTGTATACTGCTTGACAACACACCACTACTTCCAAGCACTTTCAATTCTAATGGCACCTCTTTTACTATCTTAAGTGTTTCTACCTGTCTTCTAAGTTCTTCATTTTCATGCATCAATCTTTGTACTTCATCTTTCAATCTTTTCACTTCATCCTCCTCCTCTTTCTTCTTTCTAAGAACATCTTCTATTTCTTTTCTAAGAACATCTATACTAATGGCTAAATCTTGTCTTACTGGAACGATGTTAGGGGTCTCTCCTCCATGTGGTGTTTTTCTACGTAATGCTTTTATTTTATAAAGTTCTCCAAACATAAAACAATAAAACTGTCCTACACCTAGCTTATAGACATCATTTGTACTAAAATTCATATGCATTAACCGTGCCATCTCTGCTACTGCTTGTAGGTCTCTGCTAGTCTTGAACCCACCAATGAATAATATGTTAGATTGAGACCAAGTTCCTTTATGTAGCTCGGCAGGTCTTTGTGAGATAAATATTGTATTTATTCCAAGTTTTCTCCCCCTCTTGGCCATAGCTATCAGCCATGAAAGACTAGGCCTATCTTCTCTACTCCACATTTGAGGAGCATATGCTTCCGCATCCTCAATTAATAATAAGATTGGCCTTCTAACCTTTTTCCATCTATAATACAGGCTTTGTAAAAATCTACCTACAAAGGCTTTCTCAAGAATAGCATCTTCTAAATCACCAGTAGTTAGAATGATGCTTGCTCCATCTTCAAGCATCCTGCTGTACATATGTACTACATCAGGTACTATTGGTAAGTCTCCACCCTCTCCAATCCATACCACACTATCATACATACTTCTAAGAGTATACCATTCTGCTAATGGCTCAATAATACATACCTGCACACCAGCATCTAATGCCTGTTCAACAAATAAAGCTCCCAAATTGCTTTTTCCAGCACCTGCTCTTGCAAGTACCGTCACTCTTAATCCTTCTTCACGGAATTGAGAATAGTCTATGATTAAATTATCTGACAGCTTAAAAAATAATTGTGAAACAGATGATTTAAATTCTAATGTCTCACTCATTTTCATACCTATAAACACTCAAAACATTATTTATTTTTTTCTTCCGAGACTTCTTAAAAAATTTGACGGGCTCAATCACTACCTTTTTATATAAGTTCTCAATTATACTATTATTGAGATGACCAGAAAGAGAAGGTCTACTATAACTAGGTCTCCAGTATTGAGAGCTAAAATGTGGGACGCAAAAATGGATGCAAATACTTACTTACGTCAATTACAAGCTTCTAAACCTATTAGAATTGATATGGTCGCAGAATATCAGGCAATTCATGAACAACTAATTTCATTAGTTAAAAATATACTAGCTCCTAAAGGACTCTCCCATCTTACACATGAGTACATGTGGTATGCAGAAGAACTATATAAAGCATCACAAACATATTCTGGTCAAGCATTACAAAATAAGGTAAATACCATATATGTTAAATACCTTGCTAAAAATCTAGATAATGATGCATTAATAAAAATAGCTAATTTCTTTGGGGTAACTCCAGACCCACCTGAAAAGATATTTAAAACACTTGCACCAATGCCATCAAAATGTATAATCGGATTTGGAGAGTCTGGTTTTGTCATAGAAGCTGGCAGAAGCGTTTCTCATCAACCGTTCAGTAACAGTATAGGTTCTAGTGTTGGCATACCAGTTCCATATGCAGGTACTGCTAGAAATCTAAAAGTTCAAGTTTGGACAAACTCTCTTGATAATGACTGTGAAGTATCAGTTGCTATAAATGAAGAAAAAACCGAATTAAAAGTAATAATTCCACCAGGTGAAACTGGTATATTCGAAAATAATTATGTTGGAATTGTTTTTAACGAAAATGATAGGATATACTTTATTATTGATACAACAAGTGCTACATCAGGTAGTATAGATATTGCAGGAGTTACTGTACTGTATGAAGGTTAAAATATCTACCATTCTTTTTGGTGATTTTTTATGACTATACTAAAAAGTTGGGACTCATTTATTTGGGATTTAGGTGCTGGACAAGAGCATGAAGTTTTATCTAAAGGCGAACTCACAATACTTAAAGCATTGTACAACCTGTCAAATCCTGAAGGCGTGTTCGTAGATGTCGGAGCTTACATTGGGTACTATTCTGTTAGGATGATTCCTCATTTTAAAAAAGTTATTGCATTCGAACCAAATCCCTACAGCTATGTTAAACTCATCAAAAATGTTCAATTGAATTATGGTAAAGACTACACCAACTTTTTCACAGCATATAATTTCGCTTTAGGAGATAAACATGAACATAAAAAATTTTACATCAGACAAGCATCATCAACTTTTATGCCATTAGACAATCATAAATATCCAATACTAGAAACAATTGATGTAGAAGTTAGAAGAATGGATGACGTTGTTGATGTTGCAGATGTTGTGAAGATTGATACTGAAGCTTATGAACTTTACGTTATCAAAGGCATGGGGAGAATTTTAGAAGAATGCAAACCATCCCTAGTCATAGAACATCATGAATGGAGAGGTTACAAAATAAATCAATACCAAGAAATAAGACGGTTACTATCAAAAATGGGTTACATATGTATGAACTTACGGTATGGTAATGAAGGGGCTCACAAACTATACCACCATCCAGACAGAGGCTTGGAGAAAGTGTATGATATGGTAGCATGGCATTGGATAAATTACTGTCTTGAAAACATCTCTAAAGGAAGACCCTGGTATTATGGGTTGCCATATACATGGTGGTGGGGCATGTCTCTAATAGACTTCATATTTGAGATTAGGAATCATGTAGAAGACGAACCAGAATGGATAAACCTAATCAAACAAGAACATCCATAAAATTACTGACTTTCTATTAAAAAGAAAAAAATAAGGAAGTTTTTTTCTTACCTATTCTTCTTCTGCGTTTACACTTAGGTTTTCTATAAACTTTAGGATTGCTGTTCTGATGAACTCGCTTCTTGATGAAAAACCAAGACTTTCTATTACCGCATCCATGTAGCTCAGTAATGCTGTCGGTACTTTCAAACTTACAAGCGTCATGTTTTTTGAACTGTACTTGTTTGAATCTATGGTGAAAATTTTGTTCAACATTTTAAGTCCATTACCTTTAAATCCTATCAACCTAGATACAATGAGATATCTTATGGCCTCGTTTTTAGTGAAGAATACCCCTGCATCAACGAGTTTCTTCACCTCTTCCAATACGCTTGTTGGTAGATGAACGGTTACGACTTTCATTCTAGACACCACCTTAGCATATACAATGAAAGCGTTCCAGTATATATAGTTAATAGCATGTGTACATCACCTCAATTCATTAGTAATAAACTTTTCTTTGACCAATTCCTTCATATCTTTGTGTACAATGTAGATACGCAATCTGGCATCACTTACCCATTCACCTAGCTTACCAAATATTTCTTCTCTAACCTTTTCATCAGGCGTTTTTTCAGTAAACAAGTACAAAACGGGTATGTACTCAACCACTCCGTTTAATTCAATACCAAGTTTTGGCTCTAAATCGTATTCTTTGGCCACTGTAGTTATTTTACTCCAGTAGGCTTCTTTGATATATTCTGCAATCATTCTAGCTATCCTCCTTGCCTCAGACCTAGCTTTTTCATACACCTCTTCTAATTTCATCCAATACTTCATAAACTCACTCATATTTCCTCACAATATATGTATTATAACGACCATATAAACCTTAACTCAGATATCTATATAAATATACACGTAATTCTCCTTTTTCTCTGCTTGAAATGATGAATGTATGACAAAAAAGACGTGACCAAACCCATCAATTATATAAGTACATGTGTACGACTAAATTCAACTTTTATAAGCAAGTTCATTCATTTATGTTTGAGATGCCTGCAAAAAGAAGACGTACATTATCACGCTCTCCAATACTGAGGGCTATAATGTGGGATAAGAAAATGGATGCTGAAACCTATTCTGAATATTTACAAGTTACAAAACCGTTAGCATTAACAAAAATAACAGAGTATCAGGCATTACATGAAACATTAATCTCAATGGTGAAAAGTATGTTGGAAAAGGTTGGCAGAGTACATGAAACACACCAGTACATGTGGTACACTACAAAACTCTACAAACTTACTAAAATTTACTCTGGTGAGGCTTTAAATAAGGAAGCCACAATAATATTTCTGGAGTATTTAATTAGAGGCTTAAATGAAAGTATATTAAGAGCAATAGCTTTAACGTTAGGGATAAAAATAGGCTCATTAGCAGATATATTGGAGAAACAGTTGTCACCCTTACTAATAAAGATAATCTCACAGGGGACAATTATTGCAGATGGAACTGAACAAACATTACTTGAATATGTAGGCGATATCGCACTCATCTCAGGTTACATAAATCTATCAAATATGAGAGAAGATGATAAAGTTATAGTGTCTTCTTATATAAAACTCACTCCAACATCAGATTATGTGTTATATCATAGTGAAGTATTCTCTGGTCAGCAAACAGAACCTGCACTATACGTTCATCCTAGATTGAGCGGGGTTGCATTAAAAGTTACTTTAAGACAAGTTAGCGGAATATATAAATCATTTGAATACTTGTTTGTTAAAAGCATCTGATAAATCAATGATAAATCTTATATATGCACTTTAACTATATATCTATTGAAATGAGTAGCATACGTGAATACATACCTCCATACATTTTTTGTCCAAAATGCGGTGAAAGAATAAAACTTAAACATTTATCTCAAGAAGAACTCAATAAAATAAAAAATGATGGTTATGATGATGCAAAA
>Ga0105162_1000432_pt1 | contig 27973 bp, 24 predicted proteins | sample JNZ201metaG_FD_81532 | JGI IMG/M metagenome (GOLD analysis project Ga0105162, IMG submission 81532) | Hot spring microbial communities from Jinze hot spring, China to study Microbial Dark Matter (Phase II) - JNZ 20120812A | ecosystem: Environmental > Aquatic > Thermal springs > Hot (42-90C) >...
CGTTAAGACCAAGAGCTTCTAGCAGTAAGGGCTTCATGGCGGAGAAGCATACTGGATGCAGATCTCTTCCTGAAGCAAGTCCTTAAGGCATGTGTTAATAAGCCTCTAATCCTAGTAGGGGCCTTGGTATCCCCAGGCATTGTATAACCATGGTTTAAGATTGAGATGTCAAACCTTCGCTAGGAATACGATAGAGAGATGGTTTCGAACACTTAAGGATCGAGCAAAAGATTCTACACAACTTCAGACAAGAAACTCATAAAGATCAACCTATTCCTAAACTTCTTCATACTCTGGTATAACTGGATAAGACCTCATCAAAACCTAGGAAAACCACCAGCAATAACATAAACCTGAAAGTAGCAGTATCTATATTCTCATACCTAGAGCTCATAGACCTCTAAGTTTGAATGAGTTAAGCACGTCTTTAAGTCATCTTTCAATACTCCTCTATGTATTAATAGAGTCTTCATGCTAAATCTATTCTCATGATTATCAATATGCAGATCATCTCTTGTACACTTGTCTTTGAGCTATTTACTATTAATAACTGATTTTATCCTCTTAGCTTATACTACATGACAATAATTCATCTATATAATGTTTGATTTCTGCTCAACTCTTCTCTCAATCATCTTCCCTAATATTTTCCCATTTGCATTTGTCGATTGATACGTTTTCTAATTTCCTCTTTCAATGAATATAGGCTTATCTTTATGCCTGTATCCTTTACTACATCTACTTTTAGGAAAGCCTAGAAGTTTAACTCTAAAATTACTACTTCCCCTTCAAATTTAGTGTAAAATCTAGTTTTTATCAATTGAATTATGCTCTCCCTCCTATGATTGTCGGATCATGCTTATTGGCTGAATCAATGTGTAGGAAGTTTATGTATCTTCTCTGTAGAGTATTTAGCCTTACAGCCTATCTAAATTTTGCCTCTATAAACTTAGTATTAATGAGAGTGTTTTTTCCCTCTAGCTTAAGTAGCCTTAAAGCACTATATGAATGGCTTCTCATATTTGCTAATCCTCTTAAAAAAATCTTACTATAGTTTGGTAATATGTAATTATCGAATAGTTATTTCTATTGTTGGTATTTTCTTTACTAATTCTAATCTCTAAACTATATACTTCACTAAATTCAGTATTTTACCTCATATAATAATGAGCATACACTTAATACAATTATATTAGAACCATAGATAGCTTTAATCTTCTTAATGTATTTACAACAAACGAAATATATAAATAACTAGAGTAAATGAGAACTCTATTCCTAATAAACCTAATAGCTTTAGCCATAAATTTATCATAAATAGGGAAGGTAAAGAATACTAGATTATATTAATAGCAAATAATCTAACATACAATAAGAAATTGGAAATACTATAAAATTCCTAAATAAACAGCTCTATGAATTTAGAAAGATTTTGGGAGGATAATAAAAAGCTCTGTCCTTATAGTAAGATGTTGAAAACATGCATATCCAAATACTATAAAATTGCTGAGTTATGAGAATAATAAATATAATAATAGCCATGCTATAATTGATCTAAATTAAATCTATTTCTCACTAAATTAGTGTTTGATCAGTTAGTAATTCTTAATTTTGAGGGACTGAAAATGGTAGTATTTTACATACATAATAGTACACATGAGGTATAGGGTTCAAATATTTTGAAAACGTCTCGTCATACATGGTTTGAGGCTTCTATAATTTTTCAATTTGATGCGGGGGGTGGGATTTGAACCCACGAAGGCCTATGCCACAGGATTTCGTATATCCAACCTCTTTATAACATTGATCTTAAGTCCTGGGCATAACAATTCTGCCCCTTTATCCTGGCTCGGGAACCCCCGCAGATTATGACTAATAAAGTTTTATTAGATAGATAAAAGTTTTGCTTCCAACACTAACAGCAATCTAAGATAGGTGATTTGAAAGCTAAGTTAGACCACATAAGCATCAATAGTTTGAAGGCAATATTAGGCTTATGAGTTAATGATAAGATTTAATCTCAAAATTAATGAAACATTAAATTATTAAGCTGATTTGATGATTTCGGAAGTGGTAATTCAGGCTTAACTGCTGAATCATATCTAGATGATTAATCACATATTGAAGTTGACTGAAAAACTACTAGAAGAGCCAACTACAATTAAACCTTAAAGTAAACTAACAATACCAACCACACAACTCCTATCTCAGTTAATTAAGTCTGAATTCACTCACTACATAAAGCCTTCTCTGACAGTTAAGATGATAAGTGGGCTAAATATAAATTGTAAGGAAACATATACGGATATGCAGATAGATATTAAATACTTACATAGACTAATATATTGCAAAAAACTCAAGGTTTACATATTTTTTAAAAATTCACGTTATGTTTTAGTAATAAATAGGTATATTCATGCCGAAGATAAAAATGAAAATTATATTGAGTGGGTGAAAGCTTTTGGATCCATCTCACCATCAAATATTATAACGAGTTTTCCTATAGAAAAAGTAAAACTAAAGCTAAAGAATAAAACGGCATACTTTAATTCAATTAGAGATTTGATAAAAAATATACAGCCTTAACAATAACTCCCTTAAAACGGGCCCGGTGGGATTTGAACCCACGACCAACGGCTTTCTTCAATTAATAGGAGGCCGACGCGCTTCCATACTGCGCTACGGGCCCAGGATACTATCTTATTATTCAAATATATAAGATTTAACTACTTAATGGACGTACTCAAATAGGCCAAGCAGTTAACTGCCAGATGTAAACTAGCTTCCTGGTGGCTTTTATTTTAAACTATTCTTTGGAATGACTTTTAACAATTTTATATATGATTCTAGTAGCAGTACAGGCTAACTTCCCTAGCATGAACACATACCCCAGCAAAATACCTTAAGTTTAGCGGTTAACTACCATAAGTTAGACACACCTAATATTAACCGAAATTTTATCAATTTTATAATGTATTATTTATTAATCTTCTTATATGGAAAATTCTATTTTAACCACTTCATCTTCTACATAGTTTTTGATTATTCAATAAGGAAATATTGTAGTATGTAATATTAGACATAGATATTGTATTAAATCAATGTTTTGAATATCGAACATGATATGCTTGGTACAACAAATTAACCTAAAATGTTTATGATCTAACTCTCATCCTAAACCACTAGCTTCAAGTAAAACCAACAAAGTAGTAAGATTATAATTAATATAATAATTAAACCAAAAATTACTGAGAATACCTTATTACTACTCTTACTTCTTTAATAAATGAAAACTTATTTACAGCTGGAAATCTAGTAATGTTTCAGTACATAATGAGAAACATTCGGCACTAAGATTATTAGAAGAAGTATAAAAATGACAGTTTTCAAGAAATTACTTTTTACAGTAAATATGTGGAGCAAATAGAGAAGTAATCGGTTAAAGAACTAAATCATTTATTAAAGATGTGGAAGACCCTAATACTTAGAGTTAAAGTGTAATGAGGCCAACTTCATAGTAAGTAATTCCCCCTTCTCTATCGATAACAGCTAAGATTAACTCCTTGTTTGAAATTCTAGTTTGTCTTGTTATTTTATCGAGTTCTTCAAGTGAGAGGGGTCTTCCTTCTAATACTCCTACTACTATAAAATTTGCAGGATCATGGAGAGGAAACGCCCCCCTTTTGTATACTCTAAATTCTAGTCGATTACTGAAACCTCCTTTAACAATATACCCCCTCTGTTTTAAGTCAAGATATAGTGAATAACGCTCCCAAATAACCTCATCATATCTTCTATAGAAGTTAATAAGATCCTCAAAAGAGAGAGTTAGGTTCTTATTATTAATAACAATAAGTACGCCTTTCTGCTCTAGATATAGTACCTCAACAGATAAAAGCTTTAAAATGCCTTCGGATAATTCACCATAGAAATCATTATGATAGAGGTTATTTATAGCATCTACATCTTCTATCAATCCGCCATCAATTGTTAACTTACATATATAAGGATTTGAAGACAATAATAACACCATTATGAATTAAGATAAAAGTTCTTTTAATAAATTTTTCTAGTTTAATATGGTCCTATAAATCTAAGTGTAACTACATCTTAGGTTTACATAACTCTAATGAGTGACAATACAAGCTTCATAAAATTCTTCATCATGTTAGCATTAGTATTTGCATAAATTTTCCGTATTGTATATAGTGATTTGTGAAAATTTTACATTTTGCTTACAATGAAGTTTTTACCCTTTATCATTCTTCTAACAATCTTTGATTACTGATTATTTCCAGCATTATTTTTATGGGTAAGCCTCCTTAGAATGAGGACATGTATTAATTCAATATTAAAGCTTTGTGGTTTAGTACTTATTTCCTGTATTTTCATTCATTAAATACTATGATTACAATTACGAATTTCAGAATTAAGTCTCAAAGTAATTTCATAATAAATTCATGGAGTACAGCTTCGTTTTAAACTATTAGGTAAATTGCATCTTACCGAAAGATTGTCCTGTCGACTTTAGATGTTATATTATTTTATTATTGCTCTTAGAATTTTCGATTTTTATTTTCTATGTGGTGTTTAATTGTTTGTGTGTTTTTATCTGCATGTATTGATTATTCTTCTATGGGGTTTAAAGTGTTTATTATCTTAATAGCTTAATCTATTCTGTATGTAGATTTTATCAGTAATAATGATTTTAACATTATATCTCTTTTAAAGCTTTTATGTATGTATTATGATTGATATGTGGGAATGATTAATGAGTATAACTTCTCTCTTCCTTTTGAATACATTCATATTATGATTGATCTTAATAGTGTATTTATTAACGTAAGCCTCCTAATCAATATGAATAATTGATGATAAATCGCTAAGTCTATAAGTTCATATACAGATAATAGCCAATAATCTATTCATATTCTCTAAATCATATCTAGAGAAATAAGTTAATAACTGAGGTATAAAGTATAAATAATGTTTTAACCTCCCAGAGAATTCATCACAAATCATACAATACAGAATAAAATACATCAAATAAACATCCAAAGTTGACGGGACAATAGAGGAAAGAAATTGGGTTAAAGTAAATATAACTAATATTTAGGAAACTTGTAGAAAATTTAAATTCTTTTAAACAATATATGTTTCATGAAAGCTATTACTTGGAATCAAGGTAAAGTCAGATTTGTAGATCAAAGTAAACTACCATTAAAGCTTGAGTATATAGAAACAGAAAATCCTGAAGAAATAGTTGATGCTATAAGAAAACTAAGAATTAGAGGAGCGCCTTCAATAGGTGTTGCCGGAGCTCTCACTATTGCTTTAATAGCTTACCATAGTAAGGCAGAAAACATTAAAAATTTAGCTAAAGAAATAACTGATTGGATAGATAAGGTTAAAAAAGTAAGACCCACAGCAAAGAATCTTTTTTATGCCTTGAATAGACTTGAAAACATAGTTAATAGGTACTTAAGTAATAATGTGAATAAACTTAAATCTGAAATTATTAATGAGGCATTAAATATAATGATAGAAGAATGTGAGTATAGTAAAAAAGTTTCTGAGATAGCTTCTCAGCTAATTGAGGATAATGATGCAGTCTTAACACATTGTAATACAGGACCTCTTGCTACTGTTGATTATGGTACGGCACTTGGAGCTATAATGGAGGCATGGCGGCAAGGAAAACGATTTAAGGTTATAATAACAGAAACTAGGCCTTTACTTCAGGGTTCACGTATAACAGCTTTTGAACTTAAGACTGAAGGAATACCATTTACACTTATTACAGACAATATGGTAGGATTTGCTATGCAAAAAAGAATGATAAACAAAGTAATTGTTGGTGCTGATAGGATACTTCGTGCCGGACATGTAATAAATAAGATCGGTACATATACTCTTGCAGTTTTAGCACATGAACATGGAATACCATTTTATGTGGTAGCTCCTACAACAACAATAGATATAAGCTCAAACATTGAAGATATCATAATAGAGGAGCGGGAAAGTAATGAAGTTACATCAATAATGGGATATCAAATAGCTCCTCCAGACGTCAATGTATGGAATCCAGCTTTTGACATTACTCCTCCAAGACTTGTTAGCATGATCATAACTGAGAAAGGAATTATAAGACCGCCATTTAAGAGAAATATCAAAAACATAGTAAGCTACAGCAAAATTCCCGTTTTATAGTGCTTAGTAGTATTATACATCTCATGAGTTAAGGTCTGTCTATATTTACGACTGCTATAGCTATAGTTAGTAAGACTATGGGAGTTAATAGTTATGTTTGAGCCTATCTGAAAATTCCATAATTATTGGTAGTTAACTTATTAACCTAATCAAGTCTTAACAACACTTAAAGAGCTTCCAGATAGACTTGATATCTAAAATGAAAATACCATCAAGTTTTACACCTCGTCTATAGTAGCTCATGAATTTTATTTTTTCTATAGCTTTCTGAAATCTATTACTTAAGTTAACATCCAAATCCCATAGTATTTTTTAGGATGTTAATAGAAATTCTAAGAAACTATAAATTCAGCATAGTAGCAAACCGTAAACTTAAAGGAGTATAGTACCATAGAAACCTCATGAATTACTGTAATCAATGTGAAGCCTTTAAAAATACTATAACATATAGTCTTTTTAACTTATATTCTCCTCGACATCATAGTAAGACTGTTAAAATATAAAATAAAAGCAGTCTCTATAGATAGGATTGCAATAAAATAAGTAAAGACCATGCACTCTCTTATACACAAAATAAAAATACAGACAATTAACCAAATATTTTCACAAATAATAGTGCAAATCTAATGTAAAAGTTTTTAAATAACTTTGCTGAGACTCTATATTTCTATTCTTAATACGCATAGTTGTTGATCGGTATTCCATTCTATTTATCAGAAATAATATTGCTAGAAATAAAATAAGGCGATTATTGTAGCAAATGTTAACGAAGCGACCGACATGAGTTTTATGAATATATTCTGAGCTGGGCCTGCTGAATCTTTCATTGGATCTCCAACAGTATCACCAATAACAGCTGCTTTATGAGTATCGCTTCCCTTACCACCTAAATTACCAAGCTCAACATACTTTTTAGCATTATCCCAAGTATTGCCTACATTACCTTGAAATAGACCCAGTAGCAGACCAACTACAACAGCTCCAATAAGCATTCCACCTAAAGCTACGGGTCCAAGGAATAGCCCGATAATTATTGGTAAAGACAAAGCAATTATACCCGGAACTATGAGGTTTTTAAGAGCACTTACTGTGGCTATACCTACACATTTACCATAGTCTGGTTTAGCTTTACCTTCCATTAGACCTGGTATTTCTCTAAATTGTCTTCTAATTTCTTCAACAAGTCTATATGCTGTTCTACTTACACCCATTATCACAATAGATGTAAGTATTGCAGGTAGACTAGCACCAATTATTATTCCTGCTAACGTGTACGGGTTCATCAAATTCAGTTCACTTAACATTCTACTAGTTACTTGTTCTGGTAATGATTGGATATATGCAGATATTAATGCTAAAGCTGTTAAGGCAGCTGAGCCTATCGCAAATCCTTTACATATTGACTTCATAGTATTACCTATGGAATCAAGTCTATCGCATATAGCACGTACATCTTCTTCTAATCCAGCTTGTTCAGCGATACCTGCAGCATTATCTGTAACTGGCCCATAAGCATCCGCAGCTACAACAACTCCTGCTGGAGCAAGCATACCAACAGCTGATATAGCTACACCATATAGGCCAATAGCTAATTTATTAGCTACACTAGTAACATAATTAGTAGCAAAAGTATAGGAAATTATGCTAGCTATAGCTATGCTAACCATCGGTATTACTGTACTGAGAAATCCAATAGAGAAGCCTGTTAGTATTGTTAATGCTGGACCTGCTTGGGAAGCTTCTGCAACCATTTTAACTGGCTTTCTATCTCTATTTGTAAAGTAATCGGAAGTTATACCTACAATCATGCCTACAACTAAACCTGCTAGTACAGCCATAAATATGCCTATACCCTCGCTTCCAAGCATTTGAATACAAATGAAATATGAAAAAATCGCTGTTAGAGTTGTAGATATGAAAGTAGTACTTGTAATTGCATATGATGGATCTTTAATTAAACCTATAGTAATAGTGGAAATTATTGATGAAACTATTCCTATACCAGCTATAGCCATTGGAAGTATAATCCAATTTATAGATTTTACAGTTAAGGTTATAATAACTCCAATAACCATTGTTGAAATTATAGCTTCAACATAGGACTCATAAAGATCCGCACCCATGCCCGCAACATCACCAACATTATCACCAACATTATCAGCAATAACACCCGGATTTCTCGGATCATCTTCAGGGATTCCTTTTTCAACTTTACCAACGAGGTCTGCACCTATATCAGCAGCCTTGGTATATATTCCACCGCCTACTCTTGCAAATAATGCAACAGTACTAGCACCAAATGCAAAGGAAACAATATCTCTAATAGCGTTTTTAATAACCTCTAAATTAGTGGAAAATCCACTATAGAGCCATAGAAATAACAATATAGATAATAGACCGACACCTACAACAGACATGCCCAAAACGGTACCACCACTAAATGCTACTTTTAAAGCTTTATTTAGTCCGCTATTTTTAGCACTATTTGCTGTTCTAACATTTGCATTTACAGCAACATACATACCAACAAATCCACAAAGAGAAGATGATAATGCACCAATCACATATGAGGTAACATTACGTATAGCATACTCAGAGTTTATAGTTCTAAGCGCTAAATACATTAAAAAGGCAATTATAGTAACAACTATTATTATAATCATGTACTGTTTAGCTAGATAGGTCTTAGCTCCCTCCTTAATATAGCTATATATTTCGATCATCCTACCTGATCCTTTATCCTGCTTTAAAACATAAATAGCTAAGGCTAGTGCGTATATTACTGCAGATAAACCTGCACCTAGTACTATTACTAACCAAATACTGAACATAGGAATCTTTTCGTATTTTGTATTGTGGTTTTTAAATTTTACTCTAAATAATGTCAGGTGCAGTAATTTAGGATATTGTGTGAAATTTTGCTAGCTTCAGGGTTTGTAGAGGTAGTTCTATTAATTGGATGTTTATATTTAGCTGAATATTGCTTGATTGTATTTAGGTGTATGATGGATGAATTTAGAATAGATATTATATAAGAGGTGTAGTCGATAATTAAGTTAACAAGGGAGTTTTTATGGTTGTTGTGACTTGTTTCTTTAGGTGTTGCCTGATAGATGGTTTAGTGTTTAAGTTTTCTATATTATTAGCTGAGAATATCTAATTCTCTATTGATGATGATTATGTGATTCTATCTGTTTATTGAAGGTTTAATCTATGATTGTTAAGTTCTTTGAGAGGTAAAGTTATAGCATAGTATTAATAGCTTCAATATAGTAATTAATAATTTTAACACATTAATATATTCTTATCATCAATATACTCGTAAACTCAATCTACAACTACAATTACAATTCAATTCATCCATAACTATTTAGAGAGTATAAGACGGTAAAGTCCATTCTATCTTCTTAATATTGGCATTTCTAAAAGTTTTAGTGATTGAATTAATAATTTCACTCTTGCTAATATCACAACTAGTTGTAGCTTTTACATCTAGTATTATACTTTCACCATTATAGTGTACATCAGCATATACCTTGTAGCGCTTATGTAAATATGCTTCAATAAGTCTAATATATTTTATCTTATCTAGAGTGATTTCGGTATTATATGGAATTTTGTTCGCAATACATTTAGGTATATGTTGTGGACCTTTTAATCCAATAAATTTATGAAGTTTTAACACTTCATCATGATTAAATCCTAATTCTATAAATGGCTGAGAAATATCTTCCTTTATGCAAATATTCCGTTTTTGTTCAAAGATGCTTCCTTGAATATATGACCCATCAATGATTTTACTAAATCCTGCTTCTAGAGCTATCTTTTTAATCATTCCATATCTATATGTTACACATAAAAGACATCTATTACTTTTGGAATTTCTTGCAAAGTTTTCAATTTGAAGTTCATTTAAGTTAACTAGAATATGTGAGATTTTAATTTGGGTAGCTAGTTTACTCGCATTGTATATTCTTAGCGGGGAAACTATAGGTGAATTTATAGTTATAGCAATTACATTATCACCTAATGAGTCTTTAGCTATTTTTGCTAGGACAGCACTTCCAATATCACCACCAAGCAGTATAATAGCATCCTTAATTTTGCTGAAAAAGGATTTTAATTTGCTTACTTTATCTAAATAGTTTTGCATAAATTTTAAGTTAAAATGAAGAAAGATTTAAATCTTACCGAACATCAAGGTAAACTAATGTTTGGGTGAGTATGATGATTTTATATATTGCTAGTATACTAGCAATATTACTTTCATTTATTTCTACATACATTTCCTTAAGATACTATATTAAATTTGCGATTTTACATGGTATAACTGGTAAGGACATACATAAACCAAACCAACCTGATGTTGCCGAAATGGGTGGGATATGTATAGTTGTTAGCATAATTGTTGGATTAGTGTTTCTTTTTCCATTTATACAGGAAAATAACTTTAAAGTAAAGGTCTTATCAGTTATACTAACTCTAATTATTATAGCTATAGTAGGATTTATTGATGACTTAAAAACATTAAGTGCATTCAAAAAAACAGTCCTAACATTTTTTGGAGGGATTCCCTTACTTTTTCTTAAAGCTTATTACCCATACATTAAACTACCCTTTGCCGGTTTTGCTCGGCTTCATTACGTATACCCTTTTCTTATTCCTCTAGCTATAGCTGTAACATCGAATGCCGTCAATATGATGGATGTATTTAATGGTGTTATGCCTTTAACAAGTCTAATAGTGCTTACTTGCATAGCCTTAACAGCTATTATTAATGGGCATTTCAATGAGTTAATAATATGCCTGGTTGTAATGGCGTCGCTTATTGCATACTTACCCTACAATAAATATCCTGCAAAAGTTTTTCCTGGAGATATTGGATCGTTAAGTGTAGGTGCTCTTATAGGTGTGCTTTCAATAATTTGTAAAGCAGAAGTTGTAGCATTTATTGCCTTTATGCCATTCATACTTAATGGGTTTCATACCCTTATGAGTATTCATGGATTAAGAGAGAGAGCTGAAATAATACGTCCGACAATTATAAATGAAGAATATAAACTTGAAATTAATAAGAATCCAGAGGCGCCTATAGTTCTTGCTAGCTTATTCCTAATTAATGGTCCTGCCGATGAAAAGACATTAATAAAGTGTTATATAGTAATTGCTCTTTTCTCAGCTTTACTGGCTTTACTTACAATGTACTTAATGTACATGGTGGGTATGTGTTAAATAGAGTAAAAATTGTACTAATCATAATATTTCTTAATTGGATGATGTTAATTCTATTGTTTTATATAGTATCTAGCATGATAGTTCCTCTTGAAATTCATGGTGAATTACCTAGTGCATTTTTAACTGGACTGTTGAAGGTACTTATAGCAGTTTTCCTATTTACGTTATGGTTATATATATGGAATCTTAGTGTAAAAACATACTTTATGAAGAAATGCTTAAAACAATAAATTTAGATCATGAAATAGAGGTTATAGATAGGGGATGAGTCTTAGAGTAGGCGTTATAGGTGTAGGATATTGGGGACAAAATCATGTAAGAGTGCTTAAACAACTAGATAATATTGAAGCTTTATCTATATGTGACTTAAACACTGAAACTGCAAGATTAGTTGCTAAAAAATATCAAGTTAAATGGTATACTGATTTTGAAGAAATGATAAAAAGAGAAAAACTTGACGCAGTAACTATTTGCACTCCAACATCAACCCATTCAAACATAGCTGTTAAAGTAATTGAGTTGGGAGTCCATGTGTTTATTGAAAAACCAATGACGTCTACTATTGAGGAAGCTATAATGGTAGTTGATAAGGCTAACGAAGCTGGTGTGAAAATAATGGTTGGATTCATTGAAAGATTTAATCCTGCTGTCCAAATATCAAAAAAGCTTATTAGACAAGGTAAAATTGGAAAGCTAATATTATCATCTGCAAAAAGAGTCTCAGCTTATCCTATAAGAATTGTAGATGTTGATGTAATAAAGGATTATGGAATACATGAAATTGATGTAGCGAGATACTTATATGAAAAAGAACCCAGTATTATTTTTGCAGCTGCAGGAAAATTAATTCATAGACTTGAAGACCACGCAAACATTTTAATGCTATACAATAGTGGTGAAAGCGCATTTATAGAGACTAATTGGTTAACACCAAAAAAGATTAGAAAACTTACATTAACTGGAACTAATGGAATCATTGATCTTGACTATATAACACAGGAAATAATAATTCAAGACAGTAATGATAGATATATATTTGAGCATGAATGGGAAGAGCCTTTAAGTAATGAACTAAAACAATTCATAAATTCTATAATCAACAATTTTGATCCTACTCCCTCAGGGAAAGATGCTTTAATGACACATATACTTGCAGAAGTAGCTTTACAATCAGCATTTCTAAGAAAAGCCATAAATGTAGATGAGTATATTGAATATAAAAACTGGATTTTTTAATTTGACAGACTTGTTGTAAGTATTTATTAATTATTAGTGTCACTAAAATAAATACAAACGATGTCTTGATTCTCTAGAGAAATTAAAAAACCATAATTTTAACTATCTAAAGTAAAGTTTCATAATAATTATTATGGCAAGTAAACCATTAAAAGAAATCATGAGATAGTAGCCCGGGGGAGATTCGAACTCCCGTCAGCAGGGCCAGAGCCTGCTATGCTTGGCCACTACAATCGGCGATAGTCTCCACCGGGCTTTCCGGGCTGATATAGATTGTTTTATGAGAATTTAAGTTTATCGGCTAATATGACGTACCCCCTTAATTAACATTACTAGTTCGTGAATTTTTATGCTTTAACTATTTTTAATGGATTGTTCTCCTGTTGTTATTTGTAGGGATGTTGATGAGGTCTAAGTGTTTATGTATGTGAGGGAATTCAGGAGTAGGGGAGAACTTTAGCTATTAAGTGTAGGGAGGAGGTGAATACTGCGTGGGAACTTAGATAGAAATCATGTATGGGTTTCTGGATAGAGGTTGAAGCCTTAAGAGGTAAGCCTAAATCAGCTAGAAAGACTTTGAGAGCTTATTATTTAAGGCTTCAATAAGCTAGAGATTTGAAATACTATCAGGCTACAGATGTTAAAATTATGGTGAGCTAAAGGAATGGTATAATTACGATTTAAGATTATTGGCAAATAGTTAAAGCTTAAAATATAAATTCGTAAAGCCTGGACTAGGACACTATAAAACAGATGAGGTGGCACTTCCAAGTTTTTAAAAAATAGTTGGGGTTTAAGTTTTAAACTATTCTTCATAAATGAACTAGAAGAAGTATGACAGCAATTATTAAGAGAATTCTAGTATTAAGGGGAAGTAAACTAGTAATCAAAACTAACTACCGAATAGAGCATGAGCATATGTTTATGTTTTATTAAATATACATAATCATGAAGCTTGTGTTAAACTAATGGATAATGGGTTTTCTATTCTTGCTAAAGAAGAATGTAAATAAAGATAGAATAGTCTTTGTAATAAATTATACATAAACATAGAGAAGCCAAACAAGATATAGGATATTCTTCAAAAGACTACAATTCAAAGTAACGGCAAAATACTAAATTACATGAAATCTAATGTACAAAGATTCAAGAATTGCTTTCAAATTTGGAAGCTTTTATCCTTCCACATGTGTTCTTACTCTGTATTTTGTATGGTTAGTAATTATGGATTTAAGAGGCTAAGAATATCATTCTATTTGTAGGCTTTATTAACTTGTTTATGATTGTAGCTTGAAGATGAGTAGAATATTAAATATTGATCGTAACTATGAGACTCTACATGAATGATTCTAGATGTTCTTCTTGATCAATACAGATAAAAATATTAAGTTACGAGGGGATATCATTTCAATAAATCTATTAGTCTTCATAAACAGATAATTAGAGAGATTTTAGATAAACATCGCAACTTAATGTATTGTAACTTTCTTCTTAAGTTACTACGTCTTTCTATATAAAACTTAGATTTTATATTCTATTCTAAAAAGTTTAAAGTAGAATTCCATTACTTAAGTATTATACAAATACCCTTTTGAGATAAGATTATAGCATTACGTCTTGGTATTGCAGCTACATCTTCTACCTCATAAGGCCCGTATGTTCTTAAATCAATTCCTAAAAATTGCGGAATACTGCTTATGAATCTAACAGTAGTTAATTCTTTATCTCCAATACTGATTTTAACTTGCTCTTCAAGATTTATAAACTCTGTTTTCAATTTGTCAAGTATTTCTAGGTAAAATTCCTTTTCAGGCATCGATATAGCATTAACATTTAATGTTTCCTCATCTATAATTTCTAAGAAAACTTTACTTCTTCTAAACTTGTAGAAATTATTTAAAATCTTTATTGCTAAATTTATTTCTTCAGTAGTAAGCTTATGCTGTAGTGCAGTAGTATTTGGATCATTTATTTTTAATGAGCTAGTTTTAAAGTAGTCAATTATATGTTCAAGCAATTCATTTTCTATCCTAATGATTTCATCACTGCTAATTTCTCTTTTCCAAGTATCGATTATTTTTTTCAGCATTTTAAATAGCCCACATGTTCATAAGATTATTTAAATGAAATATTTAATTCTTAATCTATCAAGGTAACTTTGCTGATTGCTGTCCTATTAAGTATATTGCAACATATACTGGTAAATCAACGATTTGATTTTGATAGGGGCCAAAGTCTTTATTAAACATGTATATTTCGGGGCTCTCATCCACTCTTACTGTAATTTTCCCATTTTTAAAAATAATAGCATCTGTTAAAGGATTAAATGAATCTAGCAAATCATATTTTACAATTGTTGCTTTTAATCCCGTTTTACCATGAAGAGTATTTGGAATTCTAATTAATCTTTTAACATCTAATGTAACTTGCTCATCAATTTTCACACCGTATTCTTCAGCTACTTTTTCAGCAAATAGTTTTAGGTTTCTACTTTTTAGTGATAATGCTAATGGTGAAAGTAGCGGTTTATTATTTGTTGAGTAACTTTCAATAATTTTATTCATATTTTTGATTAATAGTGAGGAAAAATTTTCTGACACTTTTATTTCTTCTTTCATATTTTCTTTTATATTAATAATATAATCGTATAACCCTCTTGACCAGCGTCCAAGCCATCCCGGCTCGTTTATACTTGGTCCATAGCTAATAATTTCTTCATATGAATACTTTCCAAATAGAAAATATACATCTATTCCTCTTCCTCTTACATAATCTATAATCTCTCTTCTCGCATTTTGATCTAATGTAAGCACATCTTTTGAATATACATGCACATGATATCCTCTATGTCCAGAAAATACTATTTCAATGTCTTTAAGATTAAAACCGAAGTCATTTAATAAGAAATCATCAATTAACTTTGTTATCTCAGCCTTCGCTATTTCTAAACACTTCTGGCATACCCATTTTTTGCTCTCTATTCTCTTCGATCCACATACATTACATGCTTTAGATTCTATTCCTGTTCCAATGCTATTGCAATCCAAACATTTCCATTTATCATGTTTATTCTTACAGGAGGTTGGTATATGATCAACATCAACATCAAAGATTAAGTCAGCCCCAATCCACTTTTTTTCAGTCATATTCTCTGCTAATGGATGTTCATAATATGCTGATGAGTAGTAAGCATGAGCTGGGGTATGCTCCCTTACAAATTCGGCAAGCTCATTAGCACTATTAAAGGCTTTATGTCTAATCATCCCGCTCTCTTCGAACATTACAAATCCAAATTCCCGTCTTCTTAAATCATTAATTTTAATTTCTCCTATATCAAGAGTGTTATAATACTCCTTAAATTTCTTTTTTAAGAAAATTTTTTCTTTCATGTTTCTGTCTTACCTTTCTTTTATATGCATTTAATGGATGTTTTACGCCACAGTTACCTAGACATAATCCCATGGTTTTTATATTTTCGCATTTTGGGGTTATATATTTTGTTCTACTTCCACGTTTTCCAGCTATATGTTCAACCTGATATCTTGTCTTAGCTGGATCATAGTCAGCTACTTTTTGAAAAATATTAATAATAGAATCGACGTCTAATCCTATATTTATCAAGAAAGTTGTTAATATAAATCTAGCAATATGTGAAACTGATTTTCCTGAAATTAGATCATTATATATACTTAAAACACATGGTGGAAAGAAATTAATATTAACAGGTTCAGAAGCTTTTAAGTAATCATAGCGTTCAGATATTGTTTTCTTTATTACCTCCCTTATTTTTAGTATTATATTCTTAATACTTTCAGGCGGTTCTTCCTTTTTCGGCTCAATCTGTATTATTTTTCTTTGCAATTCAGCTGCCATTAATCTAATCAGTTTACTCTTAGATAAGTATACTAATCCATTAATTAGAATTTGATTAACTAACTTCCACGATTGGTCATTAAACATAGCTGATGCAATTAAGTAATCCTTGAAGTTTATAGCAAATATTGATTTTCCTACAGGTTTAATAGTCCAGTTAAATCCATTACTTGCAACATAACAGAGTACATCATCATCTTCATGTCTAAGTACTTCTTCAATTTCTTTAGCTTTTTTAATAGCATATTTATTTATCAATGTCTTAGAACCTATATAAGAGAGCATAGCTAGAATAACTGGGAAAGCCATTAATTTAATATAGTCGTCAATGTATCTCTCTTCATTAGCTCCACTAATAATTTCATAAATTTCTCTCATGGCTTCTTGTAGTATTTCATTGTGTTCCGGCTTGCTTAAGTCATCAATGTTAATGTTAAACATGGAGATATAGTTTCTTGCATCACTTAAAAATGGATAACGAGCAAGAAGAGATATACTTACTATATTGCTTTGATGTTTATATATCTTATTCACTCTTCTACCCTTGGAGCTAGGTAATATTGAATTCTTGCCTCTCCTTCCATCATAAATTGTATATTTAATGGACTGTTTGTTGATAATTGAAGCAGCATTATGTCAGAAAGTTTTGAAGCAGCCATTATATTATTTAAGTACTCAATGCTGTAAGATGCTTTTGCCGGCTCATCAACTTCAATATTTATTACAGATCCATCTTCCACTGTTAATTTTGTTTCAAGATCTCCTTTCTCGCTTGACGCACTTATTACAATAGCATTTTGTTCAAATACCATTTTTAAATAATCGCTAAATAATGCTGCATCATCTATTGTTGCTTTAAATGACTCACTTAATATATTAGCTCTACATCTAAAAGTAAAGTTAGGAACTCTTATTCTATCTGTAGTTGTGGTTAATAATGGTATTCTAAATGTTCTCACTCCTTTACCTTTTGCGGTTATTTTAAGCCTTCCACTTCCATCTTCATATAAAACTTCTAATTCCTCAGCTTTACACCTCCTTAAAACATCTTCAAGCAGCTCTATATTGATTCCAAGTAGTTCTTCTTTATCACAAATATAGTCTTCAAAATATGTTTTAGGCATACTTAAATCAACCATGACTATTCTGGAGCTATCAAGAGCTTGAATAATAATGCTCTCTGGTTTATATAACATGTTAGCCTCGGTTATTAGTCTAGACATTGCACTAATAGCTATCTTTAATGATTTTGGATCTTTTAGTGTAAATTTAAACATAACTAATCCCCTAGAGATTAATTTAGCAATCCTAATAAGGCTTTCCAACAGTAGTAGTAAAATATAACATTGATACTTGACATAAAATCAATATGTTTAATCGTATTCTCTCCATGTATATCCACATTTGGTACACTTATAGAATCGTGTTGGCGCTTCATCTGCTCGTCTAGTTTGAACAAGCCACCAATATGCTTCGATGCCTCCACATGTTGGACATTCTACCTTTGTCTTTGGCATTAAATTTTCATTTTTATCCTCAACAACACTTAAAGAACCTTTTGATTCTTTTTCTTTCAATTTAACTATTTTATACTGTAAGCTACTTGCTTTCATTTTATAACCGCAGTTTTTACAAATTAAATGTGTTCCTTCTTCGCTTTTTCTCGGAATTAACAATGTCTTACATTTTGGGCAAAACTCCATTTTAATCACTATCTTTAAGATTATGAATGTTATTTAAATTTATCCTTTAAATCGTCTTAGATCATTATAAGCTTTAGATTTCTAGCTAATGTTTTTGCAGTGTCCTGAATTTATATTAGGCTATATCTTAGAGTTTAAGCTATCATTAGAAGACTTAGTGGCTAAGTTTATTGCTGGACTTGCTCAGGTATTTTGAAGCATGTATTTGATGCATGCTATAAATCTTTAATAGACTACAGGATATATTACTGAAGATTGTTAATTTAACTAAGTATAGGAGTAAGATATGTTGACTATAGAGCCGATTGTTCAAGAATTAAACGTAAAACTTCAATCATACAGTATTCAACCTCATAATCTATTTAAAGGGTGTAGCCTAGTAAGGAGTAGATGACAGGGTTAGAGAAAAATAAAGTAGAGATATAGAGAGAGTAAGGATAGGCTATTAAACATAGCAGCTTTGTGGCTTAATTAATTTTTGGTTTATTGAATCTTTAGTTTATGGATTGGAGGGTTGTTGATGAGTGTTTGATTAGGCGCGGCGAGCTTCTTCTTAGCCTGGAATTTCTTGAAGGCTATGATTCTGAGCTTACGGCTTTGAATCGTGGTAAGGTAGGTTATCCCTTCAAGATTGCCGTTAGGTATGTTGAATTCCTCACTATTGTACGTTATCCCTTCTCAATGCCTTACAGATAGCTTGAAGGCTTCACCTTTGAATAGGCTTATCCCTAAGCCCCCATCAGTTGACTATTCTTGGATTAGGAAACGTATGTTAACGCTTAACCCATCTTCACACGATTCGCTGAGGGGCTTAAGCAGCCCTATCGCTATAGCTGTTGACTCGAGCTGTGTTAGCATAAGTCTGGTTGATGGGTTACGTGCGTACACGGCAAGAAGAAGCACTACATCAAGATCCACTTCTCAGTAAACGTTAAGACTAGAGAGGTTTTAGCTATGGATGTAACAACTGATGATGCCCACGACTCAGCTATCAGCATTAATCAATGATGCCTCTAGGGAGGTTTTGTGAAGCTGTTATGGATGGAGCTTACAATAATTCTGAAGCCTACAATCTCCTTAGAGAGATGAGTGAAAACCCGTCATAAAGCCTAGGCATAATGCTAGAGATGATAGAGGACCTCCGGAAAGACGTAGATGGTTAGGCTTATCAGAAAGGTAGGTGATGAAGGGTGGGTGGGAATGATAGGCTACAGTAGACGTTGAGCTGTTGAAACAACATTCCCAACATTAAACACCAGTATGGAGAATACTGCATGGAAAAAACATAGAATAGAGAAAGAACTAGAAGCCAAAGCACACATATACAACATGCTAATAAACCTATAAAGCAAAATCCAAAAAGAAAACATAAAATCAGAGAAGAAACCTAAACAACAAAGAATTAAGCCACAAAGCTACATAGCTAAAATTAATAAGAACGAGCGTAAGTACAAATGGCAATAAGATGTTTAGCGACGTCATATAGTTAGAGAGCATACAGGATTATGTAAAACTAATAATCATATATGGGTAGTATTCTTAACCACTAGTAGGTTAAGTATGGGTAAGAAAGAGATAATATAACAATACAGTTATAAGTTGGCATTACCTACTAATACTAGTCTTAACAATCTTAAGGCTTAAAGTAAACTTTACATCGCTATTAAACTACTTAACTAACTTAAGTAACCAAGTAGCCTAAATCCCACTAAAGAAAATTCATAAACTAAAGTAAGAAAAGAAAATAAAACCTTAACAAGATAACTAGTAAGAGCGAAAAATTTTCAAAATACTATATGCATCATAGTAATGGGCAATAACTTAAAAGTTGTATTCCTAATATCTTAAGCCAGTCCGAAAGTTACGCTACAATGTTCTAATTCTATTGAAGGAGATATAGCAATTCAAGGTTTATAGTATAAAAGAATATCTAATCATATTCAGTAACAAGAGGATGATTTATATTTTAAACGGTTAAAAGCTCCTAACCTTAAAGCTACTTCAACATCTGCAAAATGACCATAGTAATTTAAAGATTAAATTTATTAAGCCCCTTTAGCTTAAGTGCATACTTGGAGAGGGAAATGAAAATACCAAAGGAGATAAATACTTATTGCCCAAGGTGTAGAATGCATACAGAGCATGTGGTATCATTATATAAAAAGGGAAAGGAAAGAACACTGGCTGAAGGAACAAGAAGATATGCTAGAAAGAAAAAAGGATATGGAAGTTCAAGAAAACCCGTTCAAAAACGTTTTGCAAAGATAACTAAGAAACAAGCAATAAAGGTTACTTGTAAAAAATGTGGTCATCAATATCAGAGAATAGGAATAAGACTTAAAAAGTTAGAGGTGGCTTAATGAAAAAGGAAATAGAGCTAATACCAAAACCTAGGAGTAGATTTTTAAAGGTAAAATGTCCTGATTGTTCAAATGAACAAGTAATTTTCAGCCACGCTAAAAGTGTTGTTAATTGCTTAGTGTGTGGGAGAGTGCTGTTAAAGCCAAGTGGAGGTAAAGGAAGAATAGAGGCAGAAATAGTTAAACAACTGGATTCATGGGGTTAAGAATGAATGACATTGCTGAAAAAAGGTTACCAAAGCCTAATGAAGTTGTTATTGGTACTGTGAAATCAATAGTACCTACAGGAGCTTACATTACTTTAGATGAGTATAATGGTATTGAAGCGTATGTACACATAAGTGAGATATCATCAACATGGGTACATAATATAAGAGACTATATTAAAGAAAAACAAAAAGCGGTTTTTAAGGTTATTGATATAAAGGATGGAGATATTTTCTTGTCACTGAGAAGGGTAACAAGTGCTGAAAAAAAAGAAAAAATGACTCAGTGGAAAAGAAATCAAAAAGGAAAAAAATTGGTTGAAATTGTTGCTCAACGTATAGGTAAGGATTTTCAAGAAGTATATTTTACCATATCTAGGTTATTTATTGAAAACTATGGCGATTTACTTAGCGGTTTTGAGAAAGCCATTACTGAACAAGCAGAATATAATTTAGAAAAAATTGGAATCCCAAAACAGTTAATTCCTGTAATAATTAGTGTAGCAAGAGACAATATAAAACTTCCTGAAGTGCATGTTTATGGAATTTTGCAATTATCATCTAATAAACCGAATGGAGTGAAATTAATTAAGGAAGCATTGATTAATGCTGAGGAAGAAGGGAAAAAACATAGTGGTGTTAAAGTTAACATTTTTACTTTGGGAGCACCAAAATATAGACTAGATGTAAGAGCACAAAGTTATAAAGAAGCTGAAGAAGCTCTGTCTAAAATGGTTAATATAGCAATAAGCACTATCAAGAAAAGCGGTGGAACAGGAATGTTTATAAGAATTAAACAGAGTAAATAATAAACTAGTATTAATTCATAAAGCTAATTCGTTAATATTATGACTCTTATGAAGAAGTGTGTAGCATGTGGAAAATATACACTAAAACAAAAATCATGCCCATATTGCGGCGGAGAAATAATTTCACCTCATCCTCCGAAATTCTCTCCTGAGGACAAGTATGCTAAATATAGGAGAAAGATACTATATTCATAAAATTCATACCAGGTTTAATTTAAAAACTAGAACGATTCTATTGGAGGATCTATATACTAAATCAAAGAATGTTGGTTTATTAACAATTATCGGTGTAGTCATATAGCCATAATATACTAGCATATAACTATACCATGTAGCAAATTCAGAATCATGGTTTTCAGCATAACTGCCATATATTAATAGTTTTCCTAATAGTGTCCTTTCACGGTCTGGTAATGTCAAGTTTAAACCTCGTACAGCAAGATTTTCTAAAGATTTCATTATGTCTTTATCTACTAAACTATTAACGCTGATGTTAGCTATTCTTGCCATCCAAAACCATTTCGCTTCATCACCACCCAAGGTGTACTTACTACTTCCTTGATTCGGAAATACCGCTGAAAGAGGAGAAAATATTAATATATATATTCTATCTAAACGTTTATTTTGTACTAATTTTTTAATTATTTCTACAGCTTCTATTTCATTACTCATAAACATTTTAGCTATTTGCTTAATTTGTGTTGAGTTTAGAGTGGCGTTATCTGCACATGTTGTTCTATTAGTATATGATGTTATCCAGTATCCATAATCCCACCATGCTATTATTACTGAGTCTGGAGGAGTATTGTCTTGGATCCAAACTAGAGTTTCCATCCAGTCCGGAACCTCTCTTAGTGTCGATAATCCTCCAGAAACAATTTGCTGGGGGCTACCGGATACTTTAATACCACTAGATAAAGGGGAAAATATAAGGAATAAAATTAGGAATATTATAATTACACCATATACTTTATCTAGTGGTTGTGTTTTTGCCTTCCGTTTCTTGACTAAAACCCTCTTCATTTTTATTAGTTTTACGAATGGTTTAAGAAGATGACTTATACATATACCACTAAGCATTGCAAATGCTGGAGAAGCAAGTATATTAAGTCGAGCCATTGAAGCAGCAGCGTACGAAGCAGACACTAAGTATAAAACAAGTAAAAGATCGTTGTTTTTACCTCTTCTAAGCAGGATACAGAGTCCCACAACTGCAAAAATCAATAAAGAGCTAAAGTCCGAATATATGCTTATCCATGATGGAACTAGATGCTCGCCAACAGATTGTAATAATGGATTTTCTCCACGTAAAGCTGGGTTCAAAACAGATAAAACTCTGCTTGTTAGAGGTTTAAGATATTCAATAATGTATAAGACATAGATTAATGCAATAAATAGAATGAGAGCAATAACAAATAATAACTTACCTAGCTTCCTACTCAGGAATGGCCTTACCATAGTGGATAGAATAACCAACAAGCACACCATTAGCATGGGAGCCACTCCAACAGATTTTACAATTGAAGTACCCGAATATGGAATTACACCAGCAATTAAAACACTTATTCCTACATATGCTGTAAAAATTCTAGCAAGATTTTTATTAATTCTACCTATAAGTACTAGGATAAGTATGTATAGAGCTATCAAATTAAATAAGTATATATAAGCACCCCAGCTTACAGACATGTACCCTCCAGCTACACTAGAGAAAAGGGCGTAAAGCATAGATTCTCTCTTTATAGCTTTTACTAAGAAGAAAATAGATAAAAGTAGGGCGAACATACCAACTGATTCTGTATCAAACCATCCAACATTTGTTCTAGCTATATATGGGCTACTTGTAGCCATTAATAAGGCAGCCATCAAGCCTGAAGTCTCATCAAATACATCGCGAACGGTTAAGTAAATTAGGATCACAACTATTGTTGAAAGTATGATTGGTACAAGAGATAGAAAATTATAAAGCGGTAGAGAAATTCCAATAGTATTAGCAACAATATACAATATAGCTCCAGTAAATGGTACTCCAGGATAAGATGTTAAAGATACATTTCTGCCATTTGGAAACCAGGACTTATCGTCAATCCATGAAAACCAACTTCCAAAACCCTTATCCAATATATACGATGTACACCTCCACCAAAAATGCGGATCATATTCATTAAGATATAATCCATAAATAGAATTCATAGCTCTTAAGCTAATGGATATTAAGCAAATTAGCATCAATATTAATGCTGTTAATACTGAAACTTTATTAACAGTTTTGAAATGTATCAATAAGGACTCTCTGACCATCTTATTAATTCTAAACATAAATATCCCTAATATGGGTCATTTCCTTCGCCACTAACACATCTACAAACTACTGAACCCATCTTAAACTATTTAAGTTTTTCTACCTTTTTAATGGTTTTGTTAACTTTAGCTTTATTTTGGAGACTCCTTATTTGTGGTGCCAGTATGGTTAAAGTTGCTAGATTTGTTAGTAGCGTCTATTTACTCTAGTTGATGCCTATATATTTCGTTCATCAAGAACTGTGAGAATAAATGTAGCCTAATAAGACCATAGCTATCAATACATAGAAAATATAAAAACTAAACATACCAACTTACTCAAATTCTAAAGATATAAAACTAATAATAAAATAAATAACCAATAAAATACCTAAGTAAATTAAATTATGTAAACTAAAGACTTTTATTGCTGTAACGATTTAAAAAGCAATTACCATAACCCAGAATATGTAGATCACTCAATCTTGTTACATAAAAGTATCCATTGTAAGAATATGTGCCATAAGCTTCAATAGAGTGCCCACACTTAATTTCACTTAATATTTTTAAAGAATTGCCAAGTAGCAATAATCTAATGAAGTTACTTGAATTGAATTGTCTAATGGTTAATATTGATTTAATTAGTTTTTTCTTATTTTTTACCTCGATTATCTTATTAACAGTACCGATTACTACCTCTTTGTGTATATCAGTTAAATTAATATCTATATGACCGTTTTTTCTTAAGCAAAGCTCAATTAAACCATCATTGTTTTTTACATAACACTTACGTAGTGTAAGCTGCATACCCGGGTAAATGCCTTCGTCCATTAATAACCTTGCATTTTTTCCTCGGATATTAACATTGATTAATCCAGAATCATCAGAACATTTAAGCTTGATGTAGCATTTAGTTTCATCTAGACAGTCATAAAACATGTAATCTATATCTTCAACATAACAATTTATATTAATATTTTTCAACCCATTAACTAGATCTATAATGTTAAGTTTTAAGTCGCTGATAGGTTGATCGACTAGTTTAACACCTAACTCCTTTGCAATAATGAATAAAGCTGCTTCATCATCAATAATTTTAAGCTTATTAACTTTGTTTTTAATTAAAACTATTATATCTTCTTTCGTTAATTTAATATCCTTTTCTTCTTTTAGCTTATTTATTAATTCATCAATTAATTTAAATGAGGACATAGCTAACTATTCTTGCTTTATCGACAAGTATACCCTAATTAATATTAATATTAATGTAATTACTATTAAAAATTCGGTAGCTAATTTTAATGATTCTATATTCATCATATTTCACCTATTGATTTTAAATTTTTTACTTATTAAGATTTTAGACTACTCTGATAATGTCTTACTTTAGCAGCGATGCCAGATTTAAAACATTTCATTTCATAACCTGTTAGTATAGATTTGCCTACAGCTAGTAAGTTATCAAATTTATCGACAACTATAACTTCCTGGCTTGGCCTTATATGTTCATCAGCATCAACCACAAATCTTGAAAGTACATCTTTTCCGCTAAGAACATAATCCCTAGCGATGTCGGTGACTACTACCCGTAATTTTGGGTAAGGAAAAATTTTTAACAGCCTACGCCCACCTTCTAATGCAAGCGCCAAAAGTCCATCATAACTTCTTATGGATGCTATAAGATTTCCTAACTCATCATATATATATCTTATACGTCCCGTACTTGGTGATTTAACTAACTTAACATTGTTATCAAACAATATACTTCCAGCATTTTTTCCAAACTGATAATTTGCTATTGACCTAACTTTCTGAATATCAGTTACAATCATAAGTTATCCCTAAGATACTATTATCTAAAAGTTAAGATCTTAAATAGATTTAGCAGTTTTATAAACCTAAGCTCTGTAGCTTAATACTTGTTTCCCATTTCTATCCATTAAATACTACGATTATAGAATCCTATTAAAATTTCTTGTATCTTATGTGAATTTAAATTTATGAATTTCAGAATTAAGCTACAAAGTAAAACTTAAACTTTTATTAACTTTATTTTATGAAATGGCTTCAAACTTCTCTAAAATAATGTTTTTCATTTCTTAATAGCTTAAAGCATGGATTTGATGTATAAGTTTTGTCTTAAATTCTTAATGTTGCTAAAGGCTATGCCTTAGATCTATACAATTGATAGTACATGCTAAACAAATAACTAGTAATTAATTCTAAAAGTTTTCCACACTAACATGTTTTGACAGTTACACACTTGCAAAGGCTTTTAAAATGCTGTAGTGCTATATGTTGCTTTTAAGCTTTATTAGAAGGATGCTTACATATGGATTAAGTTACAAATACATTTACATCTACATCGTTCTCACAGGTTACATAGTTCCAAAATAACAAATTACTAGTGTATACATAAACATGGAATAGTGCACTATAGAATACTAATTAAGCAGAAGCATTTAAAGTAAATAATACGTGTTAAGAGTATTTTTAACAATTACATACCATCATGAAGAGAATTATGATGGTAAACATGTACTCGTGCTATAAAATTAATAATATTACTAAACGAAACATGAATCAATAAAAAGATAAATACTAAGGATTTCTTAGAGAAACAATACTAAATAAAAGATAATAGAACATGCTTAAACTCACAGGAAGAAAACTATGGACGTGATGATCATACTAATTAAGCAGAAGTATTTTAAACTTAAAAAAGATAATTTAGTTTATCTTCTATGTGGTTGTAGTGTAGTATGAATAGTTTTATGATTTAGTTTATTTGGTTGACGTTGTTATTAATAATGTTTATACCTATCCCAAAAGCTTACTCACTCTTACAACAACATCCTATAAACCTAAATAATACTTTAGAAACCCATTAAACTAACATCTACATGAATACTATACCAGATTAACATCTAATAGAACCTTATTTTCCTCAAAATTCCAATACCATAATGAACCCTTAACACCAACATGAAAAATAAACAATAGAACCTATACAACTTATTAAGTCGTCAGGTCCAAACTACCTAATATAAGTATATAAACAGTCTAAGATGAAATTCTAATTTTTTTACATATTTCTCTTAATAGACATGCAAGTGAATATATGTCTGCATCATTTTTATTACTAATTTCCCTCCACTTCGATGATAAAATCCTAATCATTTCATCAACATTCATACTTCCACTTAAGAAAACGTAAGCTGCTAATGCCTCATATATGTTTGCTAAATCATGTGTTGATAATCCTGATGGTAGTATCGATCTTAATCCAGCCATTGATATAGCTTTTGCAAGTTTACAACTTGAAACTTTAAATCCATAAGGTTTCTTACATATAAGTGTCCATGCACATGAATAAATAAAATTTACTATAACATCTCCAAATGAAGATAAATGTTTCGTAATAGTAATATCTCCTATCTTAATTTGTCTTCTCATTTTCACTCCTGCTTACCTCATAAAGAACTGATTTAATTTCATTAAGTTCACTATATATCTTACTAATAGTTTCTTCTAGAGCATTGATTGGATTTATATCTTTAGTTTGAATTGTTATTATTGATGTTGGTGTTAATGGATGCTTGATATTATAACCCGCAAATTTTACCATTGGATTTTCAAGAAGTCTTTTGCACAATAGATTGCAAATAGTATGTCCTTCATCAATTTCAAAAACTAATTCTTCATTACTGATTTTTAGTATTTGTATATTCACTTTTAACATCCTCTATTAATATTCTTTAAAAGGTGGATTAACTAATATTTTTCGGTTACTTTAATCTGTTCTTAGTAGCTCATTAGCATTCTGAATAGATTTCAGAGCTGCTTTTCTTAGTTGCCTGTAACTTTCATATATTTATGTTTTCTAGATATTTCTGTTGCTGCTTTTACTTAGGTATTTTATTGGTTATTTATTTTATTATTAGTTTTATAGATACTGTCAAGTTATCGGTATTGCTGGCGGTCTTCCTAGGGTTTGATGCGGCCTTATGAAGTTGTACCATAGGACGAAGAGCCTTATGAAGAGTTTATCTTGAAGATAG
>Ga0105162_1000433_pt1 | contig 27849 bp, 24 predicted proteins | sample JNZ201metaG_FD_81532 | JGI IMG/M metagenome (GOLD analysis project Ga0105162, IMG submission 81532) | Hot spring microbial communities from Jinze hot spring, China to study Microbial Dark Matter (Phase II) - JNZ 20120812A | ecosystem: Environmental > Aquatic > Thermal springs > Hot (42-90C) >...
CGTCTACCGAGACCCCTAAGCTGCAGAAGCCATGCTCATCCGGTGGCGTAACTTGTATGAGCGCGGCATCTATTTGAACAGCCCCACTCGTTATCAGGTATGGTAAATCAGATAGAAATGTCGGCGTGTAATCAGCCCTGCCCTCAGCTACAGCCCTGCGCGTATTAACCCCAACGAAGAAGGCATTAAGCCTAAACCTCTCTGAGTACCTAGGTTTCGCGTAGGGTGCCACTCCAAGAGTGTGCACATGAAGTATCTCGTTGTCAGCTAAATGATCTGCCATCTCAACTAAACCCTTAACTAAATACTGTGGTTCGCCGCAAGCCGAGCCTATGAAAATATGGTCCCCCGGCTTTATGTATCTCAGAGCCTCTTTTGAGCTCATCCTCTTGTCTTCATAGGATCTTTCACACATTCCTTCTTTAGGCATATCAGGGCCCTCAAAGTAAAAACGGAGGGTGAAACATATAAGTGTGTGCGCGCCAGCATATACATAATTAATATTTAGCGGCCAAGGAAACCCTTATAGTGAGAGTTGAAGAGGTAAAGAGACTTTATGAAGCTTGATGCTTTCTTTAATCCAAGAGCGATTGCCGTCATTGGTGCAAGCAGAGACCCCTCAAAGATAGGGCATAGAATAGCCAAAAACATTATTGATGGAGGATTTGCCGGGGCTATCTATCCAATAAATCCAAATGCCAACGAAATATTAGGGCTTAAATGCTATAAAAGCATCAAGGATGCCCCCAGCGAAATTGATCTGGCCGTGATAGTTGTTCCATCTAAAATTGTTCCATCCGTTCTTGAGGATTGTGGCGTTAGAGGCGTTAGAGGCGTAATCGTCATCTCCGCCGGCTTTGGGGAGACTGGCAGGGAGGGGACGCGGCTAGAACGCGAGATCGTCAGCATATGCCGGAGATATGATATGAGAATGCAGGGGCCCAACTGCCTTGGAATAATAAGCGTTCAGAGTCGTGTGAACGCATCATTTGCGCCAACAATGCCCCCTCCAGGCAACATAGCATTCGTCTCCCAAAGCGGTGCCCTTGGAAGCGCAATACTAAGCTGGGCCATTAGGAACGAGATCGGCTTCACAAAGTTCATAAGTCTAGGCAACGAAGCAGACTTAAATGCCACTGATTTTCTAGAGACTTTAGGCGAGGACGAGGATACGAAAGTTATTGGGCTCTATATTGAGGGCGTCAAAGATGAGAGGCGCTTCATAGAGGTTGCTAAAAGAGTTTCTAGGAAGAAGCCTATAGTTGCGGTGAAGGCTGGGACGACTAGTGCTGGTATAAGGGCTGTCTCATCCCATACAGGCTCCTTAGCGGGCTCCGAGGAAGCCTTCTCAGCGGCCTTTAAGAAGGCTGGAATAATAAGGGCGGGCACCATAGAGGAGTTATTTAACCTAGTATTGGCCTTCGGCTCCCAACCACTGCCTAAGGGCAGAAGAGCATTAATAGTGACGAATGGAGGGGGGCCGGGCATATTGGCTGCGGATGCTTGTGAAAAGGCTGGTTTAGAGATATCTCTTCTTGAGCGCGAGATAATAGAGGAACTGCGTAAAAATATACCTCCATACGCCAGCCTAAATAACCCAGTAGATATTTTAGGCGACGCTGGCGAAAAACGCTATAGATTAGCGGTTGAGGCTGGATTAAGAAGCAATAACGTTGATGGGATAATCGTTATTTTAACTCCCCAGGCAGTAACCCCCTCAGAGAAGGTTGCTGAAACCCTAGCCGATACTGGGAGATTCTCGGGTAAGCCTATCCTAGCCTCATTTATGGGTTTTGAAGAGAGCTCAACCGTCATCAAGATGCTAAAGAGGGGTGGGATCCCGAATTACGCATTCCCTGAGCAGGCGGCTTTCGCCCTGAAAGCAATGTATGAGTATACTTTAATACTCGGCTCTCCTATCGAAGAGGAGATCCCGAGGGTGGACATAGATGCCGCTAAGATTTCAGAAGTCATTCAGCGCGTAAGATCTGAGGGGCGGTCGGTTCTCACAATAGATGAAAGTATGATTATTGCCGAGGCGGCCAAGATACCAATGCCAAGGGCCGCCGTTGCTAGGAGTAGGGAGGAAGCTGGTAGACTCGCCGATGAGGTGGGCTACCCCCTAGCGATGAAGATAGTTTCACCCGACATCCTACATAAAACGGACATCGGCGGAGTCGTTCTCGGAGTTAAAAGTAGGACTGAGGCAGAGAAGACTTACGAGCTCCTTATTAGGAGGGCGAGGACAATTATGCCGCGCGCTAGAATATTAGGCGTATTAGTGCAGAGAATGGCGCCGCGAGGTAAGGAAGTTATTGTTGGCGCCGTTAGGGATCCGCAGTTCGGCCCACTGATAATGTTTGGTTTAGGCGGAATATATGTTGACTTCCTAAAGGATGTTTCCTATCGCCTCTGTCCATTAACTAAGGCTGAGGCGGCCAGAATGATCGAAGAAACAAGAACCTATGTTCTTCTCAGAGGGGTCAGGGGCGAACTACCCTCAGACATAAACTCCATAATAGACGTTATCCTTAAAGTGTCGCAAGTAATGACCCAATTTGAGGAGATTGCGGAGATGGAGGTCAACCCGCTGCTCGTTTACGAGAGCAGCGAGGGCTGCCTTGGAGTTGATGTAAGGATAATTATAAAAATATAGTTAATGAATAATTGGTGATGGAAAGTGGTTAGAAAGCCTATTTATCTGGTCTCTACCGAGGAGCTTTCCGGCAAAAGCGCTATAACTATAGCTTTGGCATCAATATTAACAGAGAGGGGATTAAAAGTAGGGTACCTTAAGCCCATAGGGATAAGCAGCTCACTAACATATGGGAGAGAATTCCATGATGAAGACGTTGAGATAATGAAACATATACTGAAGTTGGAATATGCTGAGGATGTTATATGCCCCATCCTCCTCAAGGGGGATGAGTTTCTTGAGGATTTCGCAGTAAGTAGTAATACTGAAGTATTTATGGAGAAGATAAGGGATGCCTATAAGAAGATCTCTGAAGAATTTGATGTTGTATTAATTGAGAGCCCTCACAACTTTATGATTGGTTCATTTATAGGATGCCCGGCCCCAAAGGTTGCGAGGGAGTTAAATGCAGACGTAATATTAATTGAGAAGGCGGAAAATGACTTCACTGTTGACAATATACTTCAGGCTCAAGATAACTATATACGGTGGGGGACGAGGCTTTCCGGCGTAATACTCAACAGAACCCCGAAGGACAGGATTGAGCGATTTAAAGGCATCATTAAGCAATTTATTGAGAAACATGGGATTAGTGTGCTGGGGATTATCCCAGACGATAGGATGCTTAGGGCCCTAACTGCTAGGGAAATATGCGACTTTATAGGGGGTAGGGTCTTAGCGGGGAAGGATGGCCTAGATAACATTATTGAAGAGATCCTTGTAGGAGCCATGACTCCGGAAAGCGCGATAAAATACTTTCGCAGAGCCCTAAACGAGGTCGTGATAACTGGCGGCGACCGAACAGATATAATTTTAACGGCCCTTGAAGCGGGCGTATCGGCAATAATATTGACTGGAAACCTCTATCCAAGTGTCAAAGTTCTTCCAAAAGCAGACCAACTTAAAGTTCCATTGATACTTGTTCCATATGACACTTATACAACCCTGCAATATGTCCAGAGGGTGATTGGTAGAATAAAGCCTAAAGATATCAGAAGAATAAATGCCGTCATAGACCTAGTTAAGGCTCATGTAAATTTAGAGAAGATACTTGGCTGATGAGATTTATTTATATACTCTTTTTGACCTCTTAATTTGCTAAGAACTGGAGGAGTAAAAGATAGAGGTCATTGGTAGTCAACATGAGAGTGGTTTAGGTGGCGGAGTATATTAGACAGCCAATAGTCTGTGTTCTTGGGCATGTGGATGTTGGTAAGACCACCCTTCTAGATCAGATTAGGAAGACGAGTGTTCAGGCCCATGAAGTCGGCGGGATGACACAGCACATTGGCGCCAGCTTCTTCCCAATGGAGACCCTTAAGGAAATAGCTGGCCCGTTCCTGAAGAAGGTTGGCGGTGAGATTCATATACCCGGCCTCTTAGTTATTGACACACCGGGGCACGAGGCTTTCGCAAACCTTAGGCGTAGGGGTGGTGGCATAGCGGACATCGCTATACTATTGGTGGATGTTTTAAAGGGGTTTGAGGTGCAGACGTACGAGGTTATAGAATTATTGAAGTCTAGGAAGACGCCATTCCTTGTGGCCGTGAACAAAATTGATAGGATACCAGGTTGGAGACCAGTTTCAAACGCTCCCTTCCTAGAATCCTATAGGATGCAGGAGCCAGCTGTTAGGCAGCTCCTAGATGAGCATCTCTATAAAATCATTGGAAAGTTTTCTGAGCTATCATTCAGGGCTGATAGATTCGATAGGATAAAGGACTTCACTAAAACCATCGCGCTTATTCCGGTGAGCGCCAAGACTGGCGAGGGTATACCGGAGCTCATAGCCGTCCTAGCGGGCTTAACTCAACAGTACCTCAGGAAAAGGCTCATGGTTACCAGCGGCCCGGCAAAGGGAACCGTACTAGAGGTTAAGGAGGAACCCGGACTAGGAGTAACAATAAACGCGATAATCTACGATGGGATCCTACGTAAGGGCGATATCATAGTTCTCGGCGGGAAAGAGAAGCCTATCGTCACAAATGTCCGGGCAATCCTCATGCCAAAACCGCTTGACGAGATAAGGGATCCCCGTGAGAGGTTCTCTTCCGTTGATGAGGTATCCGCTGCGGCGGGGGTTAAGATCGTAGCTCCAAACCTCGAGGATGCGGTTGCAGGCGCACCTATCTATGTTATTCCATCGGAGGACAGCGTCGACGAGTACGTCAAGGATGTTTCCGAGGAAGTTGAGCGCATCAAAATATTTACTGGCGTTGATGGCGTCATTTTAAAGGCGGATGCCCTCGGCTCCCTGGAGGCTATAGCCGAGAGCTTGGCGAGAAATAGTGTGCCGATAAGGTTGGCGGACGTTGGCGATGTATCGAAGAGGGATGTTACCGAAGCCCTAATCGTTAGGGAAAAGGAGCCGCTGTACGGTGTGGTCCTAGCATTTAACGTTAAGATTCTCCCGGATGCCGAGGAGGAAGCTAAGGCACATAATGTGCCAATATTCTGGCATAATGTCATCTACCACCTAGTTGACGATTACTTGAGGTGGATGAAGAACGAGAGGGAGGCCCGTGAGAGAGGCGAACTAGAAAGGCTGATTAGGCCGGCTAAGATAAGAGTTCTACCAGGCTTCGTTTTTAGGAGGTCAAAGCCAGCTATAGTTGGCGTTGAGGTCCTGGCTGGTAGAATTAGACCTAGGACTCGGCTAATGACCGCTGAAGGGAAGGAGATAGGTGAGATACTTCAGATTCAAGATAAAGGCGCACCGATATCATACGCTGAAAAGGGGAAGCAGGTGGCCATATCAATTGACAAGCCAATCGTTGGGAGGCACTTTGATGAGGGTGACATACTATACGTCTACGTCCCAGAGGGTCACGCAAAGACATTAAAGACCAAGTTTAAGGATAAATTAAGTGAGGATGAAATAGAAATTCTAGATGAGGTCATTAGAATAATGAGGAAAAGTAATCCACTTTGGGCCTCCTAGAGCAAATAGGAAATTTAGCCAAAACTTTTCGCCCAGATCTTCTCAAACGTTTTCTCATATTCTTCGGCAATTCTCCTACTTCTTATAATAATTATGTTCTCGTCATTTCTCTCCTCAGCGCTCCCAGACCAATTATAGCTTCCGGTGACAACGATCTTCGAATCAACTACCATAACCTTGTTATGCATAAGGTAAGGATTAGTATCGTTGCGTACTAGCACACCAGCACCCTTGAGACGCCAGTATTCACTGTACTCGCTGATCTCGTTCCTCTCAAAAACAACCCTAACATCAACGCCGCGTTTAAAGGCTTCAATAAGGGCGTTTCCAATGGAATCCAACGTAAAACTATATATTAGTATGTGGATGGATTTATTCGCAGAACCTATTAAGCTAATTATCGCTTCTGCGCAACCACCCCTTGGAGAAAAGTATACTCCGAGGATCTCTATTTCAAGTTTCTCATTAAGAATTTCGATCTGTTCATTGAGGAGTTTAATTTGCTTATTGAGAAGCTCAATCCGATCCTTGTATGCTTCGATCTGATTCCCGTATGCAGTTATGTTCCCCTCAAGCCATCCTCTTAGATGCTCGTTCTCCTTTTGAAGCTCTTTGACCCTCTCAGTCAGCCTAGGCTCTCCTAGAAGGCTCCCAAGGATTAATCCAATAAACAAGACAACTATTATAGTGAGTACGTGTAGGGTTCTACGTTTTCTCGCCATGACGCATCCCCGCTAATAAGCCCTATTCTACTTACCCCTATGAATCTGTATGAACCTTCTTATTGATCTATCATACGTCCGCTCAACCTCCGGTGGGAAGTAGCATGCTGGTAGCTCGCCATGCAACCTATGGTTAAATAGGCACTGGCAACATATCCCCTTAATATCACATGGATATGTGCATGGGCAATCCCTCAAATTTATCTCTACGTTTGGACAGGGCTTCCTCGACAACCCAAACACCCCTCTCACATTATCTTTTCATTACTATTCCCAAAATTATTTAACTCTAATGAACAGTTAGTAGTTGATAGGAAAAACAATGAGATGGGGAGATTTTATATGCCTAGGGTGAGTAGGGACGAGGAAATTTTAAGTGTTCTTAAGGAGATCAGGGATCTTTTGGCCCCAAAGCCAGCGCCTCCGCCACCTAAGGGGCTGATTGCTGAATTCAAGGATTTTCTATCAAAATACAAGGTTATGGGGATGGCCGTCGCCTTCGTCATGGGCATATATCTAGGCGCCCTAGTTCAATCGCTCGTAAAAGACCTGCTAATGCCGATAATTGAGTTTGTAACACCGGGTCTTCCATGGGAGCTAATCGTTATTGGACCTTTTCGCATCGGTAGCTTTCTAGGCGCGCTCATAACATTCATAATTATAGCATTTGTAATTTTCCTGATAGTCAAAACAACCAAGAGATGGGGAATAGAATAAACATAGGCTACAAGAAGTACCGAGCCAATTCTATCCATCTTTTTTATATTATAAAAAATTTTTAAACCTTAATGTTCTCAAGCGTTCCCTTAAATATATTAAATGTTTCGTCGTCATAGAGGCAGAAAATCATTCTCTTTATGCTTGTTCCGCTTTTGGCATACGATATTGCTGCTGGGAGCATTGTTTCGGCGCACAATTTCTTTGGCATTCCAAAAACTCCAGTAGATATCGCCGGGAAGGCTATGCTCGTTATTCCATGCTGCTCCGCAAGTTTTAGGCTGTTTACCACAGCGTCCCTAAGCTTCCTTTCTTCGTCCCCCTCTCCGTAAACCGGGCCTACCGCATGTATAACATATTTAGCCTTAAGGTTTCCGCCGCTCGTTATAGCTGCCCCGCCAGCTGGTATGGGGCCCCTCTCAGCAACTATTCTATCACACTCCTCCTGTATCTTCTCTCCACCCTTCCTCCTTATCGCCCCAGCAACGCCCCCACCCATCTTGAGCATACTATTTGCAGCGTTAACTATGCAGTCAACATTGAGTTCGGTTATATCGCCTTTGACAAGCTCCATAGTAGTTTCGTTAACCTTAATGTGCATAAGCACACCACCAAACTAATATTGCCGCTAAACATTATTTAAAGATAATGCAGCATGAGAGAGCGAATTGCGAAAAGATGAAAAATCTATTAGGAGACAAAAGCAACACAGCTCTCTTTCTGCTTTTCTTCATTTCGCTTATCACGATCTATAATGCGTATTATCCTAGGTACAGCGTTACCTTAGAGAGAGTATTTAAGCTTACCACTAAAGTGACCTATGAGAATAGGGACCCAAACAAGGTGTGGCTTTTAAGGGATGATGAGGTTACCATTGGCTTATTCATGAACAATAGCTGGCAGAAAGCGTATTTGGTGGGCACATCCCATCCTATTAAGAGGTTCTACAATGATTCCGATGGAAATCCAGTCATACTGCTGGATATTGGTGATATGAGAGTTCCACCTTGGGGGAAAGTGAGCTATAATGTTACCTATAGGCTGATTTACAGGGAGAGGGAGCCACCGGCGATACTGGAGGATCTCTCCGGAGATCTAGACGATATACCACGAGAGTTGAGGGAAGAATACTGCAAGCCGACCTCACTATGGCATTTTAATGGGACCGCGCTCGCGCCCCTCGCTAAAGAGATAGCCGGTGATGAGAGGAGGGTTCTTACAATTCTTAGGAGGTTTATTGAATGGATAATCAGCAACATCCAGTATGCTACATCGGAGGTTCCGAGATATCCTAATGAGACGATTAGCCAGCGTTTGGGCGACTGTGATGACCAAGCCAATCTACTAATAACTCTGTGTCGCGCGGTTGGAATACCAGCATTCCTTCAGGTCGGCTGCATATATATTCCAGAACTGAATGAGAGTCTCCTCTACTGGTCTGGGCACTTATTTATAAGGGAAGTGCGGGTCGGCTGGCACGGCTGGGCAATAGTCTACGTACCGCCATGGGGCTGGCTCCCAGTAGATCTAACATATGTCAGCGCGGATTTAATATATAATCCCTTAAGCGCTATAACACACTCAGCAATAATCGAACATTATACTTTCCAGTATTCAAATATAACCGTGACTGATTACATTTCTGAATTAATGTCCATAAAGAAGTTTATTGAAGGTAATATGTTCTATATCTATGAGGAGGATCTTATGGAATTTAGGCTTGAAGAGAAAGTAATGTACCAGCGGCTCCCACTAATCAAGCCGATATATCTAGCCGTCTTAATCCCAAAATTGGTTTTTCGTCATGGCGCATAGAGCGTTAGGATGCCGAATAGTTTATATGCTTAAAAATGACTTGAAAGATTTATTCTAGAGAGGGAATAGCGGGATGGCTAAGTTCAAGCTGGTCGTTTCTGACCCAAAAGCTGGTAAAGCTAAGTCAATTGAAGTTGAGGGGTCTAGAGCCGCACCTTTTATTGGTAAAAAGATAGGAGACATGATTGATGGATCCGTAATCGGTATGCCTGGAGCAAAACTTCTGATAACCGGTGGAAGCGATAAGGATGGCTTCCCAATGAGACCGGATGTGCATGGTGGGGTGAAAGCTCAGGTTCTCCTCAGTGATGGACCTGGTTTCAGGCCTAGAGAGAAGGGCGAGCGAAGAAGAAAGACCGTCAGAGGAAATACTATAACTGAAGATATCATGCAAATAAACGTTAAAGTTGTAGAAGAAGCGGAAAAGCGTAAAGATTTAGATCTAAAAAGGAAATAATGCGATTGCTCGGGGATTGATCTAAAAGGTCTTTATTGGTCGGAATGGTGAAGAATACGGTTTCTAATTCGCTCTAATAACCATTTTTAAGCGAATTATGCTTTAAACCACTTAAAGATCAAGTATTCAACTTTACCCTTCTCTAGATCTGGAACAGCTATTATGAAGCGCTTTCTCACGCTGGTTGCAAGCCTACCAGCCTTAACAATTTCTGTTGGGGTTATCTCATCTTTCCTACTTTTAACCGAAACCATGTATGGCGCATGTTCAAGCCCTGGGCCAATCTTATAAACTGCGAAGTCGCACCCAAACTTGACCCCCGGGGTTACGATGAGCCCCCTCTCCCTCAAATCCCTATATGCGGCATACTTTAGATCAAAATTCTCATAGACTTTCCTAGCAATACTTTTTAGCTTTGTCACGGTAACTTTAGCCTTATTTGGGCCCTCGTATACCTTGATTATGCCTTTTTCGAGTAGATATAGCCCCTCCATTGGGTCGAGGATTAATGGAACATTAAAGTCTGGGCTTTTCGGCTTCGGTATTCCAAGCGGCTTCCCATAGAAGCCCATTTTGTAGAGTTCTGATCCACCCTTTGGATCCCAAACTACTAGGAAGTTTTCTATAAACTCAGCCTCGACCCTTCTTCTACGTCCCATTTTTATTAGCATACGCCCCTATAGAGCTAAGGCGAGTATTCTAGCATTGTCCGAGGCATCCTCAATTTTATCAGTTACGTCCTCGAGGAAGCGTATGATATCTCTCGCAAGAAGTGTCTGGGGCACCTCCATATTCCGCTCTAAAATCATTATTTCGAGTTTTCTATAAAGGCTATCAACCTCTTTCTCAACCCGCTCAACCTCCCTAGCTTTCTCAGATACCTGCGGCGATCCATAGTTAAGGGCGAAGGTCATATCTCTGAGCCTCATCATAGCGTTGAGCATTGCGCTGGAAAGCTCCGCCACCCCTCTCTTAATATCCTCTGGGATATCCCATTTATGCTCAATCATGGCCAGAACCCTAAATGACACGCCCTTACAAAGCTCAGAAATGTCGCTGGTTACAAAGGTGAATCTTAAGAAGTCTTCGCGATTAATTAATATTGAACCCACTTCAGTAAGCTCCTGCGCAACAGCCCTTTTTGAGGCAGCAACCTCCTCACTAATTTTTTGCACCTCGTCATACAATCGTATTATAGAATCGGTATCGCCCGCCACAAATGCATCAATCATCTGCGCAGTTTTCCTAGCAACTTCAATAACCTTCCTTAAATGCTCTTGGCAGAGACTTAGAGCTCTCCTCTTGATGCGCTGCTCCGTCTCTATTGGAAAGACCACAATGATCCCTCAAAGAGCCTAACCACTTCTCTATAAAAGATAGATTTATTGCATTTTAAAAATCTACCTATATAGTGTGCCTAGCTCCTCAAAGTTAATCTTGCAGCGGAAATATTTATGCAGTGATTGCGGCAGCTCCTTTATTTGGCTTCTAACCTGCCTCCACGTATCTCTATCGCGTATGGTTACAGTTTCATCCTTCAGCGTCTGATAATCTACTGTTATGCAGAGTGGGACGCCGATCTCATCGAAGCGCGCGTATCTCCTTCCAATGTAGCCTGCATCATCATACTCAACGTAGAAGCCCTCATCAACCAAAAGATTATAAACTTCCCTAGCTTTTTCTGGAAGTCCATCCTTGCTGACCAGTGGTAGCACGGCCAACTGTAATGGGGCGATATCCCTGGGCAATTTCAATATAACCCTGTCGTCCTTGACTGTATAAGCGTATTCCAGGGCAGCGTAAGCTAAGCGGTCTGAGCCGAAACTGGGCTCAATGACGTGTGGTATGAAGCGCCTGCCCTTCTTCTTAACCTCCACTCTCATAACCTCAATATGCCTTGGCATAATTTTTAAGCCATTTAGCTCATAGAAGCCCTGCTTGTCAAGGGCCATAAGGAGGGCCTCTGGACTAACATTTTGTAACGCCTTTATGACTTCCGGAGCCCTATCAGCGAAGTCTTCCTTAATGCTCTGTATTACTGGCTTTATTTTATTCTCAACATGTTTAATCTCCTTATCACTTTGCTTAAAGATTCTCATATCTACCCCGCTTTCCCTCATGTGGCCGCTTAAGTCATAATCTGTCCTATAGTTGAAGCCTGCTACCTCAACCCAGCCCCAACGCTCAAGATAAACTTCTTGATCGAAGCCCTGAGCTGAATAATGGGCCCTCTCCCATGGGTGCTTCTCTATAAAGTGCTGTTTATCCTCCGGTATGCCAAGGCTGGCGGCAAAACGTTTTGCCAGAGTCATGAAGAAAGCGAGCCACTCAACCTTAACATAGCCCCCATTAACAATCTCTCTAACTGTAAGCTCCACCGGCCTCTCATCGCCCTTAAGCCTATTCTCCGCCAAGATAAGTCTCAGCTTTTCGTCGGCAACCTCATCTAAAAGGTGACACTTCGGATTCTCCGGATCAAAGAAGAACTCCAGGTCTATTATCGTAAACTCTCTAAGCCTTATTGGCCCCTGCCTGGGGGATATCTCATTCCTCAGCGCGTGCCCTATCTGGGCGAAGCCTACTGGCAGGCGCTCTCTAACCTGTTCATAAAGGCGCCTAAACTCCGTAAATATTCCCTGGGCTGCTTCGGGCCGTCCATATCCAATAGCATCTGAGTAGGGTCCAATTGTCGTCTGGAACATCGTTAGGAAGTACTTTGGCTCAGAGAGGGGGCCATCGCATTCCGGGCATCTGACGTTGTGTTCCTCAATGCTCCTCTTAATATCTTGGAGCCCCATCTTATCGGTTTCTTGGGAGCTCCACCCAAGGATTTCCTGTAAGAGGTGGTCTGCCCTGAACTTCCTCCTACATGAAACGCACTCGACTACCGGCTCCTTAAAGCTGTCTATGTGTCCAGAAGCCCTGAAGACCCTTTCGGGAGCAATTATTGGGGTCTCAACCTCATATAGGTTTAGGCGCCTCAGAAATATATCCCTGAATTTGTCCTCTATTCTGCGCTTCATGAGCGTTCCAAGCGGACCCCAGCATATGAAGCCGCTCACCCCGCCATAAATTTCATAGGAAGGCCAAAAGAATCCTCTTCTACGGGCCATTTCGCTTATCTTCTCAAATTTATCCGGAGCCTTGGCCATCAGCGCACCCCTAATAACTAGAGGGATCTTCCCTCTAGTTATTAAAAGATTAATCTTATAGGCTTTTACTCACGTATGGGCCATCATAATTGTATCCAAAGCGCATATAATATTTTTTTGTCCCAAGGGCGCTTGTGACCAGAATCTTCTTGCAGCCCATGTTGGCGCTTATCTCCTCGGCCCTTTCAAGTAGTATTCTGCCAAACCCCTTATGCTGGTACTCCTCACTCGGGCGTCTCCCCACTGGCACGAGCGGCCCTACAACTTTTAGCTCCCTTATTATTGCGGCATCCTTGCCAGCTATCTCGGGCCTATGGGCTAGGCTAGAGGGAATTCTGAGTCTCAAGTATCCTATTAGGACATCGTTCACGGGATCCTCGGCAGATATGAAGAACTCTTCTCCCATGGAGGCCTCATAACGCCTAACAATTATCTCAATCTTGTTTGGGTCCGGCTTAACGTGATCCTTAAGCCATTTGTGGCCTGCCTCGCGGCACCTTATGCACCTACATCTTAAGCCCTCCTCCCTGAGCATTCTAAGGGCTATCTCACGTAGGTTGCTGCTCCTCGGCCCAGCCTCGATCATGTAGGCCGGTATATCCCTCTGAACGCGCATTATCCTAACCCACTCTGGAATGATCTTCTTAACCTCGGCTATTAGCCTAGCAGCCTCCTCGGTTGTGTATGGATTATAGAGCCCCTTAGCCCACCAGTCATAAACCTTTGTTCCCTTAACCACAAGGCACGGGTATATTTTGAGCATATCCGGCTTGAAGTTCGAATCTATGAATATCCTCTTGAATGCATCTAGATCCCTATTGAAATCTGATCCCGGGAGGCCGGGCATCATATGATAAACAACCTTAAGCCCTGCATCCTTAGCCACTCTGGTCGCCTCTATAACATCCTTGACCCCGTGACCCCTATTAATAAGGGCATATATGTCATCATAAATGTTCTGTACGCCTATCTCTACACGCGTGGTTCCATAAGACAACATCACGTCTACGTGAGGCTCCTTACACCAGTCGGGGCGTGTCTCAGCAGTTATTCCAACATTCCTTCTTGGGCTAACTTCAGCATTCCTCTTAGCCTCCTCAAGGGAGGAGGAGCGGACGCCAGTCATCGCGTCAAGGCACTTTTTAATGAAGTTTAATTGATAATCAACTGGCATTGCAGGGAAGGTCCCGCCCATAACTATCAGCTCAATCTTATCAACCATGTGTCCAATGGCTTCGAGCTGTTCAATCCTATGCCTAACTTGGCTGTAGGGGTCAAAGTTAAATTGTAGGCCCCTCATCGTAGCGGGTTCGCGGCCAGTATAGCTTTGCGGGACCCCATAGGCGGGCCCACCGGGGCAGTATGCGCAGGGCTCCTTCTGCGGGCATGGCCACGGTTTGGTCATAACCGCGATAACTGTTACGCCTGAAATCGTCCTTACAATTTTTCTCCTCAAAACCTTGAGCAGGGTTTGTTTCTCATCAGCCCTCAAATACTTAATTATCTCGGAGTTCGGCGGTATTACGCTTAAGCCATACTTCTCCGCAACCCTAATCTTGGCTACCTGAACATCCCTATCAGTTGGTTTCGGAATACTCTTTAAGTACTCAATTATCTCCCTGTATATGGACGTGCTCATTGGGTTCCGTCTAAAAAGAAAGTTGATTGGGCATCTATAAATTTAACCCTTTGAAGCAATTAATCTCTTTATGTAATCTGCAGGCTGGTGTTATGGTTGTGCCTTTTAAAGGTTTATGTTGAGGATGCCGGGAGGGGCGAGAGTACTCTAATAGCTAACAATGTGATGCGTGTATCTGTGGATGAAGGGACATTTAAGATTCGCACTATAGAAGGTGGAGAGAAAATTATATCAGGAGTTGGCTTTCTAATGATTGACGCCATAAACTCGGTACTTGTATTGAGGGTTGAGGAGGAGCTAAAGGTTAAGAGTTAATGGTGGAGTGGGCCATGAAGATTATGGTTTGTGGTAAAGGCGGATCCGGTAAAACAGTCATATCAATATTAATGGCTAAAGCACTCTCGGAGAGATTCAAGGCGTATATAGTTGACTCAGATGAATCAAATTCTCTCCTGCCAATTTTCTTAGACGTTAACCCGCCGAGACCATTAGTCGAGTATGTTGGTGGAAAGAAAGAGGAAGAAGATTTTGAAAGAATGAAGCCGGACATTCTTAAGGCATTGTCTACGGCTAAGGGCGGCATAAAGCTAAGCTCCCTCCCAAGCGAATATATAGCGACCTCGAGAGAGGGCGTAGGGCTTGTAATCATAGGTAAGGTTAGAGAATATGGTGAGGGCTGCGCATGCCCATTTAGTATACTCATGAAAATATTGCTGGGAAACCTGAGCCTGGAGAGGGGCGAGGTTGTAGTAATTGATACTGATGCCGGCGTAGAGCATGTTGGCAGGAGTGTTGAGGAGGTTTCAGATGGTGTCCTCGCAGTAGTTGACCCGACGGCGGAGTCCCTTGAACTCGCGTTAATGCTCAAGAAAGTAGCCGATGCTTTGGGGAAAAAATACTGGGCTATAGTCAATAAAGTTACTGATGATATAAGAGATCTCATTGTTAAGGGAGCCTCCAAAATAGGCTTGAATATAGACGGGCTTGTCAGGTTTGATAGAGAACTTTACATTTCATGCCTTAAAAAGGAGCCGTTAAAGGCCGGCGTGGCCCTCTTAGATGTGAAAAGGATAGTTGAAGAGAAGATTATTCCAGAATTCTAATTAAAGATTGAGTATGGCGATGCAGGTTTCTTCATCCACCTTCTTTATTTCAAAGCCCCTCTTTTGTAGGATATGAAGGATCTTTCTGTTATCTGCGAGGGACTCCCCAAAGAGCCTCTTCTGTCCCATGTCTCTGCCAACTTCTATTAGGTGGTCCATCATAGCTGATCCCAAGCCCTTGTTCTGCCATGGATCCCCAACAACAATGGATATTTCACTGCTTTCCCCATCTGGCTGGACAATGAGGTTAGCCATGCCCATCAGGCGCCTCCTACCTTCAGTCTCGGTCTCTGCTACAATCGTCATCTCACGACCGTAATCAATATTGCAGTGCCTAACGACAGCATAACGATCTATCTCCTTCAGCACACGGAAGAACCTCATCCTCATGGTCTCTACCGAGAAGGTTTTAAATAATTCTGTGAGCAGCGGTTCATCTTCTGGTCTGGCTGGCCTAAGAATAACCTTGGTCCCATCGCGTAGCGTGATCTCAGATACGTATTTTATTGGATAGGGCCTTATTATAAGGTGCTCATACGGCTTAGGTTCAACTTTTACTTTCTCTAGATCAATTATTATTCTAGCATCTAGAGCTATGACGCCGCTGGATGTGACGGCGAGCGGGTTAATTTCCATCTCCGATATTTCTGGGAAGTCCACCACTATCTGGGAGAACTTTACGAGGGCCTCCTCGATCGGCCTGAGGTTGGCTAAAGATAAACCTTTAAATCCTCTGGAAAGAGTCCCGTATACCTTTGTCCGCTCAATAATTCTCCTCGCTAAGACCTGATTTAATGGTGGGAAGCCTATGGCAACATCCCTAAAGACCTCAACATTAGACCCGCCGCTCCCAAAAATTATGAATGACCCGAAGATCGGATCCCTCCTAGATCCAATAATAACCTCGTATTCCCCTGGGCGCATCGGCTGAACTGTAACACCATAGATTCTAGCATTTGGGTAACGGGACTTAGCATTCTCGATTATCTGTAAAAAGCAGTTTCTCGCCTGCGTCTCGCTGTAAATGTTTAGTATTACTCCGCCAACATCCATCTTATGCGTTATGTCCGGAGAAAGGACCTTCATAGCTACGGGAAAGCCTATCTTGGAGCCTATCTCCGCAGCCTCCTCCGGGCTCCCAGCGACATACGTTTCAGAGACCGGTATCCCATACTCCTTAAGAAATTCCTTAGACTCATACTCTGTGAGAATAAATCTGCCCTCGTCCAATGCGCGTCTAATTATACCCTTTAGACGCATTTTATCGCTTGGGGGGCTTAACCTAATCTCCTCTGGAAGCTCATAGAGCAGCTCAACATTCCTAGCATATTGGTACATGTATATAAAAGATGCAACAGCCTCCTCTGGAGTTGAATATATTGGTATCTTATTCCTCCTAAATATTTCCCTAGCTTCGTTAACCTCCTCCTCACCGAGCCAACATGCGAAGACAGGCTTCCTAGACCCCCTAAAAACGTCAACTATGACCTCAGCAGTCTCCCTCGGATCCGCTTCTCCAATGGGAGTGTAGATTATTAGGAAGCCACCTGCATTTGGATCTTTAATACATATCTCAGCCGTCTTCCTAAACCTCTCAACAGTTGCATCCTCACATATGTCTACCGGGTTAGATTTACTCCAATAATGCGGCAGCATCTTGTTAAGCTCCTCAATGGTTTTTTCGCTTAACTTTGCCAGTCTCCCGCCCCTCGAGATCAGGGCGTCGGTGGCCATAACGCCAGCTCCACCAGCATTAGTTATTATTAATAGGTCGGGGACCTTTGGTGGGGGCTGCGTGGCAAGGGTCTCTGAGCAGCAGAATAGGTCAGAGATGGTCTCAACCCGAACCACACCTGCCCTAGAGAATAGGGCGTCGTAAAGGAGGTCATCGCTCGCAATTGCACCTGTATGAGAGAAGGCTGCTTTCATGCCCTCCACGGTCCTGCCAGCCTTGATGGCTATTATGGGCTTCGTCGCGGCGAACCTCCTAGCGGCGCTTAAGAATTTACCAGGGTCGCTTATGAACTCCACGAAGAGTATTATGCTCCCAGTTTCTGGATCCATGCCGAAGTAATCTATGAGGTCTGCGAAGTCCACATCTATTGTGCCGCCGAGCGATACAACCGCGCTGAACCCAACATTTGCAGCTTCAGCCCAGTCGAGAACCGAGGCGCAGATAGCACCGCTCTGAGATATAAATGCCACGTAGCCGGGCTTAGCCATTCTATTTGCAAATGTCGCATTTAATTTTATGCTTGGGCGCATAACCCCCAGGCAATTGGGCCCTATTATCCTCAAGCTAAACTTAGATCTTATCCTCTGAATCTCCTCCTCAAGGGCTCTGCCGCTTGGGCCGGTCTCCCTGAATCCAGACGAGACTATTATTACTCCAGTCACCCCAGCTTCACCGCACTCCTCTACGATCTCGGGAACTATATGGGCCGGCGTGGCGATTATGGCTAAATCTATCTGCCATGGGATCCTCTTTATGCTTGGGTAGGCGGTAACCCCCTGAATGCTTTGGTTGAATGGATTAACTGGATAAATGAAGCCCCTAAAACCAATAAGATTCCTGAATAACTTATATCCAACAGACCCCTCCCTATTACTTGCACCGATGACGGCGATCCTTCTGGGGTTAAATATTTTATCCAGTCCCTCTACGCCCAAAAATAGCTCGCCCAAATATATTTAATGCTTTTTCAGGGTAAATGCTTATCTTAATTCATATTTAAGGGGAGAGTATCCAATTCTTTTTCTAACGTTTAAAGTTTTATGCTGCTAGCAAATCTCCTTATGAGCTTGTCGGCGAGGCTCTTTATGGCCAGGATTGCTGGCGAAGATGGTGAGTGATCTATCGGTGCAACGCGGGCTATTCCAGCCTTAATAACGCTTTGATCAAGGGGGATTATGTGGAAGAGGTCTAGGGAGAACCTACCTAGTTCCCCCCTAATATACTCTTCATCAGCGGGGTCAGACATCTTATTCCCAACAAAGATAATATCCCTAATATTTATCTCGCTGGCCAGTCTCCTGATTTTTATGCCGGTTTCAATTGATGGCGCGCTTGGCTCAACAATGCATATTAAAGTATCAAAGCCCTTGGCTGTAGCTCTGCCCAAGTGCTCTAGACCAGCCTCTGCATCCATGATCACTATGTCACCCCTTCTTAAGGTTATGTGTCTAATCAATGCGCTCAAGAGTGAGTTTGCCGGGCATGCGCAGCCGGATCCGCCGGATCTTATAGTGCCCATGACAAGAAGTCTAACCCCATCCGGTCCAACAACACCATACCTATCAGCTATATCATCCACCGTGGGTGTTAAACTGAAGAGTATTCCGAATGCTGATCCGGGTTTAGCCCCGGTTCGCTCCTCTATCAGGGAGCTGTTCTCGGCTATGGGCACTATCCTCGACGAGGTCTCCTGTGGTATGCCCAGGGCGTAGGCGAGGTTCATTGCTGGATCAGCGTCGATTGCCAGAACATTGAAGCCCATGCGGGCGTAGATTCGGGCTATGGTTCCGGCGACAAGGGTTTTCCCAACACCACCCTTACCAGCGACAACAATCTTCAAGAATACTTCCTCCTAGAAGGGTCTTCTAGGCTGAAAGATCCTGTTCACTACGTCGAGGCGCTTTTCGGAGCCAATTGACTGAAGCATCCTGAATACTTGCCTTGGGTTACTAAAGGATTCGACCCTGTCACTGGATCGTCTCCTAGTGACTTTAATGCAGTCGTCAACCATGCAAACTAAAACGCAGGCAGTACAGTGTATACATAAATCTCTAATTATGTTTACCTGACCATAGCTCCAGTAGAGAGCGTTTGTTGGGCAGACCTTAATGCAGAGCTGACAATCCACGCCCCTACAAGTCTTCTTGTCTATCTCTATACTTCCGTCAGAGAAATACTCTTTTATCCCGAGGGATTCTAAAACCTCATGCCTACGACTCCTTTTTCCCGAGCTTTCTAGAAGCATCTGAAAAATGTCTATGCTTTTGGTCTCGCCCATTTTAGTGTCTCTCAACTCCTTAGATAATATCCAGCTCTGGCCAATATTTCCTTAACTGAAGAATACGCTGGAGAGGCCTCGGGGATCTCGAGAAGGGGCCTCCCGGAAAGAACAAAATCTTCAACATTTTTGTCAAAGGCTATCTTCCCAAGGAACTTCAAGCCTAATTCGCTCTCAACTCTACCTCCGAGATTCTCTGGGAATCTAAAGCCGCCGACAACATAAAAATTGTCGAATTTTATGTTGACTTCGCGCGCTATCCTATACGCCCTGGCTACATGTTCAAAGGACTTCACTGAAGGATCTATTAAGTCAAATATATCGTTAACTCTAGTGGTTATTCGTCTATTTAAGTGTTCTAGACCAGCAGGTGTGTCGATGATAATATATTTATAGTTTTTTATAAGGTTCCCGAGGGCCGCCCTTAGAGCATCGTTTGGAAGGCAGTAGCAGCCCTCAACCCACTTAGGCCCTATCGCGATCAAGTCAAAGTACTCTCCCTCGTATAGGCCCTCCTCCCAAATCCTGCTCTCCATTCTCTCGGATGGAGGAACCCCGACTAGCGTCCCCCCACCCTCAATGAAAGTCTCGACGAGGAGCTCTGAGATCGTCTTTTTGCCTTCTCCCTCGAAATCTATTCCGAGAACGTCTGCTAGGCTCTGGTCTGGATCGGCATCTATAAGGAGTATTGGGAACTCGCCCTTTTCAATAAAGTATTTTGTGGTCAGGGCTACGAAGCTTGTTTTGCCAGTTCCACCCCTACCCATGGAGACAATTATCTTCAAGATGAAACCCTCTGTAAGAGTAAAATGTGTAGAAGCTAGAAGAAAAAGTTTTCACGAACTTTTTGGAGGCCAGTTCTCCTTTAAGAATGCCTGAATGAAGGATGAATCTCTGGGCCCCACAAGAACCTTCCAGCCGGTTATCTCTTCTATCTCGCCACTTAGTCTAGCCGCCAACCCTGGAATTATGAGGAGCCTATGCCTAACCTTACCTTCCACACCGGAGGATTTAAGCGCATCCGCTATTGTCTGAGCCGTCATCTTCCTCCCGGCAACAGCGCTCTCCACGGCATATCCTTCGCTGTCAACGACGATGAGGTAGCAGCTTATCCCGGCCGACTCAATATCAGACTGCACCGTGAAGAATGTCAGCGCGTAGTTTGATGTTACTAGGACTGGTGAGTTCTCATCTGGGCTGCCGAAGACCCTCAGCCCCGGCTCAACGGCAACGGGTTTTCTTGGATCAGTATATATATTAGCCCTTAGGATCAGGTTTGGTAGTAGGGCCCAGCCCTCAAGGCTATGCATTATGAGTAAGTCAGCGTACCTGACAATCAGCATCGCTGCTAGGCATGCCTCCTTCCAATGGAGGACTTCCTTAGGAGCGTCTTTTATAGACCACGCCGTCATCGGCACACCTATTAGTGGAAAGCCCAGCAAGTTGTCACCGAACTTGCATGCACTCCTCCTAATCATTGTGAAGTTTGTGAGGGTGTCGGCGATACCTTCCTCCGGAAATGTTCCGGGATCCATAAGGAGGCCCTCAACGCCATATTCCAGGAGGGTGTTTGTGAGAGACTTTAACAGCCCTATATTGTTTGGGGCGAAGACCGCTAGTGGGCAATTATACATTAGTGCTAGATCGGCCATCTGCCTCCAGTTGTGCTCTGTGGCGGCATATATCAGCGGCCTCCGATCATATACTACCTCGAGGCCGGCCCTCATGATGTCCGGGTTAAACGTGCATAATATCAGCGGGAGTTTCGTTACAGATGCAACTTTCTGGACAACCGACTTAAACTTCGCTGGATCGTTTGAGGTTGACCTAATCGCCACCATGTCGAGCCTGATTGTTCTGCCGATATAAGTATATGCGAGGCCATTGATCTTCTCTAGGCGCTTGAGCATCTCATCCTCCAGCATCTCATCTGTGATGTCTATGGCTATTGGTGTTGGGTTTGTGTAGGTGAGCTCATGCCTATACATTACGAGCTTGCCGCCAACCTTAACTGCGCCCTCCCCAACCCCAATAACGACTTCCTTTATTGGCGGCGCTAGGAGATCCCTCAGCTTTGCGTACTGGCTCTTGTATTTATCCTCCTCAATGAGCGGATTACATAACTCCAGCGCGACCTCCCTGTTGACGAGCTTTGTTGCGAAGGCCATGCAGTTGCTCTCGCCGCACTTCCCACAGTTCGTCCTTGGTAGAAGCGTATAGACGTCTAGTGGGCTTATCTCCCTAACGCCCTTCCTCGCTTCGCTGGCGCTCATTCCCCTCACCCAAGACTATATTTTAATGGAGACCCAATCAGATATGCCCTCGGGCTTAGCCCCACCACGTTTATAAAGGTTCCCTATGACCTCCTTTACCGTGTGTATTGCCGCTGGGTGCATCATCATAAACATGTCTACGCCAGCTAGAAGGAGGGTCAGAGCCGTGATCGTCTCCCATAATGGGCCTCTAAGCTCCCTAGGCTCCCACTCAGAGCCTAGCTTAAGCCAAGCCTCCCTAGCGGCCCAGGCGTTAGTAGTCCCTGAGGAGGTGGGATGCTGGAGCTCAGGGTCGCCGGCTAATGCCGCTAACCTAGCCCTCTCATGAACAGTAAATGAATACTCCAGCCCATATCCTAGGGCGGCAGTCGTCAGATCCATGATTATACTATCCCTAGGCAGATAATCATAGAGTTTCCTATTGAGCTCCTTAGCTTGGTTCAAATCTATGGCCGTGAATGCCAGTACAACGTGACCGTGCTCCTTAGCGGCCTTGGCGATATCTCCAAGGAGGCCAGCTTCAGCCATATCCAGCGTTACCGAGCTCAACATGACGCGCTCCCCATGAGCCACCTCCGCAGCCCTCTTAAATACCTCGGCATCCTTCTTTGGATCCCCCGAGCCGCCGACGATTATTGGAACCTTAACCGCCTGCAGGACATTCTCAATAGTTTTTGCCGCCTCACTCGGCGGGGCGTCCCTCCTCAGAGGGTCCGTGCTAACTAGGTGGACTGTAACCAAGTCTGCTCCAAACTTATCTACAGCGAGCTTAGCCCATGCGGCCGGGTCGCCGATGACCTCTTGGACGTGCATCTTTATGGCCTTTGGAAGCGGGACCTCCATGTCAAATACGTCAGCCGAGATTACCGGCGGGTTCGGCGGGTTCTCCTCAAATAGGTAGAAGGCTGGAGCAGCCTCCCCACCAACCTTTATGACCTTCTCCCTTGTGCCCCCCTCACTCCGCGTTGCGCCAAGTTTAACCTCAACTATTCTTCCCTGATATGTTTGGATTGGGGGCTTAAACTCGGCCCTCATTACCTCAACTGGCTTGGCTGGGACTATTCTAGGCGGGGCTGCGGCTGGTGGGGCAACGGCGGTAACTGCTGGGACCCATATCTCTAGCTCCTCAGCCTCTATCTCGACATCCTCTAACTCGATCTCGCCAAACTCCCTTAGGAGGTCAAGGAGCTTTGGGCTAATCTTGATGAGAGCTCCTTCCTCGGTCTCCTCCTTCTTCTCCTTACTCATTATCTCATCACTTCTCCTTAGCCCGAATTATCTTGACCTTCTCCGCCCTAATTTTAGCATTCTTAAGGATTATCCTGAAGCCTCCGACAGCGCCGACGGTCACCGGAGCCACCATTTCCGCAGTAACCTCCGGAGCGGCGACGGCAGATGCTGGCACAGCCTTCTCCTCAACTGGCTTTGCAACCACCTCAGCTTTAGCCTTCTCCTCCCACCTCTTAACTATCGGGTGACCCTTAACTACCAAAAAGTTTTTGAGCTCCTCCACATTCTTAGCGTCTTTCTCTGTTGCTATTTTATCCAAAAGGTGCTTTGGAACGAAGTCCTTAACCCTCTCTAAAACGGCTGAGGGAACCCAGACAACTCTCTCCCAACCCCCATCCGCCTGTAGGAACTTTTGTGAGCGCATGTATTCGATTGATATTCCGTGGAAGCCGTCAATTTGTCTACCACCGGCAGTTGAGTCTGCCAGCTTCGAGAAGGGTATGCCTATTGGGGTGTTTTCTGTGAAGCCCCTATGAACTATTCCGAAGCCGTCAACCTCGGGTATATAAAATGCAACTGCTTCAAAGCACCCACAGGATGTATGGGGATAGCCAAAGGCAGTGTAGAGCCATACGCGCTGTATCTCCCCGCCGGACTTCATTTTAACAACTTCATTTACGCCATTATACTCGCCTTTTATTGAATCTGCGCACTCGCCTTTCTCTATCTTAAATACCGGTCCCTTTGGGTCAATCCTCGCTGAAGCCCTTGCATCAAACCAGCTTATGGCCCCGCAATTAGAGTATCTTTGTGGGGTTATAACGCATACGTGTGTCGGCGCAAAAGATTGGCATAGGGTGCACCCGTAGAATGCGTCGACCTCCTCATCCTTCAGACCCCTAGCTCTGGCATCCCTCTTCTCATATTCCTTAAGTGCATAATCATACATTTCCTTAATTTTCTCCGGGTCTGTTATAAAGGTTATTTGTATCTTCTCAATTATTGGAAGCTCCATCTTAAACAATCTCTGATAAACTTTCCCGATGACGTGGAACGAATTTAAGCCCTTCTCAAAGGATCTCTTGCTTAGCCTTATCCAAATATCGTATCTCTGATTTAAGTGCATCATGCCCTCAATATAGTTCGTGTACTCGTGTATCCTCCGCTCTACGACTCCCTCGAGCTCCTCCTCAAGCTGGCTCCCCGCAACCTCAATAAATATTCCAAGCGGATAAGACTTCTGGGGTTCAAGATCCTTTATATCTGGGCCAATTATAGTTATCTTTCCATCCTCAACCTCATCCATCTTACGGACTTTAACGAGTTCAAACTTGTATGGAACCCTTAACCCGCCAAACTCAACATAAGTATCCTGCCACCTAATCCTCTCGCCAGAGTATACCTCGCCAACACCAACCGGAATATCGGCAAACATGGACATATTATCCTTACCCCTTCAACCTTTTCTTAAAAAATCATTTTCCCTCTTTTAAACTTTTAATAATTATATCGAGATTTTTCTCCCATTCTTCCTTGGAGATGTTCGGGAATGACCATAGTGCATGTGGCTGATAGTGCATCTCTAGGGAGATCGTCTTGAGGTTTTTAGAGTAGTGCTTTAGACCAGAGAGGATAAGCCAGCACACATAGTACCTAAAGCCCATAAACATGGCTAGGTCATGCTGTCCCCTACCCTCAAGCCCAGCCCAGTTAGGGTCTGTAAGTCTATTCGCTATGTCGACGAGAGGCATGCTAAAAATTCTCTTAAAACCCCTATTAAGGAACTCTCCCAAGATGCTCGGTGAGGAGAGTATTGGTATTCCAGCAGCTTCAGATATTTTTATAGCGTAGTCTATTAGATCTCCTCCGCCAAGCTTTGTCTTTGGTGCTTCTGCTCCGACAATGAGGAGGGGGTCCTTCGATCGTCTAATCAGCGCCGTGACTATCTGTGGGTTGGTTATAGTCATTGCCTTCTTCGGTCCAGGTATCTCAGCCGTCTGCCAGGACTCGGCTCTCCCGGCCATATCATTCACCAGCCTTCTTTCTCACGAGTCTTGGTAGGAGCGTTGGATCTGGTATAATATTCTCTTTCCAGCCCCTCTCCTCAAGAACCTTTATAACCTCCTCGCGCATCGTCAGCGGAACATCGGCCAATGTGCGGACGAAGAGGTGCACGTCATCCGGCATTGTTCCGAAGAAGCGCTTATAGAGGTCAATGTAATTTGAAAGCTTTATCGCCCTACCTTTAGTAGTGTCGTTTGGTCTCATGCATAGCTTTGCTATCATAACCATGGCCTCCTCCTTACTCTCAGCAGCATAGAATAGGTGCTCAGGGGCCGGGCCAACATAAATTTTCTCCCCGGTCCTAGCATCATAGACGTACCAGTCCTCAGGCTTATCCTTCCTGCCTAAGAGCATACGCCTATACTTGAGCCCATGAGGTCCAACGATAACTGGGACGCCGAGCCTCCAGAAGCCGCTGGCTATTGCAGCAGCCTTCTGCGACATGGCGCCCCAAGCTACGCCGACTGCGCCAACCCTATTAAGTATATAGTCGGCTATCTCTTCATAGTTTGCCCTGAGTCTACGCTTAGCAAATATATTTGCTATCTTTATTGCTGCGCCAGCAATATGGGAGTTTGAAACGCATGAGCCAACATTAACTATTCCCCCAGCGTCAAAGGCTCCTGGGAAGGTCTCGTATGGCGTTTTGCCTTCTTCGTCTCTATACATTCCTATGGACATGGCTGCACAGCCGCTTGCCACGACAATATAGCGCCTCTTAGCGAACTCGACTGCCATCTTGGCAACCTCGGTTCCTCCATTAGGATAGTTAGCGCAGCCGACGAAGGCAACAACTCCGGGTATCTCGCCCAGAACTATTGGGCTGCCCACCTGCCTAATCTCAACATCCTGTATTGCGCCCCTACCCACGCGCACCTTATATTTCTCCTCTTTTATCCTCTTCTCGGCAGCCTTAACTATGAAGCTGTGGAGTGGGAGATCTACTGGGCATGCGCTCTCACATCTACCGCAGCCGATACATGCTTCATAGAGATCTGCAAGAGCATTTAGGTTGCCTTCTAACGCCTCTGCGAGGGCATCTCTTACTGGCAAATCGTTTGGACAGGCCCTTCTACAGTCATCGCATTTACGGCATTTCTTTGCGCTCTCAATTATGTCGCTTACGTCTGGGAGAGCCTTAAGCTTCATCCTCCTCGGCGCAACTAATAGAGCCGTCTTAACAGCGACCTCAGCAGCCTTCTCCGGATCTAAGATCAATGCGCCTGGCTGCCCATTTAGAACCAAGTCCTCAATAATCTTCTCAACGCTATCTTTTGTCCTATCTGGCAGCCCAGCGCAGTTCACATCGCTCGTCGCTATAACTGGAGCCTTAACCTTCTGGGCCTCTAGGAGCGTATCGGTTCTAATGCACTGCTCATCAACAATTATGACGTCGGCTACGCCGCTCCTAATAAACCTTAGTTGCCATGATATTGGCCCAACGATCCTCGCCTTAGGATTATATCGTGTAAGATCATGTGCTGTGCAGCATAAGCCTACAACCTCAATGCCGCCATATAATCCATTATCAACCAAGTAGTCTACTATAGCTGCTGCTGGTGGAACGTTGTGGCCGACAACCATTATGACTGGCTTCGTCGAGTCAACAACGCCCAAACCTATGTCAACTAAGGGCGCTTCTGGATCCGCCTTCGGAAAACCGAGCGCTGATATCTGCGCTATATCAGCCACCTCAAGCGCAACATGATCTATCATTCCAACGTGAAATACTTTTGACTCAAAATCTAGGTTGCTTGCCTCTTGGCCGGTATGCGTGGCCGCTAATGACCTAACTATTTCCCGCTCAAGGTAATTTAGAACTTCCTCTAGATCACCGAGGGTTCTGGGCCTAATACCGCATACTAGGCGTGTTATTGGCGCCTCCACCTCAACGCTTGGGCCGCCAACGTCTATTGGATTATCGCGCCCATACTTTTCTATTAGATGCTCAAGTAGGTGCCTAGCATGGGATGCATGCGTTGCGGCGCCTATACAGCAAGCCAGCAGGACTATGCGTGACTGCTGTGCTGACATATTTATTCCGCATGCTCCACGCTTATCCCCTGTTAAATCACATTTTCCGAATGTGCAGAGGCAACAGAGGTCGCAGAAGGGCATATAGAAGGGCTTATAACGCTGTAGGAGCTTGAGGTCCCACTCCCTTAAGTCAGTTATCTTTGGGAACTGTGTCGGCCCAATCTCCTCAAGCCACTCCTCACCAACTATCTTGCCTATAGAGAGCTCAACGCCCTTCAAAAGACCTATGCTGCTTCTCAGCTCGTCAATCTTGACTCGGATATTCTTCTCGGAAACCAAGCAGACCCAACCTTGGATATAATTCTATATAAAAGAGACAAAGACTTACTTATTTGTTGCTGTTATTTTTATTCTCTTTTGTAACACTTTAGAGAAAACAGTCAGAAGTCCTTAGTATGTGGAGGAATACACCACCAGTTTATTAGCATTTATTAGTTCGAGATCTCTAGAATTAGTGTATGGGCATGCCCATTTCACTGTCAATATTAGAGTACGAGCCTGGGCTATCTAGAAGTATAAATAATTTGAGAGAGAGCTGGGCATTCAAGAACATAATTAAATTAATTAGAACTGGAAAAATAAAGGGCGTCCACGTAGACGTTATGAGGCCGCCGCTGATATCAGATAAGACTAAGTTCTCCGTGGATTTGATAAGGAGATTATATGAGGAACTTATTAAGGAGACCTCTCTGAGCGTGCATTTAATGACCCTTGAGCCCCTCAAGCTTGTAGAGGATATGAATAAGTTTATGTTAAGCAGTGATAGGTCAAATATAACTATCACAATTCAAGTTGAAGCCTTCAGCTCCGAGGAAGAGACAATAAAGGCCATTGAAACCATCAAAAGGTATGGCTATAGAGCCGGCATCGGCTTAAACCTCCCAACTCCTGAAGAGAAGCTCACCGAGAAAATTGCTGAGAAAGCCCATGTAATCTTAGTGATGAGCGTACCAATGGGTTTGGGTGGACAAAAGTATCATAGTGAAGCGA
>Ga0105162_1000435_pt1 | contig 27806 bp, 38 predicted proteins | sample JNZ201metaG_FD_81532 | JGI IMG/M metagenome (GOLD analysis project Ga0105162, IMG submission 81532) | Hot spring microbial communities from Jinze hot spring, China to study Microbial Dark Matter (Phase II) - JNZ 20120812A | ecosystem: Environmental > Aquatic > Thermal springs > Hot (42-90C) >...
CAAAACCTTCAAGCGAAGCTCTTTCTGCGTCGACCAGCGAAAGCTGAAACGGCACCGTCAAGGAAACGCTTGGCACCCTGTCGTCCATGTAGACGACCGCCCTCTCAAGCACGACCTGCAGCTTCTTGTACAGCCTGTGCGGCAGAAAGAGGATCAAGTACTTGGTGACCGCCCGCTGGCTTGCGGGGTTGTAGTACGCCCTGTCGCTGACGTACTCCAAGCAAAAGTTCACCGTGCTTTGCGAGACCACTTGGAAGATCCTTCTTACCTCTTCGACGCTTGTTTCCGCAAGTGTGGCGAACATCTCGTAGCCGATGGCGTTCGACAAGGGGGCGCTCCCGCTGACGCTCACGATCCCCCTTTTCTCCTTTCCCTCCACGATGAAGATCTTTCCTTTCGTGAGGGCTTTCGCGAGTTTTGCCCTCGCGTCTTTTCTTTTGTACCTTGCGTCTTCCTTTCTGACGTACGGGTGGTCGTGGTTTTTGGCGGAAAGGTCCTTAGGGGAGGCCCCGGAAAGCTTTTTCGCGGCTTGCGCCCTTTCTCCCCTGCGCAGGTACTGGGGGTGGTCGTGGTCTTTTGCGGAGAAAAACCTTGGGCTTAGAAAGCCTCGAAAGAAAAACACCCTTGCCGCTCGCACGATCTTGCCTTTCTCGTACACGCCGTCGTGGTCGTGGTCCTTCAAGCAAAAGAAGTCCTTCCTTTTCCCCTCAAGCGTTTCCGCGTTCTCCAAAACGCACGGGTTTTCCCTTGCGTAAAGATGCTCGTGGTCTTTTGCGGCGGGGACCTTCCCGTCCAGCTTCAGCGAGGCGACGGTTTTCGCGTGAGGGTGCTCGTGGTCTTTGGGGAGGGCGGGAAAGTCTTGGGCGGCCAGGCACGCCTTGACTTTCGCGGCGAGGATCTTGAAGGCCTTCGCCAGCGCCTCCACGACGATCACCCCGCGTCGACTTCCACCTGCAGCGTGCAGCCTTGGCTTTTCAGCCTGACGAGGTTTGTGAGCGGCTGGCCCCTCTCAAGGCGCATCCCCTTCTCCGCAGCCCAGTGCCTCAAGACCTTGGGCGTGGGATGTTCCAGCTGCTCGAAAATTACCTTTCCCGTGTCTATCAGGAGCCTGACGGTGTTGTTTTCGTGAAGTTCTTGCCTTACCAGCGTTCCGGACGCCTTCGCGTAGGGCAGGCCCAAAAAGATGGTGATCAAGGAAAGGTAAGCTTTTTCTCTTGGCAGCTGCGAGATGGCGTAGTAAGTATCCCTCACGCGGAACGCGAGCTCCACCGGGTCCTTCTTCCAAAGCCTCTCGTACCTGCTCCAAAAAGGAAGCCTTTTTCCCGCCTCCAAAAGGCGCGGGTTGACGAAGCTGTACCCCACGAAAAGCCCTCCCCTCACCGAGGGGATGCTCGGCAGGTAAAGCGCGTTTTCTTGAAGCATCCACCCCTCGTCGAACGGGACGATCCCGTCCTCAAGAACAAGGAAAAACCTCTGAAAGCTCGCCCCTTCGTCCAGCTCGAAGACCAACCCGTCCTGCGTTTCTTTGGGTTTGAAGAAGCGGTACGGCAAAAAGCAGCGCACGGGAGCGTCCGAGGGGGAGATGTTTTTGGCGCTTTGGACAAGAAAGAAAAGGTCTTCCGCCAGCATGGAAAAGGGTGCAAGGTCCAAAGAAGGCCTTGGAACTTTCAAGGGCGATCACCTCGCGAGGTGAGCCTTGGTGGTGCAAAGCTGCAGGACCTCTTTGGGGTAAAGGAAAGAAAAGTCGGAAAGGTCGACGGGCAAGTCCTTCTTGGAGGTCCCAAAGCCAAGGCTCACAAGCTTTGCCCAAAGCCTTCGAACGCTCACGCTTTTTGCGCCGTGCTTTTTGAGAAGCATGGCGAAATCGCTTTCGGCGATCGAGGACATCTCGGAAAGCTCCCTTTGCAGGCCCACCCAGTCCACCTCGCCGCTCACGTCCACTTCCCCCTCTATCCAAACCGGGACCTTCGCCTTCGTCGTGTACGTCGCGCAGATGAACCTGTGCTTTTCCACGTCCCAGACCGGGATCGTCGCCGCGCTGTAGGTGACGATCGCGCCCGACTGCGGGAGATCTTTGGCGAAGACCACCGCGAGTTTTTGCTGCTCGGAGAAGGTCTTGCCCCTGTCGAGCGTCAAGACCACGTAGTCTTCGTTTTCCCTCAACCTCTTCCCCGAGACTTCCACGAAGATCACGTCGCTTACGGGACCTTCCAACAGGGCCGCCTGAAGCTCCCACAGGGCGTCGAAGTTTTGGGAAAGGAAGCTTTTTGGAACGTTCGTGTCGTCGACGGGAAGGTGCTTTTTGGAGGCAGCTTTGACCGGAAAAGGCGTGGGCCTTTCCGGAAGCTGCGCCGCCCAAACTTTGAAGCGCTTCGTTGTAACCTGCTGCACGACGTCCGCGTGAACGGCTGGAACGTACACGTCCACGAACCCTCCCATGTGCTCTCCGGACTCGGACAGGTCGGAGAACATCAAGGGGTGGTTCGCCCCAACGACGTAGATGTGCCTTTCGTCCAAAAGGAGGTCCTTCGCCACGGAGCTTTTTATGTCTTTCTCCGTTGCGGCGAAGGTCGCCCTTTCCAATCTTTCCGCGACGTACTTTAGAACGTCAAAGCTTGCCGCCCTTCCCCTCTCGCAAGACAAAACGACGCCCTCGGAAAAGTCCGGGTGGGAAAGAGGAACGACGGTCCCGGGCGGAACGTAGGCGGTCGGGTCGTCGCAGTAAAAGTCCGCCGCCGCGCCGCCAGACCCCGCGACGAACCCCTTAACGCGAAACGTGCGGCCTTCCCAAACAAAACTTATCTTGCCGTCCTCGTACTCCTTGGAAAGCCCGTAAACCCTCGTTGCCGACGGCACAAGCTTGATTTTTCCTGTCGTCGGCGTGGACCTTTGAGCGGAAAGGCCAAAGAGCGCCAAAAGCGACTCCAAAACGGCCGGGTCCGCCTCTTGCGGGGCGTTCTTGAGGATCGCGTCGACCGTCTTTTGGAATTTCGCGGCCTCGTCGAAAGCCGCTTGGAACATTTGGGCGACGGGCCTTATCACGTACCTTCGAAAAGGCGACAGCTCGGAGCAGTCCAGCCCCATGGCGGAGCAAAGGTTCACGAGGAACTCTTCGGCGTTCATCTCGCCCTCACCTCCACGACCCTCTCCCCTTCTTGCGCCGCCACCCTCACCCAGACCGCCGTCTCGTCCTCCCGCCTTTCCACGCGCAAAAGCTCAAGCCCCAAAAGGAAAACGGAGCCCGCCGGGGATTGCCTCTTGACCTCTCGCTCGGCGTTCTTGACGGCGACCTCCCAATCCTCGACCCCGGCCTCCACCTGGTCCAGGAGGGCCTCGACCACAAGCTGCGCCAAAGCGTCCACGCCTTCCACTTCCTCGAGCGTCAGCGGGTAAAAGCGAAGGTTCTTCAAGCGACACCACCCCTGACTTTCGCTATCTCTTCCCTTTCGGCGGGAACGGGCAGGGAAAGGTCTTTGGAGCCGGAAAGGAAGTAGCTTTTCGCGATCTCGCCCAAAACCTTGACGCTCTCTAGCCTCTCCAAGACGGCGTCCCAAGAACCAACGCCGCTTCTTGCCGCGAGGTCCTTCGCCGCCCTTCCAAGCGCCGCAAGGTCCTCGCTCGCTTTCTTTTTGAAACTTTCCGCCCCCTTCTTTTCCAGCTCGGCAAGGCCCAAAACGATGGCGGCGTCGTTCGCGAGAGCCGCAAGAACGCAAGGATCAACGCGCGTCCTCGAAAGAGCGTGGAAAAGCTCCAAAAGCTCGTCCACCTTCGAAAGCCTCTCCTTCAAAAACCCCTCTATCGAGGCGAAAAAGTCAAAAACAAGCCCGACGGCGTACCTTTCCAAAAGCCACTCCGCGTTGCTTAGGACAAAACCCACGTTTCTGCACAGCGCGAGGATCTGCGCTGGAACTTTGTCCTTGACGAGAAGAAAGATGAGGTGGGCCAAGATCTCGAGGGCCCTTCTTGCTTCGTCTTTCGAGTCGCAGTAGCCAAGCTCTCGCTGGACGATCTCGAGGCGCTGCCTCGCCCTGGAAAAGTTCCCGCTTTTGAGGTCTTCCAGCATCTCCAGGACGTCGTCCAGGACCTTCGGCTGCGGGTAGGCGGAGGCCCTCGCCAGAACGAGGGAAAGCCTCTCCGAGACGGCGGCAACGCTCCTGAACACCGCCGCAACCTCGACGCGGGAAAGCTTTGGGGAAGGGGTTTTCCTTTCGAGCTGGTTCAGGTATTGGAGGATCACGTCACCCCTCCTTCTTGATCTCCTCCAGCATGCCTTCCACGCTTAGCGGGCAGAGCTTTTTGAGCGCCGCGGATCTGGAGGCGTTGAGGCCGACGTAGTGCGCCGTGATCGCCGTCTTTCCCAGCCTCACCTTGAAGGTCTCCGCCCTCTCCTCCACGAACGCCCTCTCGATCCTCGAAACCACGTCCAAGCTCGCAAACCCAGAAAACCTCACCATCATCGGCTCCACGCTGAAGGTGTACAGGTACACCCTCTTGTTCGTGGGAACGACCAGCGACGAAACGCTCACGGAAAAGTCCACGCCGCTCACGACGAACCTCTCTTCCTTCCCGCCGACAACGATCGTGCTTTCTTTTTCTTTCCTGAACGTCTCGAACATAGCTGCTTTTCGCGGCGCGTTTTTCGGCGGCTCGATCGAGGGGCAAGGCTCGGGAAGAGCGAGGATGGAAATTCCCACCTGGACCGCCTGGGCGTTCTCCGCGCTCCAGCCGATGAAGACCTGGTTGATCGCCCCCCAAAAGGCCCTGCCCTCTTCCTCCAGCACGGCGTAGTATTTTTGGAGCCTGTTTCTCCAACTTGGCTCGAACACAAGTTCCGCAAGTTCAAAAAGCCCAAAAAGCCTTTCCCCGAGCGGGAAGACGCCCGAGGCGGAAACGAGCCTTGCGCCGTGCAGGGGGGCCGTCTCGTAGAAGGTGCCGTGGAAGGTGATGAACGGGGTCCTCCCCCTCTGCCCCGCAACGCTCACCTCTCCTATCTTGAGGCCGTCCAGAAGAACGACCGGGAGGTTTTCCCCCTCATGGGGAAACAGTATCAGCCTTGCCGCCTTCATCGCTCACGAAGGAAAAAAGCTCTTTCGCTTCTTTGGTGAGCTTTCCGTCTTTTATGAGCTCCCACTGCTCCAAAAGCCTCAACTTTTCCTGCTGGAGCGGTTTTTTCTTGAGAAAATCCAGTAGGGCGCGGACCACTTCCGGGGGGTAAGTGCCGTACTTGACCATGCTTTCACCTCTTGCCTAGTTTAACCTGGGGGGTGCTCCCGTGCAGGAAAATTTGCCCCTCAAGATAAAACCAAGCGTTCTTGCGGAAAAGATCCTCAAGCTCAACGGCAAGCCCTTCTCCCTGCAGGGAAGGGAGTACCTCCGCAAGATCCACGACGGAAACTTCAAGAACGTCTTGCTCAGGACGGGAAGGCAGGTGGAAAAGTCCACCACGCTTGCCGTCCACATGATAACGAGGGCGATCCTCATCCCCTACTTCACCGCCCTCTACATCACGCCCTCCTCCAAGCAGACAAGGATGTTTTCCGCGCAAAAGCTGAACCCCTTCATCAAGACGAGCGACTTCATCCAAAAGTACTTCGTCGACAAAAACTGCACGGACAGGGTCTTCGAGAAAAGCTTCAGCAACGGCAGCAGGATCGTCCTCGACTACGTCTTCCTGACGGCGGACAGGGTGAGGGGTATCTCCGCCGACGCCCTGTACCTCGACGAGATCCAGGACATCATGAGCGACCACATACCCGTCATCGAGGAGACGCTCTCGCACAGCAGGTACAAGTTCAGGATCTACGCCGGAACGCCAAAGCGCTACCAAAACCCCATAGAGCGCCTCTGGGAGAGCTCCTCGCAGACGGAGTGGGTGGTGAAGTGCGAGAGCTGCAACCACTGGAACGTCCTCGGCGAAAAAAACGTGAGAAAGGAAGGCCTCAGCTGCGCAAGGTGCGGGAAGCTTTTGGACGTGAGGGTGGGCGAGTGGGTGAACATGAGGGAAAGCTACACTTTTAAGGGGATAAGGATTCCGCAGCTCATCGCGTCCTGGATGGACTGGGGCGAGATCTGGAGGAAGTACCTGGAGTACCCGACGGCGAAGTTCTACAACGAGGTGCTCGGCCTCCCCTACGAGGACGCCGCGAGGCCCATCACCCAAGAGGACATCCTCAACGCCTGCGAGCCAAGGCCGATGGTCTTTTCTTACGATCCGGGGGTTTTCAAGGGGGAGCCGCTCTTTTTGGGGATAGATTACGCGCCGGCAAGCTTTGGAGAGCAGACCGCCTACACCGTGGTGGCGATAGGGGGGTTCGTCGGGGACACGTTCAAGGTGGTCTACCTCAAAAGGTACAAGGGCGTCGAGTCCGACCTGTCCTTCGTGGTCGAGGACGTGGCGGCCCTTGCGAGGAAGTTCAAGGTGGCCAGGGTCGGGGCGGACTGGGGCGTCGGCTCTGGCGGGGCGAACCAGTTCTTGAGGCGCGCCCTGGGAAGCCCGGACAAGGTGATCGAGTTTTACTACTCGGGCTCGCAAAAGCAGCTCGTGACGTGGGACTGGAAAGGGGGAAGGTTCGTCCTCAACAGGACGGAAGCCATGTCCCACGTGATGCTCAAGATAAAGACAAGAAAGATAACTTTCCCTCGCTGGAGCGACTTTTCTGAATTCGCGGCGGATTTTTTGAACATCTACCAAGACTTTTCCGAGACGACGGGAAGGGTGCTGTTCGACCACGACGGTCCGGACGACGCATTCCACGCCGTGCTGTACGCTTATATGGTGGGAGCGCTGGAAAAAGGTATCCTGAAACCGTCCGATGCGAAAACGGCCTGAGGAGGGAAAACATGCTCGACGACCTGGCTCTTGAGGCGTGCGACAGGTACCTCAAGACCAAAGAGGACCTCTCGAAGGTAATAGCCGAGATAGCCGAGAGGGAAAACCTCACCACCGAGCAAATAAAAAGGGTGATAGAGAGGGCAAACAGGGCCGTCTTTTTGAAGCTTTTCCCCCAAGGCGTTCACGAGTTCCCCATCGCAAGCTTCGACAAGGTCATCGAGCACATAAAGAAGGAGGACGCGTTGGAGCTCCCAAGCCAAGAGGAAGACCTGTACGTTTTGGACGAGTTCGAGCTGCAAGATCCCTTGCAGGTCTTGCGTGAAGAGCTTGGGATCGTCCCGCAAGAAAAAGAAAAGAACAAAAACGACCTTGCGCAAAGGTACGTGGTCGTGGTCGTAAGCGTCGGAAGGGCGAAAAAAGCCGCTCAAGAAGCTGCCTTTGCCAGGTACCAAGTCCAATCCGCCTACAAGGAGCTGGAAGGTTACGTCGAGGAGGCCCTCAAGTACGTCTCCCCAAGCGAGCTAAAGTCGATGGTCCTCCGCAGCTTCCCAAAGAAAGAGGACAGAGAGTTCGTGGAAAAGCTCCTGGACGAGATCGTAAAGAAAAAGTACAAGCCTTCAAAGCCCGTCAAAAAGGCCTCCGCAAAAGAGGCGGCCGTGAAGATCGCAAGCTTTGTCCAAACCCCCGCGGGCGTAGCAGCCCTTCTGAAGGACCTTGGCGTGCCCTTCGAGGAGGTCAAGGCCGAACTTCGCCGCCTCTACAAAACCTCGGCCTTTGACGGGTTGATCGAGCAAGCAAAGGCCATCCTCGAAAACCACCCCTCAAGCTGCGACGTGAGCGCCATCGTCGGCGTCGCAAGGGAAATCGCGGAGGGGCTCGACAAGATCGCGGCGCTTTTGGACGAGATGGAGACCTACCTTTCCACGGCGAAAGAGCAGGCAAGCGGCACCGAGCTTGAGGGGTTCGTCAAGCTGCAGGAGAAAAAGATGAGGGCCAAGTTGGGCCTTTGAGGGGTGAAAGGAATGCTTGCTTTGCCGAAACCCCCAAGCGTTCCGCCGCCGAACCCTTTCAAGATCAAGTCGATCGCCAGCCGCTACGTGGGGATCCTCGGAACGAAAAAAAAGTTTTCCCCGCTCAAGGCGTTGAGCACCCTGTTTAGCATCTACACGATAGGCTCTACCGCCTACAGCGCCCTCTCCAGCACCGGGTCCGAGCTTCAATACTTGTGAAGCGAGGTGAAAGCATGCTGAAAGAAGCTGGGTACGCTTTGGCTTGCCTTGTGAGGAAGTACCTCGACAAGCGGGCAAGTTACATGGCCATGGCAAACCCGCAAAGGGTAGAGCAGCTCGTCGAGGCCATCCACAAAAGGCACCCGGAGTGGAACAAAGACGACATAAAAAAGGCCCTCGTCGGAGCGGCAAAGTACGCCCCTTCCGTGCTCCTTGATCCCATGCTCGCCGAGCAGGTGGTGAAAAGAATCCACAGCTACGGCGGCATGGAGCCGGCTTTCGCGAAAGAGCTTGCCGAGATGGAAAAAAGTTACTTTGGGTTGTTCTCGTTGAGGTGATGCGGTGTGTACAAGGTTTTGACGCCGCACGGCTTTTCTGAGGGGGAGCGCCCCGTTTCCCTCGTGCCGACCGTCAAGACCGCAAGCGAGGCCCAAGAATTTTTGAGGTCCCTTTCCCCGACGAAGGAGCACTTTTACGTTCTTGTGATAGCTCTTGGGGCGGGGGAGTATTGGGGCGCGAACAGAAACGGCGACTACTTCCCGGAGGCCGAACTTGTCAAGACCTACAAGACCTTCGAGAGCGGGCACGTGTTCAGGCTCCACGAAAACGACGACCCAAGCAAGGCGATCGGGAAGGTCTTGAAGGCCTTTTGGAACGACAAGATGAAGAGGGTCGAGCTTGTTTTGGCGGTCGACAGGGAAAAGGGGAAGGACATCTTGGAGAGGCTTTCGAGGGGAGAGGCGGTGGACGTCTCGATGGGCTGCAAGGTCGAGTACGACATCTGCTCCATCTGCGGGAACAAGGCGAAAAGCAGAGCCGAGTACTGCGAGCACCTACGCTACCACATGAACCAGGTCTTGCCGGACGGCAGGCAGGTCTACGCCATAAACCCGGACCCGGTGTTCTTCGACATATCGTTCGTCAGGAAGGGGGCGGACCCCACGGCGAAGGTCTTGGAAAAGGTCGCCTCCCTCAAGTCCTCCACCATCGAAAAGACCGTCCCGGGCAAGGCCGTCATCCCAAAAAGCGACTCAAGCTTTGTCGAGGCGCTCGAGGAGAAGTTTTTCGGCCTTCCTGAGCTTCCCGACCCGCTCCTAAAGGCCCTCTCGCACTTTTTCTTGGGGGACGTGCTGAGCACCCTCACGCTTTGCAACGTGCAGCTTTTCCCAAGCGAGCTGGAAAAGCTGATCGGGCCTGCCGTTTTCTTTGAAGCGAAGGATCTCTTTCGGGCGATGCTTGGAACGCCCAAAAAGGAGATCCTGGTGATCGTTCTTCCGTTCTTGGAAAAGAAGGCCTTGCACCTTGCGCCTCACCTGCCCGCCAGGACGGAAAAGCTCGCAGGGATTGATAGTGTTCTCTACAGGATCTACCAGGACGCGATGTGGGTGAACATGGTAAAGGCCGCAATCGACAAGGAGGCGCAAAAGGAGCTCGAGTCGTCCCCTTGGCATGGGCCGCTTTGGTTTGTCGTCTTGAGGCTCATAAGGGACGCGATCTTTGGAAGGCTGAGGGGTTCGACGCCGACGCAGATGGCTTACTTGAAGGCGGAACTTGCAAGAGGGAGGATCCCGGCGACCATAACCCCGCACTACAAATTCGCCGAAACCAGCACCTTCCTGGTGCCGGGGTACTGGTTCGGTTTGGCGGAAAAACTCCAAAAGGAGGTAAGAAGGTATGGGTGATTTCGAAAAGCTCGCCAAAAGCTTGAAGAAGTTCCTCAAAAAGGAAGCGGCTTACGGGTTTGCCAAGACGGCGGAAGAAAGAGAGCTCTACATGAAGGGAAAGATCTTCGGCATGGGGATGGCCGAAGGTTTCCTGGAAAAGCTCGCCCAGGAGATCGAGGCCCTGCAGACTCCTTCCCCGTCCGAGCCGATCGTCGCCCCGCAGCAAGTTCCGGCCGGCCCGGCGGAGACAGAACTTGACGAGATCAAAAAACTCCTCAGGTCGATGACCCCAAGCCAGATCTTCAAGTGGATCCTGCAGCAGAACGCCAGCACCCTCGAGATCATAAGCAAGGACCCCGAGCTGTCCTCGATAGTCGACACGGCTCTCGCCCAAGTGGAGAACGCGGGGCTCGACGAGGCGGAAGAGCTCATCGACGAGTACGTCGGCGAAACGGAGGAGGATGAGCTGGGATGACGGCCGGCATCGGCATGTCCATCCTCAAAACGCTTCGAAAGCACGCCGAAAAAGGCAAAGCTTTCGAGGCCATCAAGAACACCCTCGACTTGATAGGGATGTCCCTTGCGGGCGCCGTCTCCGCGGCAACTCTTGCGGAGTTCTTTCAGAGGAACAAGGAGAAAAAGGAAAGGGAAAAGCTCTTGCGGACTCTCATATCCATGGAGAACACAAGCAAACCGCCTGCGGAAAAGACCGCGCAAAAGAAAAAACTGATTTCTTCGATCGTCGAGAAAAAGATAAAGCTTGCGGAAAGCCAAGAGGACATGGAAAAGCTGGCGGAGTTCGTCGCGGACCTTTCGGAAAAGAGCGTGGAGGAGCTTTCCGCGATAAACGACCACTTGACAAGAAAGCTCGCGCTCAAAGAGCTGGAATTTGGCAAAAGCGCCACAAGGACAAAGAGCGCCCAAGAGGCCCTCGAGGAGTTCTTGCTGGGAGGAGACGCGAATGCTTGACAAGCCGGCCCTTTTGAGCTCGCTGGCGAACCCCAGGATCTTCGTCCGGCCCGTTTCCGTCTTCGAGCCGGCGAAGATCGAGGAGTACATGTTCGTCGCTTTGGACGGGATGGGCTGCGCGACGCTTCCGCCCTACGACGGGTTCTTCCCCGTCTACATGGTCCTGTCCAGGTCCGTGCTGGAGCCGGCCGTGCGGGCGGCCGGCATGGTCGCGTTGATGCACGGCCGCTTCAGGGTGATCACGGACAAGGTGGAAGGGCCCGTCGCCGAGGGGGATCCGTTGATCGCCTCCGCCAGCGGCCTCCTCAAGAAGGGCAGGGGCGCCGTGGTGGGGTGGGTGGAGCGCGTGCTTTCCAACGGGCTGCTCGTCGTCTGCGTGAGGCCAACATGGATGCCGTGAGGAGGTGTGAGGGATGGTTTTCGAGCTTTTGACCGGCTTGAACAGGGTGGACGTCTTCAGCGCCCCTCTAAAGAAAGGCGTGAGCGTGACGCCCGGCACGCTCGTGGTCATCGACTCAAAAGGCGAGGTCGTCAGGGCCACTCCAGAAAGGGCCATGCCAGTGTACGTGTGCATCTCAAACAGCGAGGAACCAGCCGTGCGGGCGGCCGGCACGGTCGCGCTCGTGTACGGCGACCTCAGGATGAAGACCGACAACTTCGTCGACGACGACTACTCTCCCGGGGATCCGTTGACCGTCGGGCCGAACGGCGCCCTCAAAAAGCACACCGCAAGCGACAACACCCCCATCGTGGGATACGTCGAGCAAGTGATAGATCCCGCAAACAAAGTCATGATAGTGAGGTTCGTATGAGGAGGTGTCCGCCGTGGACGTTAAAGCCAAAAGGCTCAACGCGGCTTTTGTCGAGATGACCAAGACGGCCCAGGAAGCGGAAACGGTGAGGGAGATGACGCAGACGTTCCTGAGGGAGAAGATCAGGGAAGACTCCTTCTTCAGGATGATCCTGCCGCCAAGGATCGTGACAAGGGCGGAATGCACCAGGTCCGTCAACCACAGAAGCTTGGTCAAGATCATCGACATCGAACCGGACGTCCCGGCCGCGGTTCCGGTGGACTTCCGTGGGAACACCGAGGCCGTCTACGTGACGGGAGAAAGGTACGAGGTGCCGTTCATGGAGATCATGTCCAGGGAGTTCCAGATGAAGCAGTACGAGCTTCTCAGCTACGAGATGCCCATCACCGAGATCCTCAGGGAGAACACGGAAAAGGAGATCGCAAAGGCCGAGGATAAAGGCTTCATGAACGCCGTAGAAGCCGCCCTTGCCGTGACGGGGCACGTCGTCACGAGGACCAAAGAGGCCGGCCAGACCGTGGACAAAAAGGACCTTGCGGCGCTTTTCAAGATCCACGACTCCGTCCAGCTCAAGACTTCCATCGTGCTCATCCCCTTGCCGCTGTACGAGGATATTTTGGCTTGGGACTTCTCGCTGCTGGGCAACGAGCTCATCAAGGAGGTCACGATCGGCGGCTACAACTACCCGACCCTGATGGGCAGGACCGTGATCGTCACAAACAAGCTCGACATCGTCTCGCCAAACACCATCTACGGCTTCACAACGCAAGAATACCTTGGCCACTCCTTCCTGCTTGAGGAAGACCTCGTCTTTGACATGGTGAAGGAGTTCGACCTGTACAGGTTCAAGGCTTGGGAGCTCATCGGGGCGGGAATCGGAAACGTGAAGGCCGTCTCCAAGCTTGTCCTGACCAACGCTTGATGGAAGGAGCGTGGGAGGATGAAGATCAGGAACATAACCGGAGGGATCCTCCAGGACACGAAAACGGGGTGGACCCTCAAGCCCGGGGAGGTCTTGGAGCTTGAGGACCGCCCCGAGTTCGTAGAAAGGGCGCACCAGCTTGCCAAGCACAAGCTCGTCGAGATCTTGGAAGACGCGCCGCAAGAGCCGACCGTCACCGTCAGGGAAGTCGAGGCGCCCGAGCAGGTCGAGCAAGACGGGCAAGATCAACCCGAGCAAAAAGAAAGGAGGCAAAGGAAAAAGTGAGGGGGCCCTCCCCCTCGCTTTCTTTTGATGGGCCATGACGACAAGCGTTGAGGCTTTGGCTTTTCTTGCGGCAAGAGCAAGCGTCGAGGCGCTTTGCGGCGCAGCCTTTTCTTTTGAGCTTTTTTCCCAAACCTTCGCGGAGGTTTCCGCCGCCTGCGAGGCGCCCGCCTTTTGCGCGCTGGAAAGGCTGGACTTTGGGACCTTCGCGGAGGTTTTTGCGGCGCTTTCCTGTGAGGAGCTGGAGTGCGTCAGGGAAGAAGCGGTCGAGATCAGAAAGGTCTTGGGGAGGTTTTCCGAGATCCACCTTTCCGACAAGGCCATAGAGGACGCCTTGGTCTTGGCCCTGATGCGCTTCAACGAGACGCCCCCGATCGTCACCTCGTTCACGCCCTGCCAGATGAGGCGCTGGTCGCAGTGCTGGAGGGCGGGAGCCTTGGCGGAGCTCTTTTTGGCTTTGGCGGGCGTGGAGGCGAGAAACTTCACCCGCCCGGCCTCGCAAGTTGGGACGAGCAAGATCGAGGAGTACATGAACCTTCACGCGAGGTACGAGCAAGAGTTCGGGACCCTCGCGGAATCCATAAAGCGCCACCTCAACTTGAGCAGCGGCTTTTCTTTGGGTTGGGGGTGGTGGCGTGGAAATTAAGGTGGCCGAACTTGTGAAGGTTTACCTCTCGCTGGAAAAGTGGGCAAGCAGAAGAAAGAGAAAGTGGGAGGAGGAGACGGAAAACTACGCGATCGAGCGCCTCAAGGAGATCCCAAAGTCGGAGAGGCGCTTTTACAAGTGGAGGAGGAAGGTGATCGTCGACAAGGAAGGGCACAGGCACATCCTGACGCTCGCCTGCAGGGGCGGGAAGTGCGTGGCGACGAGCCTTTGGCACCCAAAGTACGAGCCCATGGCCCGCAAGGCAAAGATCAGGAAGTGATCGCATGAGGGTTTATCCCGCGGCTGGGGGCTTCGTGGTGAGGTGGAACCCCGTACCTTTCGCGATCTTCCTTTCCAGGGGAAGGAGGGACGGCGTCCCCGAGGCCGTTTTCGACGTGACGGGGAGGGCGAGCTTTTTCGACGAGTATCGGGTGTGGCCATTTTTCGAGGAGGTTTGGTATTGGATCTCGGACGAAAAAGGAACCGTTTTGGAGAAGGCAAGGGCCGTGCCCCAAGACCGGCTCGTCCTTCTTGCCGTCGAGCGCATCGAGGAGACGGCGAAAGTTCAAGGGGTTCCGGTTGCGCTGCTTTTCGCCAAGGTCGGCGGCAAGACCTGCCCAAGGTGCTACGACGAAACCCTCAAGAAACCCACCGATCCCTTCTGCCCCACCTGCCTTGGGACGGGCTTTGAGGGGGGCTACGTGGGCCCTGTCAAAACTTACGCCGTAAAGCAATCCTCCTTCGTCAGGGGCAAGAAGAACGTCGACCCGATCGTCCAAACGTTCGACTCGGCGACGTTTTTCCTTTCCTCGAAGTTCCCCCTTTCCCCGAAGGACCTCGTGGTGGACCTGCAAAGCGGCGGCATCTACAGGGTCGTGGCGGTCGAGGAGCGCCTGGAAAAGGGGATCCCGGTGTCCCAGACGTGCCAGGCGACGCTTTTGGAAAGGCAAAACCCGGCTTACAAGGCCTTCAAGATCGAGGGAACGCCCGAAGGAGTGAAGGTCGCAAGGATATGATCTACGAGATCAAAAAGAACGTCGACAAGGGTCTGGTCACGCTGGAACTTTTCTGGGACGAGCCGAACCTGGCCCTCGCGGAGGAGATGGCAGACAGGATCCCGCTGGCGCTTGAGAGGATCCTTCACCTTGAAGGTTACTCCAAAAGGTTCGTCGACAGCGTGATATCCTCGCTCAAGATCAGCGTTTCCCCGCACGGCGTCGTGGCCAGCGTGAAGCACCCCATCTTCCCCTTCCTCGAGGCCGGGACCAAGCCAAGGACCATGAAGGAGCTTTTGGGGAAGGTCGTTCCCCTGAAGACCCCGCACGGGGTGGTCTTCCGAAAGGTGACGGAAAAAAGCCTTCTTTTGGGAAAGTGGAAGCGCCCCGGAACCCCCGCAAGGAAGTTCTTGGAAAAAGCCGCGCTTGAAAGCCTCGCCGAGGCGATCGGGCGGGTGAGGATGGAAGGGGAGGAGGTCGTATGGAAGGTGTCGCAGGCCCTGTTGAGGTTGATTCGCTCCACGAAAGGCTGACCAAAGCGGTCGCGTCCTTTTTGGACTTTGCCGTCAAGAACTACACGGACCTTCAGGAAGGCGAGTACCAGATCGTGGTGAGCCTTGGCGACGTCTACCACTCCTTCCCGAAGGCCGTCACCTTCGTCGTCGACACGCCCACCTTTTCCGCAAGCGACGCCTACACGCCGAACCTTTTCGCCCAAAAGCAGTTTTTGGAGGGCGTGCACACGTTCTTGGTCGGGGGAAGCTTCGTCGTGCACGTCGTCACCAAGAACGAGACGCTCTCGCAAAGGCTTGCGAGTTTAATCTTTCTTTTGGCTTTGGCGAAGCAGCTTTCCTTTGCCGCCATCGGCTTTCCCGACCTGAAACCCTCCTCGATAGGCAGTACAATCGTGCTGAACCCGGAAGATTCGGAAAACTACTGGTACGACGTGCCCGTCTCCTTCACGTTCACGATGAACGTGTCGCTGGAGTTGAAGGTCCTGCAGCATCCGGTGAAGGCGATCAAGACCAAGATCGCCCCGACGCCTCGCACGAGAATCGAATTTGTCGTCGAGAGGGAAAAGGAGGTGCGGTGATGTACAAAAGGCCTGGCGTTTACGTTTACCAGATCTACGAGGACAGGACGATCCCGGCAAGGGACGTGGAATTCGCGCCCGCCGTCGTCGGCGCGTGCACCCCTGTCGTGGAGGGGGAGATGGCTTACGCCGGAAAGATAGACTACACGTCCGCGGGTCCCAGGGTGACCTTCACTCTCCCAAAGTTCGATCCCCTCTTCGACGAGGCGGTCGCGATAAGGATCTTTTTGGTGCCGGCGGGTGGGACGCAAAGCGTCAGGATAGAGAGCTTCACCAGGGACTACCTAAGAAGGTTCGGGATAAAGCGAGACTTCGTCGGGCCCGTGGCCGACATCACCGCGGCCGTAGAGAGCTACACCTGGACCGACGGCAGCGGAGCGCAAAGAAAAGGCATAGAGGACATCTCGATCACGATCCCAACGACCATCACCTCCGGCTACACGACTTACAACGGCTTTCGCTTTGCGGCCGGCAAGCCCGCGTACCCAATCTGCGACGTCTACGTGGAGTACAGGGCTACAAGGAAAGCCATCTCCAAGACGATCGTTGAGACCTTCACCGGTGCGGGAAAGACGATCTTTGAGCTTTCCAGGGCGCCCGTTGTGGACGTGAGGGTCTTTCTGGAGAGTGCAAGCGGCAGAGCGGACGTGACTCAAAGCTGCCAAATCGACAAAAGGGCCGGCATCGTGACGTACCCGAACGGCCTTGCGCAAGGACAAGCGCTTTGCGTCGAGTACACCGTGGCAAACCCAATCTACAGCGCCCCGACCGTCATCAAGAGCGTTTCCGAGATCGTGGAAAAGTTCGGCGCGCCTCACCCGCTCAACCCGATCGCCTTGGGGGCTTACCTTGCCCTTACAAGCGGCGGAATCGTGCACGCCATGGCGGTCGAGACCGTCGCGGCCGGCACGCACGCATTGGACACGCAAAAACTCTCAAGCGCCCTCGCAAAAGTTCTCACGAAGGACGTTTACGCCTTTGCCGTGCTGGACTCGGCAAAAAGAGTTGCGGAAACGGTCCTGAGCTTTTTGAACGCAAGCAGCGCCCCGGAGAAGGGCGACTTCAAGATAGCGATGCTTGGGTTCGCGGGTGAGGGGGACTTCGCGAACATAACAAGCCTTATGTTGAAGGACGAGTTGATCAGGTTCGCCTACCCGCTCAACAGCCCAAGGCTTAGGATCCTCGCGAACCTTTTTGTGGACGTGAACGTGCTCGGCACGATCTTTCCCGTCGCCGGGTTCTACTACGGCGCGGCGTACGCGGGGCAAGTCTGCGCCATCATGAACGACTCCCCGGCCAAGTCGCTCACCAACACAGCTGCTCCTGTTGCGGGCGCGAGGTTTACGGCAAGCGGCGAAAAGATCTTCACCGAAGAGGACCTGGACGAGCTCGCGTCCGTTGGCTATTGGATCTTGGTCGAGGAAAGAGACGGCGTGTACGTGAGACACCAACTCACCACCGCCGAAAAGGACTACGCGCAAAGGGAGGATTCCGTGGTAAGGGCCGCGGATTATTTCGCCCTCACGCTGAAGAAGGTTTTGAAGCAGCTTGTGGGGATCTCCGCGGGCAGGACTTTTGTGAACGACACGCTTGTTCCGATCGTGAACGAGCAGATAAGGCTCGCGATCGCGAAAGGCATCGCCGGAGAGAACACCTCCTTGGTCGAGGTGGTCAGGGAAGAGCCGGACACCTACAGGGTGACGATAGAGTACGAACCGATCATCCCCGCGAACATCATAAAGATCGTGCTCGTGATATGAGGGAGGGGAAAGCATGGCGCGGATCGATTGGAACCCTTCTCAGCACGTCAACAACGTCGACAGGTTGGTCCAGATCGCCGCAAAGCACGTTCTTTTGAACATAGGCCTCGACGAGAAAGGCGTTCCCGTGACGACGGTGGAAAAGCTGAGGCAGTTCAGGCCGATCGGCGTGGTGTTGAACTTCAACGTCGCGCAAAACAAGATGACGCAGAGGATCTTCGAGATAGGGTCGGGAAAGTCCTTCATAGCGACGGGTCCCACGATAGCGGTGTTCACCGCGACAAGAGCCCTCATCATGGGCCCCACCTTCATGGGCATCCTCAAGCACGGGACCACGCACACGCCGCCCGAGTCCTACAACCCGAAAACGTTCATCTTCGACCTTTCCGACCCGGTGTTCGACAGGCCGTACCTGTTCGTGGTGATGTTCTACTCGCCGACCGTCACCCAAAACGTCGAGGAGGACGTGAGCTCGATCCAGACCCTCGCGAGTTCCAGGGAAATAATAGGGGCGATCGCGTTGGAAGGGTGCGTCTTGTCCGCCCACAACGTCTCCGTGAACGCGGGAGACGTGTTGGTCTTCGAGAACGTCAACTTCGAGGCGGAAGGCGTGAGGGACTTGAACGTGAGCTTCAGGGTGGCGCTTCCTCCGAGCAACCTGGCGACGGGCGGCGTGACGGCTTGACGGGGGTGAGCGGATGAAGCTTGCGGGCGTGGTTTTGGACCAGCAAGACGACAACGGCGCCCTCGTGGACAAGACGAAGGTCCCGCTTTGGATCCTCAAGACGGCCTCCGACGAGCCAAAGAAAGTCTTTGCCTTCGTGATCGTCGACGGCAAAAACAGGGTGGGCAAGTTCCCCCTAGACACCCCGTACGACGCCTACGTCTCCGCCCTCTACTTCGAAAAGACCGCCCTCGACCTTCCTTCGGCCTACCTGCCGTCGATCGCGGCAAGGATCAGAAGGGCCTTGAAGGCGCACAAGATCGAGGAAGACTTCCCGCTCGTTGAGGCTTTGGCCGAGGGCGACGGGGAAGAGGTCGTCGTGATCCCCAAAAAGCTCTTGAGGGACGAGCCGACGGCCAGGGAAAAGCTTGCGGTCTTGAAGAAGGCGAAAAAGCTCACCTACAGGGAAAGGCAAAGCCTTCCAGACAGCGCCTTCGCCCTGGTCGTGGAGACGCCCAAGGGCAAGATCAGAAAGTACCCGATCCACGACGAGGCGCACGTCAGGAACGCCCTGGTGAGGTTTTCCCAGCACCACGACAAGCTCCCGCCCAAGTACAGGGCGATCGTGGCCAAAAAGATCAAAGAAAAGGCCAAGCAGTACGGGATCGAGATCTCCCCGGACAACCCGATCAACAAGTACGCTTCCGACGAGCTTTCGCCCTACTTTTGGCAGGCCCTCCAGATAAGGAAGGAAAAGACAAGGCACCCCGCCTACGGCGTGCTGGAAAAAACGGCCGCCCTTCTGGAGCCCATGAAGGTGGCCCAGGTCCTCGAGACGATAGACAAGGCGAGCGGCTTCGACAAGCTCTGGGACGTCTACGGCGACCCGTACGAGACGGTCTTCTCCCCGTACAAGACGGCGGCCGAGGCCATCGCGGGCAAGGACCCCATAAAAGAGTACAAGAGGCGCCTCTACAACAAGCTTTTGGGCCCGAAGCTGACGGAGATAGTGCTTTCCGACGAAAAGCTGGAAGAAGAGATCGCGAAAGAGCTTGACCTGCCGACGCTATGATACACGAGTTTCGCTTCGAGATCGAAGGGAAGGAGATGCCTTTCCAGGCGTTCTCGATCACGGTGGGCGAGAGGGCGGGGGAGGCGATCGTTTCCGTGCCTCCCTTGTCCGCTTTCTTTCACCTTCCCCCCGGGACCTACGCCAGGCTGGTTTACCTCGACGACGCCTTGAAGAAGGAGGCCGTCATGTTCGACGGGGTGCTGACGGGTGTAAGCCTTGCCAAGAGCGCCACGGGCATGACGGTGGACCTGCGCTTCGTCGACCCGCTAAAGTTTGTTTTTCCCTTTCCGCTTGCGGCGCTTTCCTTTTCCACCTCCCCCGAAAACCTCTTGCAGTACGCAAAGCTTGCCGAGTTTTTGCTCCAAAGGGTTCAAAGCGACCAAAGCGCCCAAAGAACGACGATCCTTGCCGCCCTTACCGAGCTTTCCGAGCTTTTGAACGAAAACGTGACCGTCGACAGGTACGTGAAAAGGCTCATGGAGGTGGTCTTTGAAGCGAGCGAGTACACAAGCCGCGTCGCGAGGAAATTTTCCGCCGCAAGCAGGTACAAGGTCTTCGCGGAAGGAAGGCGAATCAGCGACTTTTTGAAGACCAAAGCCATCCTTGAGTACTTCCTCAAGTACGCCGGAACGGCGGGGCTTTCCACGGTGGGGGAGTACTTCGAGAAGTTTTTGGACGTGGTCTCGCACAAGTGGTACTACCAGGCGGTCTTTTTGGGCGGGGCGAACGTTCTTGTGGTGCCGAAGAGGCTCTTTTTCTCCCCTCCGAAAACCAACGTCTTCGCGCCCTGCGCGATCGTCACGATGGATCTTTTTGTCGACCACACCACGCCCACCAGGGTCCTCGTGACGATGGAAGCTGGGGACGTCCCGCTGTACGAGATCTTCCCCTCTTCCTCCATCTCGCCCGTGGAGGAGATGAGGGGGGTGTGGCCTGATTTCGTCTCGGTGCCGCTCGAGGAGTTCTTGGCGGCCGCCCCAAACCTCGACGTCAAAAGCCTGGCGAGGTTTTTCGCAAAAAGGCAGCTTTACGAAAAGTACCTTTTCGCAAACACGGGAAACGTCAAAACGCCGTTTTACCCGTACGCTTTGGTCGGGCTTCCCGCGATCGTTCTCACCCCGTCCGGCCACTACGCCGGCGTTTTGGTTGCGGCCCGCCACGAGTACACGGTGGAAGGAAACGCCGCGAGCTTTTTCTCTTTGGCTGGCGTCGTTCCCGCCTCCATCGTGAAAACCCCCACGCCTTCCTGGGTGAAGGAAGCGTACGCTCGCCTTGGAACGAAAAGCGCGGAAGGTGAAAGCGTCGCCGAAGCGGCGGCGAGCGAGTACCTCAACTACGAGCGCACGGTGGCGAGCTTTGGAAAGTCCGACGAGGCGAAGTTTTGGGCGTGGTACCGCGAGCACGCCCCCCTGAACACCTCCGCCCCCGCCTTCTCCGGCTTCGACAAGCGAAAGCAAGAGATGGTGGAAAAGGTGCGGGCGTTCCTCACAAAGCACCCGATCGTGACGCTGAGGGGGGCGGAGCGGCTGGAGAGAGAGCTGAAAGGCCTTGAAGAGCTCGTCTACCCGGTCCAGCTTTGGCAGGAGGGGTTGGAATGATAGAGGCCTTGGCGAAGGAGTGGAAGAGGACGAAAGATCCCAGGCTTTTCCAGCAGATCTTTTCCCAGATCTACCCGATGGTGAAAAAGAGGGTGAGGGACTTTTACGGCTCGGGAATGGCCGAAGACGTGCTAGAGCTTGAGGCAAGAAAGCTCGTCGCGGAGGCCTTGGAAAGGTACGACGGAAGGTCGAACCTATATTCTTACATCCAAAGCTACCTGCAGGGGCTTTCTCGCTTTGTGAACAAGTACCAGGCGGTGCTGAGGCTGCCGGAAAACTACAACCTCGAGTACGCCACGTTCCAGAAGGCTTTTTTTGACCTTTCCACAAGGCTTGGGAGGGACCCGACGGCGACGGAACTCGCGGACGAGCTTGGCTGGAACGCGGAGAAGGTGAACGTCTACTTGAGGAGGAGGGTGGGGGTGGAGGATTTCGAGGCGGCCCCGCCGATGGTCTACGGCGCAGAAAGCCTCAAGGTGAAGGAGGCAAGAGCGTACATAGCAAGCAGGTACGGCAGGGACGCGGAAGCCCTTTTGGCGATGACGAAGGGGCTGGACGGGCCGAAGGTGTCTTTGGCAGAAGCGGCAAGGAGGCTGAACATGAACTACTACCAAGCGAGAAGGCTTTTGGAGAAGGTGGAGAAAGATTTCAACGATTTTCTTTCTTGAGGCGCTGCTTGATCTTTTCGTTTATGACCGCGACGGCGTCCTCGTACTCCGCGATCACGCTCAAGAAGGACTGGATGAAGGCGGACAGGCCGACCAAAACGTCGTTCAGCCTCCTGTTCTCCTTGGAAAGCTCGTCGAGGGCCCGAAAGAACCTCTTTGTGATCCTGGCTTGTTGGACCACAAGGAAAACGACCACAAAGCCCAAAACGACCGCCAAAAACCCAAAGCTTCCCACTTCTTTGTAAGCAGCCGCAAGCGCCGCGATCACTTCCACGGCAGACCCCTCCCTTCAGAAGATCTTGGGGGGCATTTTCTTTCTCAGGAAGTCCTCTGGAGGGGTCCAGTTCCTGTGCCTCCTGATGAAGATAGGTTCACTCGCTCTTGGCACCATCACCTTGGAGTACCCGGTCACCGTCCTGATCTCGACGGCGACGGAGGGGCTAAAGACCCTCCTCATGCTTTCGCCGCACGCACAAGTCACTTGTTGGTCCTTTTCCGAAACGCTCCTCAAAAGAACGACCTCGCTTCCGCAGCTTTCGCAAGCGTACCTGTAGAGCGGCATCCCCATCACCCCAACACGACGCCTTCCAACTTTCCCGCGTGTTTCACCACGTACTTTCCCGGCTCCAAATCGGAAACGTCGCACCAAGCCAAGTCTTCGAAAAGAAACCTGAGTTTTCTTTTCACGTGGATTGCTTCCCCTTCTATCTCCACCTCGTCCGAAGCCGGCGAAAACACGAACAAATACCTTTCCTTTCCCTCCTTCGGCTTGAAGATGACGTACTGGTGCTTTTTGTCGCCAAGGTTTACGATCTTGCCCACGAAATAGCCGGAAAACGGAAACGGAACGAAAACGTTCTTTACGCCCGTTCCCGCGAAGGAAAACTGGTACACCAGGTCCCCGAACATGTTGTACAGAAAGAGCACGTGGCGAGAAGGCTTTGGGGCGTAATGCTTTATCACGTCCTCAAGGCCGTCGAACGCGGAAACGACCATACCATCCCTCCTTCACCTTTTGACCGCGATCGTTCTTGCCTCTATCCTCGCAAAGCTTCCCCTTGCCACCACGTGGAAGTCCTTCCTTTCCGCCGGCGCGATCCAAAACGCTGTGCTTTCGCTGCCGTCGGCAAACGCCGCGTTTCGCAAGGAAAGCTCCAGGAGGATTTCGTACTTTTCGTCGGAAACGACGGAAAGCTTGAACTTTTGCGTGACCGGCTTTTTGACCACGTGAAACCTTATCTGGCGCACGTCTTCCCTCGCAAGCGCCCTCAAAACGTCGGCTGGAACGTGCACGGTTTTGTTTGCGGCCGGCAGCTCCAAGGTCAGCGTCTTTTGCCCCCACGGCCCCTTCCCCTCCACCGCGACGACGTACCCGTCGGCGGGAACGGGGAAGGAGTGGCCGCTCTCGTAGATGGGGAAAGGCAGCGTCAACCACTCGCTTGTGTGGCACTCGAAGACCTCGTCGTCGATCAAAAACCTCATACGATCGCCGTGCCCGTCACGCTGATGACAAGGTCAGGAACGCTCCCGACGGGCGCTTCTTGCGGCGGAACGCTCACCTTGAAGAAGACCCTTTGCATCGTGCCGCTTTTCAGCATGGGGATCGTCAGGGTGTCGGACCAGCTGCTCCCGTCAAGCGAGAACTTCACCCACTCCCTTTTCCCCAGCACCCCTTCCGCCAAGTCCTCCGCCTTCACGACCACGTTCGTGAAGTTGGCCCCGTCCGCAAAGATGTAGAACGCGTCGGTCCTCGTGAAGGTCTCCTGCGGGTCTCCCACGACGAACGTGTCGACGCTCAAGACGTTCCCGCTCGAGTAAACCACCACCACGTCTTGGGCGAGAAGGCCGTGAAAGTAAAAGATGGTCCTTCCTTGCTCCACCGAATAGTCGTACTCTTGGCTTGAAAGAAGCCTTGCCACGCCTTGCCTTATCAGCCAAGCGATCGGGCTGACGTACTCTCTTTCTATCACGACCGTGAGGTCGCCGTCGGAAGTTGCTACCACACTTTCTGCGTCGGACACAAGCTCGCTCGAAAGCTCGGCCGTCTTGAGCAGCCTCAGGGAAGGTGGCATCCGTCACACCTCCCTGTACCACAGGTGGAAGCGCACGTCGTTGAGCACGTTCAGCGTCTGCAGGTAGTTGCCGTCCAAGACGAGCTGAGCGACGATGTAGTCCGTCACGAACACGCTCCCTTGCTTGTACACCCTCACCGAAAGCCACGTCGACGGGTTGGTCGGGACGATCTCGTTCGGGCCGTTCGGGAAACCGAACGTCTTCAAGGAAGTTTCCGGGTTGAGCACGTTCGACGGCTTCCTGTAAGACGCGCTCGTTCCGATGCGAAAGTAAGCCCCGGGCGCCGTCGAGCCGGTGAGGTAAAGCTTGGCTTCCTCTATCGTGGTCGTGTCGTCGTCCAAGAAGATCACCCTAAACCAACGCTCGAAGGAGTAGACGATCTCTCCTTTCTTGATGAGGATGCGGTACTGCGCGTAGTTTTGGTCATCAAAGTAAGCGTCCTCGCTCCCAAAAGCGATCTTCGCCGAAGCGAGCGGGTCTTTCGGGAACTCCTCGGCGTTCGCCCCAACGTACACTTTCCAAACCGCCGTCCTCACCTTTATCCCCTCCTCGCTAGGAAAAAAGAGGGGGAAGCCCCCCTCACACCAGCACCCTGGAGCGGTCGTCGTCGCTATAGCCGATCATGCCGTCGATCATGTCCCTGATCTCGTCGATCTTGCTGTCGATGGCGTTGAGCTTTGCGAAGGTGTTGTCCTCGATCGTTATGAGCTGGCCTTCGAACAGAAAGCCTCCCGAAACGCTTGAGATGTCCACCAAGACGGTGTCCCCGATGGAGAGCGGCCCAAGGTCCGGGTCGTTGAGGTCCACAAACCAAACGGCTTCGTAAAAGCCCGTGTTGCCGACCCTTTCCACCTCTGCGCCGCTTGCGTGGGACTGCTTGAGCCTGTACCTGAGCGAGATCGTCTTGGTGGAAGCGTTGACCGCCTTCACCACGACGTACTCGTCGTCGATCTTCAAGACGTCGTTTGGCCTTATGTCGGAAACGTCGTTGACGACGATGTGGTAACTTCCGGCGGGCGCGTTGGCGGAAAGCGCAACTCCTTCAAGCGGCTGGACGGACTGATCGATCACTTCGGTCATCTGGATCGTTTTCTTTTTGTTTCCGAAGCGCAGGACCAGCGTCACGTCGGTCAGGCCGAAGATGTTTCTTTTCGTGTCCAGGACGATCTTTTTGTGCGTGCCCACTATGGCCCTTCCGGCCATGCTAACACCCCCTCAACGAGGCTTACTTTTCCCTCCAGTTCCTCATGTAGGATCTCACCGTTTTGTAGATCCCGTGGTAGATGCTCAAGATCCTGTTGACCTCGCTTGTGGGGTATTCCTCTATCAACTTCGCGATCTCGCCGTTCTCGTCATCGAAAACGAAAAGCACCCTGTCGTCTTCGACGGTGGCCGTGCAAGAGTACCCCTTGTAGCGCAAGAAGGTGACAAGGTCGATGTCGGAAATCTTGACCTTCTTCACAAAGATCCCTCCCTCACAGAAGAACGAAGGCATTTTCTTCTTTTTCCGCCCCGCCGACCGCGAGCACCTTCACCGCTTTCAACCCTTTGAAGCTTGCCGTCACGACGAAGACGCTTTGGGGCTCCAGGTCTTCGGAAAACGTCAAGAATTCCGAGCCGAAACCCCTGAGGTTGGTCATGGAGAGGCTTTGGTGGTGGTTCCTCACCTCGACGAAAACCACGTCCTCCTCCTCGAAGGGCACGAGCCAACCGTTTCTTTCGAGCCACACCACGCCGCTGAGCTTTTCGAGCTTTTGGTCGTAGAAAGCGTCCACGCAAAGCCTCTCGACGCCCGCGGCTCGCTCTAGGACCTTCACGGTTGAGATTTTATACGCGTCGTCCTCGACGCGCAGTACCAGAAGGGTTGAAGGTGGCGTAAAAAACGTCGCCTTGAACACGCCTTCCTCCAACCTTTCCATCTCCCCTTCCGCCACCTTTTTCCACAAGTCATCAAAGACGAAAAACCTTGGCCTCGAGTCGATCGCCCCAAGGTAGAAAACGCTCATCCACGAACCTGGCTCGAAGGCGCCCTCGCAAACGATCTCAGCCAAAACGTCGTGGCGCTGAGGCACGGCGCCCCACCCCTCTCCCAAAATTTGCGGCACCATAACTTGCCAGCTTTCCTTCCTTCGGCCGTGAACAAGGGAAGAAAGCAAAAGTATTTTTGCGTGCCTTCCAAAGCTTTTTGCTCCTTGAAGCGAAAAGGCCTCAAAGCGCCTTGCGGTTTTTCTTTCTTGCCTTGCAAAGAGCTCCTTGGCGCTTTTTGCCGATCCTCGAACAAGCAAAACGTTGACGAGGCTTTCCCTTTTCCCGAAAGAAAAGGAAAGCCTTATCGAGACCCACGAAAAGGCCGCAGCCTCCAAATCGAGAAGGTCCAGCAAAAGGCTCGCCTTTCCTTGCGAAAGCCTCCAAGGAACGCTCGAAAAAGAAAGCAAGCAAAACGTTTTTTGCGGCACGGTGCGGGTGAAGGAGGGGGAAAAAACAAACCCCTTCGCTTCCCTTTTGGGCAGAAAAAGAAGAAGCGAGCGCCTTAGCAGCGCGCTCTTTGACGGTGCGAGGGTGACGCTGCTTTGGCGGCTCCGCCCCGTCTTGCGGGCGTCCAAAACGGCGACCGCCGCAAAACTACTTCCTCGCCTCGACGCTGACGACATAGCTGCCCGGCCCCGTGACCGTTATGACGCAGCTGGCCTTTCCCTCCTCGTTCGTGAGGAAAGTGGCGCTGCGGGTGAGCTCCCCGGAAACGTTCAAGAGGGCGTTCCCGATCACCTTCACCTCGCAAACCGCCCCGCCCACCGGCTCCCCGGACGTGGTCTTCACCTCGATGGTGAGCTGGTCGTTGAACCTAAAGCCCGTCCACTCCGTGGCGCCTCTTTTCACGTCCAAAAACACCAGGAGCTTTTGCGTGTACTCGTAGACGAAAAGCCTGTTGGCGGTCGACTCCAAAACGTACGCCCTGGAAAAGATCGGATCGAGGAAGACGCCGTAGAAGCTTCCCGTCGTGATGGGCGCCGTCCCGACCAACTCCAACCCGTTCTGCGCCACCTCGAACACGTAAAGGAGCGAGGCGGTGGAAACCACCAAGATTCTCCTTGCAAGATCGAAGGCCGAGTGCAGGGCGTTGGAAAGGAGCGTCTTGACGTCCAAAACGTTGCCGGAAAGGTCGTAAAGCTTCACCGTGTTGGAGGACACAAGAAGAAGCATTTCTTGAGCGAGGAAAAGCTGCGGCAAGTCGGCCGTCACGTTGTTGTCGACGATCGTGGAGGAGGTGGGGCTGACGAAGGCGAGCCTGTTGTCGTCCCTGACGAGGGCGACGACGTTTTGGCTTGGGACGTAAAGCATCGTGGAGCGGGAAGCCGAAGCCCTCACGGTGGCGCTCGTCCAGCTCGCCAAGGACCCCCTCTGCACGTCGTAGGCCAACAGGGAAGCTGGGTTCCCGACGTTCAAGAGCAAGATGGTGTTCTTGTTGGGGCCAAACCTCATCCACTTGACGTTCGTCAAGCCCGTGTCCACCCTGCTCACCAAGGCGGAGCTTTCCGTCGAGTAGATCCTGATGTACCTTCCCCCTTCCAAGACGTACGCAAAACCCCTCTCCGCGTCAAGGAGCGTTTCGTCGTAGGGGGAGATGGAGAGGTTGGCGTCGTAAAGTTCCAACAAACCGGTCTGCGTGTTCACTATCTGGACGCTTCCCGAAACCGTGGACACGAGCACGAGCTTTTGCCTGTAAGGGTCGAAGGCGCAAACGTGCGCCGGAACGTCCGTGGTGCTCGTCCTGCAGTGAACCGGCGTCGTGTTCGTGACGGTGCTGAAGCTGGCTTGCTTTAAGGCGACGCTTTCCAAGTTGACGTGGGGGACGAAACTTGCGCCCTCCAAGAGGACGTACCCGGTGTTGGTGATGTAATCGAAAACAACCCCGGTCGGCCTTCTCTGAAGCCCAACGTAGTACATGGGCTCATCCTCCCTTCCACTCCATCACGCTCTCCGAGGTGGGGATGGGGTCCTTCGTGGTCAGGATGACCTCGCCCCTCTCCAACGCGTACTCGACCTCCAAAACGTTCGAGAAATCCACCTGCAGCTCCGGCGGGTAAAATATCCTCCCGTCCACGACGATCACCTTCACCACGTAGCGGTGCATCGGATCACCCCGCTTGGTATACTAATTTTTCCCCTCGCCGCTTGCAGGGCTGAGAAAGAAACGCTCCTTGACGTGAAGGGGGCACGACGGCTCGCAAGAAAGCCCAAGCGAGCACCTTCCCTTAACCGGAAAGACCTTGCCCGAAAAAAGCTTCGCCCCAGATTCGAAAAAGATCCCCTCGCGAACAAGCAGCCCCTCCGAAGGCGAGGCGATCTTCAAGTCCTGCGCCCTCACCCCAACTTGAAACTCAGAAAGGGTTCTTTTCGAAGTAACGAAAAGAAGAAAACAGTCGGAAGAGACCTCTTGAACGGCCACGGAAACGCCCGGATCGTACTTTCTTGCAAAAACCCAGTCGACCTTCAAGGAGAGGAAGGTGGAGCTGTAGTTCCACAGCC
>Ga0105162_1000437_pt1 | contig 27674 bp, 27 predicted proteins | sample JNZ201metaG_FD_81532 | JGI IMG/M metagenome (GOLD analysis project Ga0105162, IMG submission 81532) | Hot spring microbial communities from Jinze hot spring, China to study Microbial Dark Matter (Phase II) - JNZ 20120812A | ecosystem: Environmental > Aquatic > Thermal springs > Hot (42-90C) >...
AAATCTTATAGAAATTAAAGGAAACAGAGTATACTTAACTTTTGAAGGAAAAATGGTACATAATCAAATAGTCAGCTTTTTATGGAAAAATCTGCAGAATTAGAATTAACACCTTTTTTAGAGGGTTCTCTTATTGTTTATCAACCTAAGAAAGGATTTCGTTTCGGGATAGATTCAATTTTATTAGCTAATTTCTTAAAACTAAAACCTCAAAAGTTAAATTTAGAAATTGGTGCAGGCTCTGGAATTATCTCTCTTATAGGATTAAAAAAATTCCCAGAAGCTAGAATTTTTGCTCTTGAAATTGAACCTATTTTTATAAAATGTCTTAAAAAAAATGCTTTCGAAAATAAAGTCCAAGATAGACTTTTTATTATAAGGGGTGATATGAATTCAATCCTTTTTAAACCAGGAATTTTTGATGTAATTTTTTCCAATCCCCCTTATTTCAAAAAAGAGTCAGGAAGATTGAGTCCTTATGAAATAGAAAATATTGCTAGAAAAAACTTAAAATTTGATTTAGATTCTTTTTTACACAAGGTAAGTTTTTATCTGAAAAATAAAGGAAATTTTTATTTAATATTTACAGCTTTAAGATTAGCTGAACTTATTTATCTTTTAAAAAAACACAATCTTGAACCCAAAATCTTAAGATTAGTGTACTCCTATCCTCATTCTGAAGCTAAACTTGTTCTTATTTTAGCTAAAAAAAATGCAAAAGAGGAAATAAGAATTTTTCCTCCTTTATACATTTATTCTTCTTATAAAGGGGAATATAGTGAAGAGGTTAAAAAAATGTTAAAAAGGCTTGAATAGAATTAGAGATAAACTTATAATAATTTTATGAGACAGGCTCTTTTTTATGAAACTTTAGAAGAAAAAAAAGTAAGATGTAATTTATGTAATCATCATTGTATTATCTCACCTGGACATACTGGAATTTGTGGAGTAAGAAAGAATGAAGAGGGTATTCTTTATTCTTTAGTTTATGGAAAAATTATTGCAGAACATTTAGATCCTATTGAAAAAAAGCCTCTTTATCATTTTCTTCCCGGTTCCTGGAGTTATTCAATTGCTACTGTGGGATGTAATTTTAAATGTAGTTTCTGCCAAAATTTTCAAATATCTCAATATCCTTCTCTTTACGGAGGTATTCCTGGTTCACCTACCTCCCCTAAGGAAGTAGTTCAAAAAGCAATCTCTCAAAGGGCTAAAAGTATTTCTTATACATATACTGAACCAACTATTTTTTTTGAATTTGCTTATGATTGTGCAAAATTAGCAGTTAAATCTGGATTAAAAAATGTATTTGTATCCAATGGATATATGACTAAAGAAGTCATTGATTACATAAAACCTTATCTTCATGGAATCAATGTGGATCTTAAAGCTTTTAGAGAGGATTTTTATAAAAAATTTTGCAAAGCTAAACTCCAACCTGTCCTTGAGACTCTTAAACACTTAAAAAGTCAGGGGATATGGGTTGAGGTTACCACTTTAATTATTCCTGAAGAAAATGATGATCCTCAGGAATTAAGAGAAATTGCTAATTTTATAAAGAGTGAGTTGGGACCAGAAGTTCCATGGCATATTTCTCGTTTCTTTCCCAATTATAAACTTATTAATAAACCTTATACTCCTGAAGAAACTTTGTTAAAGGCTTATTATATAGGAAAAGAAGAAGGACTTTATTATATTTATGTAGGAAACGTTCCCGGTAATCAATATGAAAATACTTACTGTCCCAAATGTAATCATCTTTTAATTGAAAGATACGGTTTCAGAATTTTAAAAATTGATATTAAATCTGATTTAACCTGTCCTAAATGCGGTTTTTTTATCCATGGAGTCTGGTATTAAAGAATCTAAAAAACTTGCCCCTAATTGTCCACAAGCAGCTTTTATATTAAGTCCTTTGCTTTTTCTCACAGTTGTTAAAATCCCGTGTGAAAGAAGGTATTTTTGAAATTGCTCTACTTCTTCTTCTGAGGGTCTTTCAAAAGGAAGGAGAGGATGAGGATTAAAGGGAATCAGATTTACTTTAAAAGGGTAATTTTTTAAAAGAAATACTAATTTTTCAGCACATTCTTTACTATCATTTATATTTTTTATTATTAAATATTCAATAGTAATCCTACTATTTTTTATTCTCGGAAAATTTTTACAAGCTAAGATCAAATCTTTTACAGAATACTTTTTAGCTAAAGGAATAAGATTTTTTCTTATTTCATCATCTGGAGCGTGTAAAGATAAGGCTAAAGCGCAAGGAAATTCCTTGGCTAAAATTTTCATTTCTTTTAATAAACCTACAGTAGAAACAGTAAGTCTTTTCCTGGAATAATTAAATCCCTTAGGATGAGCTAGAATTTTTAAAGTCTTTATGAGATTTTTAAGATTCAGAAGAGGCTCTCCCATACCCATAAACACTATATTTCTAAGAGGAAGCTTTTCTTGTTGTTCTTTTAAATATCTTTTTGCAATTACTACTTGAGAAATTATTTCGTATACCTCAAGATTTCTTTTAAACCCGAGTTTCCCAGTAACGCAAAATTTACACCCAATAGGACAACCAACTTGAGTAGATACACACAAAGTAAAATGATCTCTTTCAGGTATAATCACGGTTTCTATAATGTTTTCATCCACTAATTTTAAAGCAAATTTAGTAGTCCCATCTATATCCTTTTCTAAATTTATTACTTGAGGAAGAGCTAAGGAGAATTTTTCAGAAAGTTTAATTCTCAAATTTTTGGTAAGATCAGTCATTTCTTCAAAGGATGTAGCAAGTTTACAAGTGATCCAATGAAAAATCTGATCTCCTCTATAAGAGGACTCTCCCAACTTTTCCATCAATTCTTTAAGTTCTTCCAAAGTATAATTTCTAAGATTTGGCTTCATAATTCTAAAGGTTTCACTAAATATACTGTAGAAAGTTTGTTCAATTCCTCTAATGCTTTAGGGGTAGGGGGTTGGTCTAAGCTTAAAAGAATTACATTTGCTTTTTTCATAGGGTCTTGACCTACATACATTCTTGAAATATTTAGATTATGATTACCTAAAATAGTTCCTATTTTTCCTATTACACCCGGTCTATCTTCATTAAAGATATAAAGCATATGCCCTTCGGGTAAAGCATCAAGTTTGAATCCATTTATTCTTACAATTCGGGGCTCCTTTTTCCCAAAAATAGTTCCTTCAACTATTGTATAACCTGAGGTATGAGTTATACGAGTACTAATAAGAGAGGTAAAATCTTCTGAAACTTCGGTTTTTGATTCAACTATTTTTATATTTCTTTCTTTGGCTCTAAGGAGTGCATTTACATAATTAACTTCTTCCTTTAAAAAGGGATAAAGTAATCCTTTTATAAAGGCATAAGTTACAGGCTTTACATCAAGATGAGAAATTTCTCCCTTATAAATAATTTCAACCTCTTGAATAGCACCTTCTGCAATTTGAGCTGCTAAAAGACCCATTTTTTCAGCCAAAATTAATATGGGAGTAATAACTTTTAAAACCTCTGGAGGCAAAGAAGGTACATTTACCGCATTTCTTATAATTCCTTTTGTCAAATAATCTACTACTTGCCTTGCAATTTCTATAGCTACAATTTTTTGAGCTTCTATAGTTGAGGCTCCTAAGTGAGGAGTTCCTATAAAATTTTCTAAGGATAAAAGGGGGTGATTGGGATCCACAGGTTCTTTTTCAAAAACATCCAGAGCAGCACCCACTACCTTTCCTGAAATCATAGCTTTATAAAGTGCCTCTTCATCTATTATTCCTCCTCTTGCACAATTTATAATATAAACCCCCTCTTTCATCATAGAAAAAGCTTTTTCATCAATAAGGTGATAGGTTTCTTTAGTCAAGGGAGTATGAATAGTTATGAAATCAGCTTTTTTATAAAGCTCTTCTAAAGAAACCAATTCAACTCCTTTTTTTTCTGCTATTTCTGGAGAAACAAAAGGATCATAAGCTATAACTTTCATTTTCATTCCTATAGCTCTATCAGCTACAATACTACCAATTCTTCCTAAACCAATTATTCCGAGAACTTTATTGTTTAATTCAACTCCCATAAATTTCTTTTTTTCCCATTTTCCTCTTTTTAAGGATTCTACTGCTTGAGGAATTTTTCTTGCTAATGCAAAAATTAAGGCTAGAGTATGTTCAGCTGCAGATAAAGCATTACCTCCTGGGACATTCATTACTACAATACCCTTTTCATTTGCCGAAGCCAAATCTACATTGTCAAGCCCTGTACCTGCCCTTCCTATCACCTTTAAATTTTTTGCCCTTTCTATTACCTCTTTAGTAACTTTTGTCCCGCTTCTTATAATAAGTGCATCAAATTCCGGTATTATCTCAAGTAGCTTTTCATAGGGTAGCCCTGGTTCAAAGACCACTGAAAATCCTTCATTTTTGAAAATTTCAATTCCTTCTTCAGAAAGAGGATCAGAAATTAAAACTTTCATTAAAACCTCCTCCTTTTATAAAAATTCTTCCTTTATGTAATTATTTAAAACCTCTTGAGCTGCTTTAAGAGCTGTTCCATAACTAACAGGGTATCCAAAAAGATTCAATCCAATTTCTAAAGCTGAAATAGCAATAATTAATTCAAAAATAGATTGATTACCCATATGAGCAATTCTTATAATTTTATCTTTAAGTTTATCTTGACCTCCTGCAAATACAATCCCAAGTTCATTTCTTAAAAATTTTAATAACTCCTTTGCATTTAATTTTTCTGGAACTTTTATTACCGTAAGTCCTTCAGCAGGCACTTCTGAAAATATTTCTAAGTTAAGTGCAATAACCGCTTTTCTACAAGCAAGAGATAGAGTTTTATAATATTTAAACAATTTTTCAAGTCCTGTTTCTCTTATTTTTTTTAACATTTCTTTTAAACCTATAAGCAAACTTATTGCAGGAGTAAAGGGGGTAGTATCTTTTTCATATGCCTTCTTTTCTCTTTTTAAATCAAAATAATATTTGGGAAGAGTTGATTTTTCAGCTAAAGCTTCTGCTTTATCAGAAAAGGCAATAAAAGATAGTCCCGGAGGTAATCCCAAGGCTTTTTGAGAGCCTGTAATTACAACATCAAGCCCCCATTCATCCATAGGAAGTTCATAAACTCCCAAGGCTGAAATTGCATCTACTACAATTACAGTTTCCTTATCTTTTGATATTTCAGCTATTTCTTTAACGGGATGTTTAACACCTGTTGAAGTTTCACAAGCCTGAACAAGTATTCCTTTAGTATCTGCATTTTCTTTTAAAACTTTTTTAATATCCTCTGGGTTTACTGCTTTACCCCAAGGAACTTCAACTACTACAGGATTAAGTTTAAAAGTTTTTGAAAGTTCTAACCATCTTTCTCCAAATTTACCTCCTACTACTATTATTACCTTATCTCCAGGAGAAAAAAGATTCACTATAGCTGATTCCATAGCTCCTGTACCTGAAGAGGCAAAGAAATAAACATTTTTTTTAGTCTGAAAAAGATATTTTAAGTTCTCTCTAATTTCTTTTAAAATGAGTGAAAATTCGGGTAATCTGTGATGAATTACAGGTCGAGCCATAGATAGAAGAATATCAGGGGCTACTTGAACAGGACCTGGAGTAAAAAGATAACTTTTTCCTAAAAATTCCATAAATCCTCCTCTTTTATTTAGGTTATTTAAATTTCTATTTCTAAAATTTCAAAATTCTTTATTCCTGACGGAGTTTTTACCTGTATTTCATTTCCGATTTCTTTTCCTATTAATGCCTTTGCTATAGGAGAGTTAATAGAAATACTCCCAGCTGAGGGATCAGCTTCATAAGAATTATGAGATCTAGCTTTAATAAGAGGTATTTTTTTCATAAAAACTCCTTCATTAATGTTTAAATGCTCTTTGACCAGTAAACATCATGGCAATAGGTGGATTATATTCATTGCAGGCTTGTATAACTTCCCAATCTCTTATAGAACCACCTGGCTGCAAGATTGCAGTAATTCCATGTTTAGCTGCTACATCTACAGAATCTCTAAAAGGCAAAAACCCATCAGAAACCATTACAGCTCCAATTAATCCTCCCTTTTTTTCTTTTGTTTCTTCATCTATTTCTTCTTTTTGAGAGTTTGGTCTTAATCCTTTTTCTACCTCCAGTTCTAATTGTTTATAAGGGATCCCATATCTTTCATAACAGATAAGATCTGCATATTTAGTATAAGCTTTAAATATAGCTATTTCCACACACCCTACTCTATCTTGTTCTCCTGTTCCTATACTTACTGTAGCCTCATTTTTTACAAAGAGAACAGAATTTGAGCTTACACCCATTTCTACTGCCCATCCAAAAATCATATCTTTTATTTCTCTTTCATCTGGTTCTCTTAAACATCTGTATTCTATTCCATCCTTCAAAGTTACTGCAGGTTTTAGATCTTCTTTTTTTCTAATTTTATTAATTTGCGAAACCTGCAAAATTAACCCCCCATCTAAGAGAGTTTTAAATTCTACTACTTTGTATTTTGCATACTCTTCTAACTTATCCAATTTTTTTATTTTTATAATCCTTAAAGCCTTTTTTTTCTTTAAAACTTCAATAGCACCTTCTTCATATTCTGGAGCAACAATTACCTCAAAATATTCTTTAGAGATAGCCTCGGCACAAGCCTTATCTACAGCTCTATTAAAAGCCACAGCACCACCAAAAGCAGCTATTCTATCAGCTTTAAAGGCTCTAATAAATGCAGACTCTATATTATTCCCGTAAGCAACCCCACATGGATTATTGTGTTTAACTATTACACAGGCAGGTTTTTCTGTTAAGTATTTTAAAATGTTAAGAGCAGTATCTATATCAGTAAGATTGATTTTACTGGGATGTTTACCAAATTGAATAAAATCAACCTCTTTTAAACTAGAAATCAATCCTAATCCAGGAAAAATAAACTCACATTCTCCTAAAACCAAATTTCCTGCAACTAATTCATAAAGAGCAGCTTCCTGATCAGGATTTTCTCCATATCTTAAACCCCTTTTTTCAAAAACTCCAGGCTCAACTTCAACTTCCCAAATCTTTTTTTTATAAACAAGTGTTTGATCACCAAAAGTAATTCTTAATTCTGAAGGAAAATGATCTTCTACTATCTGTCTATACATTTTTTTAAGATCTTCATCCATACTAACACCTCCATAATTAGGAGATTGCCTTTTTGATAGATGAAATATACTTTATCATATCTTCAGCGATTCTCCAGCTTGCTCCAGGAGTGCCCATTATTTTTTTAAAATTCTCAAGCTCTCTTTTTATTTCCTCTCTCTTATTTTTATCTTCTAATAATTCTTTTATTTTTTGAGTAATTAATTCTATTTTATTTTTCTCTTTTAAGATTTCAGGATAAACCTCTTTCCCTAAAACTAGATTAGGAAGACTAACATAAGGAACTTTTATAAATTTCTGAGCAAAAAATATCACTAAGGAAGGAAGAACATAAGTTACTACAGCTGGAATTCCAAGCAAAGCCGCTTCTAAAGTAATAGTTCCTGAAGTAAGAAGAGCAACTGTAGAGTGCTTTAAAATTTCATATTGAGTATTTTCTATTACCTTAATTTGATTTCTTGTTTTTTCCCATAAAAAAGATTCTTTTAATCCTTGGGTTTTTACCATTATTCCTTGAATATGAGGATTTATCCTTTTTAAATTATTATAAACTTTTAAAAATAAAGGGATATGCCTAATTACTTCTTTTTCTCTGCTTCCTGGAAAAAAACTAACTAACGGTTTTGATGGATCAATTTTGTAAACCTCATAAAATAAAGAAGATGATAAATTAGTTTTAATAAAATCTAAAATAGGATGCCCTAAATATACAGTTGAAATACCATAAGAAGAAAAAAAATCCTTTTCAAAAGGAAGAATTACATAAAGCCTATCTATATATTTTTTTAAAGTATAAATTCTTTTTTTATTCCAAGCCCAAGCTTGAGGAGCTATATAATATATTACAGGATAGCCTAAATTTTTAGCTAACTTGGCTATCTTTAAATTAAATCCAGGAAAATCTACTAATATTACTACATCTACTTTTTTCTTTTTTAAAAAAGATTCAATTTTTCTATAAACAAACCAATATTTCTTTAATTCAGAATAATTAGGTATTCCCACTAAGCTTAAAGATTCTGCAGGAAAGAGAATTTCAATTCCTAAACTTCTCATTTTAGGTCCACCTATTCCCACAAATTGAAAAGCTGAATTTAACTCCTTTATTCTCTTAATCAAAAGATACCCATAAATATCTCCTGAAATTTCTCCTGTAATGATTAAAGCCTTGGAAGAAATTTCAGAATTCATAAAAATTTCTTAAGATTTTCTTTTACTTGATTTTTTATTTTAAAAGCTAATTCTAAAGATTTTAAAGCTTCCTCAGCAGGAACCTCAACATTTCTTCCATCAATCACATTTTTTACAAAAGATTTTAACTCCTCTCTTAATGGGTCACTATCTGGAAAAGTCTTTTTTTTAAGTTGATATTTTTTAGTATAAACATCTACTTTTATCTCCAAAAAACTTTTCTCCAAAGTATCAACTACATAATAAGCGCCTTTTGAAAAAACTCTAAATTTTCTTTGTTTATTTAAAGAGACTCTACTTGATGTAAAATTACAAGTTGTGCCGTCTTCAAAGATTATCCGTGCATTCACTATATCCGGAAAAGAGGTAAAAAGAGGAGCACCTACAGCATGTATAAATTCTACTTTCTTAAAATTTTTCAAAACTAAAGCTAGGTCAAGATCATGAATCATGAGATCTAAAATAACATCAATATCTAAGTTTCTTTCAGCAAAAGAGGAAAGTCTATGAGATTCTATAAAAAGTGGTTCTTTCAATTTTTTTAAAAGTTCTTTAACCGGAGGCTGAAATCTCTCAATATAACCAATTTGAAAAGGAAGATTTTTTTTAATAGAAATTTCCACTAACTCTTCAGCCAGTTTAAAATCGTGAGAAAGAGGTTTTTCTAAAAATACTGCCTTTTCAGCTTCTAAAAAGTCTTTAGCAATTTGATAATGAGTTACAGTAGGAGTAACAATACTTACTGCATCAACCAAGGAAATAACTTCTTTATAGTCAGTAAAAGTATAAATTTTTTTTGGTTTTTCCTTTAAAAGTTCTAAAGTCTCTTTTATTCTTTGGGGATTTATGTCTACGATAGCCAAAATTTCTATTTCTGGAAAATCAACCAATTTTTGAGCATGGAATTTTCCTAAATGTCCAACTCCAATAACTGCAAATTTCATTTTTTATTTTATTTTATATCCTAATACAGAAATATTATGCTTATCTGCTAATTTAATAGATTCTTCCTTTTGAAGAAAAAAAGTATTACCTGCTTCTAAAACCAAAACCTTAGCATGAGCTTTAATAAGATTTTCTATGGTTTTAACTCCAACTACTGGAAGATCAAGTCTTAAATCTTGTATAGGTTTGGCTATTTTTATTACCACTGTATTTTTTCTCAATTTACCTGCTCTTAAAATGGTTAAGTCTGTTCCTTCCATAGCTTCTACTGCAACAGTCATTTTATTTTTCACTACTACACATTGTCCTATATCTAAAGCTCCAATAGCTTTAGCTATTTTAACTCCATATTCTATATCTTCCCATTCCTCTTTAGTAGGAATTCTTTTAGTAAATATACCTTCAGGAGTTAAAAATTCTTGCAAAAATTCTGCTGGTCCCCTTATTATAAAACCTTCTTGTTCAAGTTCATTAATTACACTTTTTAAAATAGAATTATCTTCCCTGCTTTTCAATTTTCTCCATAAGTTCAATGCTCTAAAATCAGGTATACTTATCTTTAAAGCATAACTTTTATCTATTTTCCCTAAAAAAATAAGTTGTTTTACCTTTTTTTCCTTAAAAATCTTAATAAGTTTTCCAAATTCTCCAATAGAGATTTTGAACACTTCTGAAACAAAATTTTTTAATCTATCTTTTTGGTTATCAGAAAAACAAATAGCTACAACTTCGTAATTTTTTCTTTTTAAATTATTGGCCAAAATAATAGGAAACTCTCCTTCTCCTGCAATTAAACCTATTTTATTTTCTTCAACCTTCATAAAACTTAAAAAGCTTCTTCTCCTTCAAAGGGCTTTCTTCTCATTATACCTTGTTTTGAAGGATTTTCCAAAAAATTGATTAATCTTTCTATTACTGGATCTTTACCGAATATTTCTCTTAATTCTTGAATAATTTCTTTTATAGTAGCTGGAGCATCTAAGAAAAATCCTATGGCTTGTGAAATTTTTCTAATCTCTTCTTTTTTGAAACCTGCCCTTCTCAACCCAACAAGATTAATTCCTTGAATTTTAGATGGAATTCCGAAAACTTTAACATAGGGAGGAACATCTTTATCAACACCGCTCATAGCACTCACAAAAGCATAGGCTCCTATTCTACAAAACTGATGAACTGCTGAAAATCCACCCATAACTACTCTTTCCTCTATCCTTACATGCCCGCCTAAGGTAGCATTATTTGCCATTATTACATAATCTCCTATTTTACAATCATGAGCCACATGAACATAACTCATAAGTAAACAATTATTTCCTATTTTAGTAATTCCATCATCAAAAGTTGTTCCCCTATGGATAGTAGTAAATTCTCTAATTATATTATAATCCCCTATTTCTACATAAGTTTCTTCTCCTTTATATCCTATATGCTGAGGAGGGGTCCCTATAACAGCAAATGGTCCAATCTGGTTAAATTTTCCAATTTTTGTGTTACTTTCAATATAACAATTAGCTTTTATTATAGTTCCTCGCCCAATAAAAACTTTTGGTCCTATATAACTTCCAGGACCAATTTCTACTTCTTCTTCTATTTCAGCTGAAGAATCTATGTAAGCTTTAGGTGAAATTTTAGGCATCTGTATGTTCTCTTATTTTATGCTTGCAAGAAATTCTGCTTCTGCTACTATTTTTTCTCCAACCTTTGCAACAGAAGAAGCTTTCATAATAGAACCTTTTTTCTTAAATCCATAAGCTTCAATAATAAGAGTATCTCCAGGGTATACAGGGTGTCTAAACCTTACTTTATCAAGACCAGCTAATAAAAAAAATTTTTCTTTATATTCTGGATAAATTATTTTCATTCCCACAGCAGCAGCTTGAGCCATAGCTTCAATTATTAAAACCCCTGGCATAATAGGATAATCTGGAAAATGTCCATTAAAATAAGATTCATTTATACTTACATTTTTAATAGCTTTTATATATAACTTTTCTTTATTAACTTCTAAAACTTTATCAATCATCAAAAAAGGAAATCTATGAGGTAATATTTCCATAATCTCTTTTATATTAATTATCTCGACTTTCATTTACTTCCTCCTGTCTAAAAAAATTTCTTTTTATAATTTTTCTAATAATATCATAAATTTATATCACCAAAAGAGGATTTTATATTGAGGGTTCTATTTAATGTGGTAATCTTTTATTATGCTAATAAAAGAAGAAAAATTAAAATCTTTGCTTAATTTTTTACAGGATAATTTTCCTTTAGTTCCTGAACCTTATAAATTATTAGCTGAAAAGTTTGAAATTGATGAAGAAGAAATTTTAAAATTTTTAAAAGATCTCAAAAAAAGAAAAATTATTCGACATATAGGAGCAACGGTAGATTCTCATAAATTAGGATATGTTACCTGTCTTTGTGCAATGAATATTCCAGAAGATAAAATTGAAATTGCCTATAAAATAGCTAAAATGCCTGAAATAACTCATGCTTATTTAAGAGAACATAAACTTAATTTTTGGTTTACTGTAGTAACTAAATCTGAAGATGATCTGAATAAAATTTGCAATTTTGTAGAAAATACTTTTCATGTTAAGGTAAGAAAATTTCCAATGATAAAAAAACTAAAAGTAAAGGCTGTTTTTGAAATATAATTTACTGCATTGCTGCTCCAGCCATAATTCCTAAAACAGTAATAGGAACTTGCTCCTCCACTCCTTTAGCTGCTCTATTCACACTTTTTAAAGTTTTTTTAGCTTCTAAGTATAAGGAATCATCCTTTAAAAGTTTACCCAAAGTTCCTTGTCCACTTTCAATTTGGGCAGTGATTTTTTTAAGATCTTCTGAGATAGCTTTAAGATCTTTATAAAGCTTGTCATCTGTCATAAGTTTACCTAAAGTACCCTCTCCTTTTTCAAGCCTTTTTGAAACACTTTCTAAATTTGCTACAGTTGTTCTTAAACTCTTATAAAGTTCTTCATCTTTTACTAATTTTCCAAGAGTTCCTTTACCACTTTCAATTTCCTGAGCAATTATTTTCAAACTTTCGGTAGTAGAAACTAAATCTTTATAAAATTTATCATCAGTTATAAGTTTTCCTAAACTTCCTTGGCCTTTTTCTATCTTTTCTGCTATACTTTTAAAACTTTGAGAAGCTTCTTTTATATTAGCTACCAAAATCTTCAAATTTTCTCTACCTTCTGTTGTTCCAAGAAGTTGTTTTAAACCTTCTACAGTGGGACCTATACTTGCTAAAATTTCATCTACTGAAATAGCTGATTCTGTATAAGCTATAATTGAATTAGGAGGTAAATAGCTAGCAGAAACACCTGGTTTAATATCTACAAATCTATCTCCTAAAACTCCATAAGTTCTTATTGCTGCTATAGCATCTTCCTGGATTTTATATTTTTTGTAAATCAAAAGCTCCACTTTTGCTTTTCCATCTGAAGTAAGTTCTATATTTCCTACTTTACCAATGGGTATTCCTGCCATTTCCACTTTTGCTCCTTTATTAAGCCCGGAAATATTATCAAATATTGCATAAATTTTATAACTGTCTTTGGGAGTAAAAGCCTCTTCTGCTAATCTAAAGGTTAAATATAAAAGAGCTAAAATTCCTATTAAAACAAATATTCCTACTTTTATTTCTGTTGCTCCTTTAATAGCCATAATTACACCTCCTTATAAAAGTGCACTTCTTATAAATTCTTGTATAAATTCATTTTTTGATGCTTTTATTTCTTCAGAAGATCCTACTTCTATAATAATTCCTCCATGTAAAAAGGCAATATGATCTGCAAATTTAAAAGCTAAATTAAGGTCATGACTTACTATTACACAAGTTAAATTATATTTTTCTTTTAACCCTTTGATTAACTCTAAAATGGAAACTTGAAGAATTGGATCAAGTCCTGTGGTAGGTTCATCAAAAAGTACTACCTGAGGTTTTAAAGCAAGTGTCCTCGCTAAAGCCACTCTTTTTTTCATACCTCCTGAAAGTTCAGAAGGATATTTATCTTTAGCAGGTAAAAGCCCTACTACCGAAAGAAGTTCTTCAGCTATTTTTTCTCTTTCAGCTTTTGACATTTTAAAATGCTCTTTTAAAGGAAAAATTATATTTTCTTTTACAGTCATAGAATCAAACAATGCTCCTTCTTGAAATAAAAATCCTATTTTTCTTCTTATTTCCTGTAATTCTTTCTCAGAAAGCTTTGTAATATCTTTATTTTCGAACCATATTTCTCCACTATCTGGTTTTAAGAGTCCTACTATATGTTTTAACAACACACTTTTGCCTGATCCGCTCTGCCCCATTATAAAAGTTACTTTTCCTTCAGGAATCACTAGATTAACACCTTTAAGTACTTCTAGATTGTTAAAGCTCTTTTTCAAATCTTTTATAATAATCATAAAGTTTTTTAAAAAATTAGGGTAGTTAAAATATAGTCAGATATTAAAATGCCTACTGTAGAAATGACCACAGCTTCAGTAGTTGCTTTTCCTACTCCTTCAGCTCCACCAAAGGCATAAAAACCTTTATAACCACATACACTTACTAAATAGGCACCAAAAAAAATAGATTTTATTATACCGCTCATAATATCTTTAAGTTCTACCATATCAATCATTCTGGCTGTTAAAAGTCCTGGATCTATATGAAGTAAAAATACGCCTATTACATATCCACCTGCAATTCCTACAACATCAGATATAGCAGTTAAAAGGGGTAATACAAAAATAGCTGCCCAAAGTCTAGGAGTTATTAGGTATTGAATGGGATTAACTGCCATAATTTTTAAAGCATCAATTTGTTCTGTTATTCTCATACTTCCAATTTCAGCTGAAATAGCTGAACCTGCTCTTGCTACTACTACTACTGCTGTAAGAACTGGTCCTAATTCTCTTGTAAGGGTTAAAGCCACCACACCTCCAAGAATAGCCTGAGAACCAACTTTTGATAAAGCAATATTTACTTGATAAGCAGTTACCATTCCAGAAAAAAGTGAAGTAAGAATTACCACTAATAAAGATTTTACCCCTATAAATTCCATGTGCTTTATGAGGAAATTGATTCTGAAAGGAGGAAAAAAAGAATAAGAAAAACTTTTTAAAAAGAAAAGAAAAATCCCGCCACTATCATAAAGAACTTTTAAAAATCCTTTTCCTAAAACTCTCAGAAAATTCATTCTAAAACTGCTCCTTTAGCTCCAGATTGTACTAAGCTAAAGTATTTTTTCAATACACCTTCTAATTTTTTTTGAGGTGGTTTCCATTTTTTCTGTCTTTTTTTTATTTCTTGCTCAGTTATTTTAATATTTAGCTTTCTTGCCGGAATATCTATTTCTATAAGATCGCCATCTTTTACCAGTGCAATAGGACCTCCTTCTGCTGCTTCTGGAGATACATGACCAATACAAGCTCCTTGAGTTCCTCCACTAAATCTTCCATCAGTGATAAGAGCTACTGAATTACCTAATCCCATTCCTATTATAGCTGAAGTTGGGGAAAGCATCTCTCTCATTCCTGGCCCACCTTTCGGACCTTCATATCTAATCACCACTACGTCTCCGGGATGTATTTTACCTTGTAAAATAGATTTATAAGCTTCTTCCTCTGAATCAAAAACTTTTGCTGGTCCTGTATGTCTTAGCATTTCAGGAACTATAGCACTTGTTTTAACTACCGCACCCTCTGGAGCTAAATTTCCATATAAAATTCCTATACCTCCCTCTTTATAATAAGGATCCTCTACAGGCCTTATAACTTCATAATCAAGTATCTTCACATTTTCTAAAATTTCCCTTAAAGTTTTTCCTGTTACCGTCTTTACTTCCTCATGAATTATTTTAAGTTTTGAAAGTTCTTTCATTATAGCAGGAATACCTCCTGCTAAATGTAAATCTATAACACTGTGGTGTCCTGCAGGAATAAGTTTGGCAAGAACAGGTGTTTTTCTTGAAATTTCATCAAAAACTTTTAAATCCAGATCTATTTTAGCCTCTTTAGCAATTGCCATAAGATGTAAAACTGTATTAGTTGAACATCCAAGAGCCATATCAACTGCTATAGCATTTTCAAAAGATTTTTTAGTAATGAGTTTCCTGGGAGTGAGATCTTTTTTAATAAGTTCTACAATTTTTTCTCCTGTTTTTTTAGCTAATCTAATCCTATCTGCAAAAACAGCAGGAATGGTACCATTTCCTGGAAGAGCAAGCCCGATTGCCTCGGAAAGACAATTCATGGAATTAGCAGTGAACATCCCAGCGCAAGAACCACAAGTAGGACAAGCGCAATTTTCAAGTTCCTTTAGTTCTTCTTGTGTCATTTCCTTAGCTTTTACTTTTCCGATACCTTCAAAAACTGAAATAAGATTTACTTTTTGACCTTTATAAATCCCTGTAAGCATCGGACCACCTGCTATTATAATAGAAGGAATATCTAATCTAAAAGCAGCCATAAGCATTCCTGGAGTAATCTTATCACAACTGGTAACTAAAACTAATCCATCAAAAGCATGAGCTTGAGCCATGATTTCAATAGAATCAGCTATAATTTCTCTACTAACCAAAGAATACTTCATTCCTTCATGATTCATAGCTATTCCATCACATACTCCTATTACACCAAATTCTACAGGAATTCCACCAGCTTGCCTTATTCCTGCTTTGATTGCTTCTACAATCTGCCTAAGATGTATATGCCCAGGAACTATTTCATTAAAAGAATTAGCAATTCCAACTAAAGGACCTTTTAATTCTTCATCTGTAAAGCCTAAAGCTTTAAAGAGTGACCTATGAGGAGCTCTTTCTAAACCCTTTTTAACTCTATCACTTCTCATAAATCCCTCTTTATCTTAAATTTAAAATATAAAAAATCATTTTAAATAAATTAACCTTGCTGTCAAGAAAATTTGTATTAAATTTTAAAAAATCAAAAATTTTTTATCGGAGGTTTTTAAAAATGCTTAAAGATGCAGTAGAACAAGCTTTATCTAAAGTTAGACCCTATTTACAAGCAGATGGAGGGGATGTAGAATTGGTAGAAGTAAGTGAAGATGGAGTAGTAAAAGTAAAATTAAAAGGTGCTTGTGGTTCTTGTCCCATGTCTATAATGACTCTTAAAATGGGAATAGAAAGATTTTTAAAAAAAGAAGTTCCTGAAGTAACTGAAGTAATTGCAGTATAACCTTTCTAAAAAAATCCTAAATTAGGAGTGAATAAATATGGCAAGAATTACAGTTGAAGATTGTCTTAAAAAAATACCAAGTAGATTTAGATTAATTCATTTGGCTATTCAAAGAGTGAAACAATTAAGAGAAGGAGCTCAACCTCTTATAGACTGTGATAATAAAGAAATAGTAACTGTACTAAGAGAAATAGCTGCTGGATTGGTTACTTTTGAAAATATTCAGGAATTAGTTCAAAAGGAAAAAATTACTTCTCCTTACGAAATAGCTGAATTTTTGAAACAAAAAAGCTTAAATAAATAAAATGACTTATAAAGATTATTATGCTATTTTAGGTGTTCCTCGTAATGCAACTCAAGAAGAAATAAAACGTGCATATAGAAGACTTGCCTTAAAATATCATCCGGATAGAAATCCAGGAGATAAAGCTGCAGAAGAAAAATTTAAAGAAATTTCTGAAGCTTATGAAGTTCTTTCGGATCCTGAAAAAAGGGCTATTTATGATACTTATGGATATTCGGGGTTAAGATCTTCAGGTTATAAAGGTTTTGAAGATATATCCGATATTTTTAAAACCTTTTCTGATATTTTTGAAGAATTTTTTGGTTTTTCTTTTGAAGAAAAACCTTATACCAGACCTAAAGATGGTGCTGATATTTCTCATGAAGTAATAATAGATTTTGAAGATCTTTTTAAGGATAAAAAAATAAAATTAGAAATTGAAAAATTTGAAATTTGTGAAATTTGCAAGGGTTTGGGATATGATTCTCAAAGAGGAATTAAAACATGTGAGATATGTCATGGAAAAGGAAAAGTAACTTATACTGAAGGCTTTTTCAGAATAAGTTATACCTGCCCTGACTGTCAGGGCAAAGGTATAATTTATATAGAAAAATGTATTCAATGCAAAGGTTCTGGAAAAGTTTGGAAAAAAAAGGAACTTGAAGTAATCATACCAGCTGGAATTGAGGATGGAAGTATTCTAAGAATACCAAGAGAGGGAGAACCAGGTCTTTTTGGAGGCAAATCAGGAGATCTCTTTTTAAGAATAAAAATAAAACCTCATAAACACTTTTATAGAGAAAAAAACAATGTAATAGGCCAGTTAAAAATTAACTTAATTTCAGCTATTTTAGGAGATAAAATAAAAATTCCTTATTTTGGAGAAGAATTGAAAATAGAAATTCCTCCTGGAATTCAACCTGGAGAAGAAATTATCATTGAAGGAAAAGGACTTCCCGATTTTAAAACAGGTAAGAGGGGTAATCTTATTTTAAAAGTTCAAGTAGAAATTCCCAAAAAAATAAGTAAGGAGGGAGAAAGACTTCTTAAAAAATTTGCAGAAATTGAGGGATTAAAAACTTCTGAAAATAGTTTAGATATAAATCAGAAAGATTTTAAAAGGAAAAAAGAAAAATTTTGGGATAAATTCATTTTTGGGGAAAAATAAAAATGTCTCAATTTTCGCATCTCACCGAAAAAGGCGAGCTTTATATGGTAGATATTAGTAAAAAAGCTTTTACTGAAAGAATAGCTATTGCAAAAGCTGAAGTAATTTTTCCTGAGGAAATATATGAAAAGGTTGTAAAAATGGAAATACCTAAAGGAGATTTTTTGGCTTGTGCAAAAATAGCAGGAATATTTGCAGCCAAAAAGACTTCTGAACTTATTCCTCTTTGTCATCCTCTTCCTATAACAAAAGTAGATATAGAATTTGAGTTTGTTCCTGAAAAGTTTGCTATTGAAATTACAGGAAAAGTAAATACAGTGGCTCAAACAGGGGTAGAAATGGAAGCTTTAGCTGCGGTTTCAATAGCAGCTCTTACTATTTATGATATGTGTAAAGCTTTACATAAAGGGATAAAAATCACTAACATTCGCCTTACCTATAAAAGCGGGGGTAAAAGTGGTGAAATAATTTTAGAAAAAGATTAACGGAGGGTTTTTATGGAAAAGGAAAGACTTGAATTTTTTAAGGAACTTCTTCTAAAAAGAAAAGAAGAAATTTTGAGAGAGGTTTTAGAAACCAAAAAAGAATTAATTGAAAGAGACGAACCTTTACCTGATGCTCTTGATCAAGCTGCAAGAGAAAGTGATTTAGCCTTTGAATTAAGATTAAGAGATAGGGAACAAAAACTTTTGAAAAAAATAGAAAAAGCTTTAAAAAAAATAGAAGATGGAACTTACGGAATTTGTGAATCCTGTGGAATAGAAATTGATGAAAAAAGACTTGTAGCCCGTCCTGAAGCAACCTTATGTATAGACTGTAAAAGGGCTCAAGAGCGGATGGAAAAAATTAGAGGCGAATGAAATTTATCGAAATCTATCAAGCCTCTCAAAACAATCTTAAAGGATTTAATCTTAAAATTCCTTTTTATAAATTAGTTGTAATTACAGGTGTTTCAGGAGCAGGAAAATCTAGTTTAGTTTTTGATACCCTTTATGCAGAAGGACAAAGAAGATATTTAGAAACCTTCTCTTCTTATGTAAGACAATATTTTGAAAAACTTCCTAAACCTAGAGTTTCAGCCATTAATAATATTCCTGCTGCTCTTGCCTTTCCTCAAGGAAATTATATAAAAACTTCTCGTTCCACCATAGCTACCCTTACAGAAATTAGTCATTTTACAAAAATGCTTTTTTATAAAGCTGGAATTCCTAAATGCCCCAATTGTAAACAATACATTTATATAAAGGATACTCATTCTATTGCTAAAGAAATCCTTAATAAATTTAAAAACACCCCAATTTATCTCTTAAGTCCTAAAAAAATAGAAACCAATTTTGAATATCTTAAAAATGGACTTCTTTCTGCTGGTTTTAGTAGAATTTTTTGGAAAGGAAAAATTTGCGAAATTGACGAAATAGAAGAATGCCCAGAAGAAGAAATAGAAATACTTATTTACAGAACAAAACCAGATGAATCTGATCTTCCTGAATTAGTTTTAGCTATTGAACAGGCTTTTAAAATTTCTAATTGGTTAAAAGTTAAAAGTTTATATGGAGAAGAAATCTGGTATACCCAGGAACTAGTTTGTCCAACCTGTAGATTTAAGGTTCCATTAAAAAATCCTAATCTTTTTTCTTTTAATACCTCTCAGGGAGCCTGTCCTAAATGTAAAGGATTTGGAAATCTTTTAGTAATAGATTTTGTTTCTTTGGTTAAATATCCTGAAAAGTCAATAAAAAATGGTGCCATACCTCTACTTGATTTTCCTTTTATGTTAGAAGTTAAAATGGATTTATTAGATTTTTTAAAAAAACATAAAATAGATCCCAATATACCTTTTATAAAATTACCAGAGGAGATTAAACAAAAAATCTTTTGGGGAGAAGGAGATTGGTATGGTTTAAAAGAGGTAATTGATTGGCTTGAAAATAAAAAATATAAAGCACATATAAGGATTCTTTTATCTAAATTAAGAAGAGAAATTGTCTGCCCGGTTTGTAAAGGAACTAGATTTAATCCTCAAGCCTTACTTTTTTATATAGGAGATTTGAATATAGCAGATTTTTATGATTTAGAAATAACAAAAGCAAAAAAATTTATAAAAAAATTTCTTTCCAAAACCACTTCAATTGCAGAGCAAAGATTAGGTAAAGAGATTTTGAGAAGGCTTTCTTATTTAGAGGAAGTAGGGCTTTCTTATTTAACCTTAGGAAGAGCAAGTAAAACACTTTCTGGTGGAGAAGCAAGTAGATGTCTTCTCACCAGAGCACTTTCTTCAAATCTGGTAGAAACTCTTTATCTTATTGATGAACCTACAACCGGACTTCATCCGAAGGATACACAGAAAATTTTAAAATTTATGGAAGATTTAGTATGCCAAAATAATACCGTGGTAGTGGTGGAACATGATCCAGAAATAATTACCCAAGCAGATTTTTTAATAGATCTTGGACCTGAAGGTGGAGAAAAAGGAGGATATCTTCTCTTTGAAGGTAGTCCCTCAAAAATTTTTGAGACACAAACTCCTACCTCATCTGCTCTTCAAATTATAAGCAGCCCAAGAGAATCAAAATTTTTATCATCAAGTAATTTTTATACTAAAAAGTTGAAAATAAAAAATGCTAAAAAATATAATTTGAAGGGGATAACCTTTTCTATACCCCTTTCCACAATAACTTCTATTGTTGGGGTTTCTGGATCAGGAAAATCTACTCTTCTTGAGGAGATTATCTATAAAGGTGTTAGTGCATATAAACAAGAGTTAGAATTTGAATTTTGTTCTAAAATAGAAGGGATTGAAGAAATTTCTCAAGTGCTTTTTATTACGCAGGAACCTCTGGCACGTTCTCCAAGAAGTGTAGTTGCAACTTATATAGAAATTTTACCTTACATAAGAAAACTTTTAGCTAGTACACCTTTGGCAAAAAAATATGGATATACAGAAACTTTTTTTTCTTTTAATTCCGAAATTGCTCAGTGTCCAGAATGTAAAGGTTTAGGATTTGAAATTGTAGAAATGCAATTTCTTTCAGATATAATAATTCCATGCGAAATATGTAAAGGAACAAGATTTAAAGAAGAAGTTCTTCAGGTAAAGTGGAAGAATAAAAATATTGCTGAAATTTTGGAACTAACAGTTGAAGATGCTTTAGAATTTTTTGGGAACCATCCTCTTATTAAAAAAAATCTTGAAATTCTTCAGAAATTAGGTCTTGGTTATTTAAAACTCGGGCAACCACTTTCAACCCTTTCAGGAGGAGAAGCTCAGAGATTAAAAATAGCTGAAATTTTAACCCAAATAAAAAGAGAAAAAGCTCTTATACTCCTTGATGAACCTACAGTAGGACTTCACTTAAAAGATATAGAAAAGTTAATCCTTTCTCTAAAATATCTAAAAGAACAGGGTCATACTATAGTAATAGTAGAACATAATCCAGAAGTCATTTTAGCTTCTGATTGGATAATTGAACTTGGGCCAGAAGGTGGAGAAAAAGGAGGATATCTTCTCTTTGAAGGCCCATTAAAGGATTTTTTAGATCATAAAATTAGTCCTACTGCATGTTATTTAAGAGAATATTTAAATGGATTAAAATTAAAAGAAAAAGCAAACAAGGAAAAGAATTATTATTATGATGATCCTTTAATTAAATTAAGAGGAATAAGGCATCATAATTTAAAAAATGTAGATTTAGATATACCAAGAGAAAAATTTATTGTAATTACTGGAGTTTCTGGATCAGGAAAATCTACTTTAGCCTTTGATGTAATTTTTACTGAAGGACAAAGAAGATTCTTAGAAACACTTCCGGCTTATTTAAGACAATTTTTGAAACTTTATGAAGAAATAGATTATGATCTTATTTCTGGTATTCCTCCTACTGTAGCTTTAGAACAAAAATCTGGAGAACTTTCACCTCGTTCAACTGTAGGTACTCTTACAGAAATACTTCCTTATTTAAGACTTCTTTATTCTAAAATAAGTAAGACCTATTGTCCAAAATGTGAAACTGAATTAAAACCTCATAATGAGGAGGAACTTTTAGAACTTGCTTTTGAAATGTTAAAAGCTGAAAATCCTAAAGATCCCATTTTATTTCTTGCTCCTGTTGTTCAGCATAGAAAGGGTATTTACAGAAATCTTTTTGAAAAACTTATAAATTCTGGCTATCATGAGGTAAGGATTGATCATGTTTTTTATAAAATGCCTCCTATTCCTTCCCTATCAAGATATAAAGAACATACCATAGAAGTGATAATAGGAAAAACAGAATTTAAAAAATCTGATATTTTTAAAGAGCTTTTTCTCAAAACTCTAAAGGAAGGAAACGGTTCTGCTATACTTAGGCTTGATTCTAAAGAATTTCTTTTTAGTAAAAAAAGAGCTTGTATAAAATGTGGAATAAGCCTCATAGATCCAGATCCTTTACTCTTTGCATTTAATTCCAAAGTAGGAGGTTGTCCTTATTGTGAAGGATTAGGTAGGATAGAAGAAAAAATATGTCCATACTGTAAAGGAAGTAGATATAAAAATGAAGTTTTTTGTTATAAAATAAATGGGGTAAGTCTTCCTGAATTATGTGAATTAAGCATTTATGAGATAAAAAATTTTTTAAAGAATCTTAAACTTGAAAGAAAAGAAAAATTTTTAGCAGAAGGAATAATTTCAGAAATTCTCTCAAGACTTAATTGTTTAATAGAATTAGGAGTAGGATATTTAACCCTTGGAAGATCTGCAGATACTCTTTCTTCGGGAGAAGCTAAACGAGTTAGAATATCAGCAGAAATCGGAAGCAATTTAACAGGTGTAGCTTATATTTTAGACGAACCTACTATTGGACTTCATCCCAAAGATAACTTTAAATTAATTAATGTATTAAAATCCCTTAAAGAAAAAGGAAACACGGTAATAGTTGTTGAACATGATGAAGATACTATTCTTTCTGCTGATTATATAGTTGATCTTGGTCCAGGAGGAGGGGAAAAGGGAGGAAAAATTATTTTTGCAGGTCCTCCATCAGAACTTTTCAAACAAGAACACTCAGAAACTGCAAAAGCTCTAAAAGACATTAATAGAAAAAAGATAAAAAGTCTTAAAAGAAGCCCCTCTGAATTTATCATTCTTAAAAAAGTACACTTAAGAAATTTAAAAAATATAAATGTTTCTATTCCTTTAAAAGCTTTAACTGTAGTTGTAGGAGTTTCTGGTTCAGGAAAATCCACTTTGATATGTGATGTATTGTATGAAAATTTAAATATCCTTTTAAGTAAAAAAACAAAAAAACCTTTTGAGTTATGGGGTTTAGAAAAATTAGAAGGATTTGAAAAAATTAATAGAGTATATTTAGTTGACCATTCCCCTATTGGAAATACTCCAAGATCTACTCCTGCAACTTATATTAATGTTTTTACTAATATACGAGAAATATTTGCTCAAACTCCTCTAGCAAGACAAAGAGGATATAAAGAAGGACGTTTTTCTTTTAACACTCAAGAGGGTCAATGTCCTTATTGCAAAGGTCAAGGCTTTATAAAAATAGAATTAAAATTTTTACCCGAGGTGTATCAAACATGTGAATACTGTGAAGGAAAGAGATATAATCCTGAAACCTTAGAAATTTATTTTAAAGGGAAGAATATTTCCGAAGTATTAAATATGGATTTTTCCTCTGCAAAGGATTTTTTTTCTCATTTTTCCCAAGTTTATCAAAAATTAAATATTTTATGTGAAATAGGACTTGACTATTTAACTCTTGGACAACCCAGTCCTTCTCTTTCTGGAGGTGAGGCTCAAAGAATAAAATTAGCCAAAGAGTTTGTCAAATCTTCGAAAGGAGGGAATGTATTTATTTTGGATGAACCTACAACAGGTCTCCATATAAAAGACACTGAAAAACTAGTCAAAGTTTTACAGGGTTTGATAGAAAAAGGACATACTGTAATAGTTATTGAACACAATTTAGAACTTATTAAATGGGCTGATTGGATAATTGAACTTGGGCCAGAAGGTGGAGAAAAAGGAGGATATCTTCTCTTTGAAGGCCCTATAGAAGATTTCCTAAAGGTAAATACACCTACCTCGAAGATTTTAAAAAATTACTTAAATTTGAATTCTCTTGCTTAAAGTGTTTTGTTTTTAAATTTTTATGGTATAGTGTTTTTAAAGAAATTTGGGGTTGATATATGAAAGTAAAAAATTGGATGGTTACCGAAGTAATTACAGCATCTCCTAAAGATACTATAGAAGATGCTATTCAGTTAATGCGTCGTTTCTCCATTAGACATTTACCTGTGATAGAAAACGGAAAACTGGTAGGATTAGTTACAGAAAGTAATTTAAGAGCTTATCTTTCTTCTGAACAACTTCAAACTCCTTTAAAAGAAGTGATGATTTTAAATCCAATCACTGTTGATCCTGAAACTTCAATTGATGAAGTTGCAAGAATAATTTATAAATATAAAATAGGAGGGCTTCCGGTAGTAAGTGGAGAAAAATTAATAGGAATAATTACCATTACAGACATCCTTGAAGCTTTTATTGAACTAATGGGACTTTTAAAGTCCTCTTCACGTTTAGATGTAATACCCAAGAAAGACAATCTAGACGAAGTATTAGAAATTATAAGAAAAAACGGAGGGAAAATTATTTCAATTGGAATGGATGTAAATTTAAACGGAGAAAAGGTCTACTTTATAAGATTAGAAAAAACAGCTCTTGATAAAATAGCTTCTGATTTGGAAAGTTTAGGACATAAAGTAATTTCTATAATAGAATAAACCATGAATAATCAAATTAAAGTCAAAAAAACTTTAGATCAAATTAACAAAAGAATTGAAAAAGGAGAGGTAGTTGTATTAACAGCTGAAGAATTTTCAAAGTTAGTAAAAGATATAGGACCTGTTGAGGCGGCAAAGGAAGTAGATGTAGTTACAACTGGAACCTTTTCTCCTATGTGTTCTTCTGGAGCCTTTATCAATTTTGGTCACCCTATTCCAACTATAAAAGCCTATAAAGTATGGTTAAATGATGTCCCTGCTTATGGTGGACTTGCAGCTGTAGATTTTTATATAGGAGCAACTGAAACAAGAGAGGATGATCCACTTAATAAAGTTTTTCCTGGACAATTTCTTTATGGTGGTGGACATGTAATACATGATTTGGTAGCTGGAAAAAAAATTCATTTAAGAGCCCTAGGATATGGAACTCATTGTTATCCTAGAAGAACCTATGAAGCTGAAATAACTATTCATGATTTAGTTAATGCAGTGTTATGTAATCCAAGGAATGCTTATCAAAATTATAATTGTGCCATTAATCTTTCAGATAAAATTTTATATACTTATATGGGAGTTCTAAAACCTAATTTAGGCAATGCTAATTATGCTACAGCAGGCTGTCTTTCTCCTTTGTTGAAAGATCCTTATTTGAAAACTATAGGAATTGGCACAAGAATATTTTTAGGAGGAGCAAAAGGTTATGTTATCTGGTGTGGAACTCAGCATAACATGGAAGTAAAAAGAACTCCTAAAGGTGTACCTATACAACCTGCAGCTACCCTTATGGTAATAGGAAATCTAAAAGAAATGAGCCCTAAATGGTTAGTGGGAACGAGTCATATAGGGTATGGATGTTCTTTAGCTGTAGGATTAGGAATACCTATTCCTATTTTAAATGAATTAATAGCAGAATGGGCTGGTCTTTCAGATGAAGATCTCTTTACTCAAGTAGTGGATTATTCTTATGACTATCCTAATGGAATAAAAAGAAATTATGGAATTGTAAGCTATGCAGAATTGAAAAGTGGAAAAGTAAACATACTTGGACAAGAGGTCCCCTCTCATCCTATATCCAGTTTTGCAAAAGCAAGAGAAATTGCAGAAATACTTAAAAACTGGATCAAAAACGGAGAAATGTTGTTAACTGAACCGGTAAGTAGCTTGCCAGGAGCAGAACTTATATATAAAAAATAAAAAATGGAACTTTTTTTAGTTATATTTCAAATAATATTAGCCATTTTGATAATCTTAATTGTTTTAATAAATGTAACTAAAGGTTCTGAATATGGAGCGGTTTTTAGAGGAGCTGAAGCTATTTTTGGAGGAGGAGGACCTACCAACTTTTTAAATAAAGTAACCATGATTTTGATTATTCTTTTTTTCTTAAATTCTATACTTCTTACTAAAGTATTTACTGAAAAACATAAACCCTCTATTTTAAAAATAGAAACTCCTTCTACCAAAAAAGAACCTTTACCCATACCCCCTTCTGTTCCTATACCTCCTAAAAGTTCTTATCCTATTTCTGGAAACAATACTCAACAGTAACTCAGAATGAAAAATCTAGCTATTTTTGGAGCAACAGGTTCTATAGGAAGATCTACTATAGAAATTGTGAAAGAATTTCCGGACAATTTTAAAATAATAGCTCTTTCTGCAAAATCAAGAATTAGAGAACTTAAAAGTATTGCTGAACAATTTAAAGTTCCTTATTTAATAGTTGAAAATAAAGATGATGCAAGGATTTTAAAAGAAACCCTTAATTATTCTGCTAATGTTTTGTGGGGAGATGAAGGTCTTAAGGAAATATCTACTTTGGATTCAATTGATATTGTAATAATAGGAATATCTGGAATAAAAGCTTTGATACCTACTTACTATGGACTAATATCCGGGAAAAGAGTAGCTATAGCTAATAAAGAAAGTATTATAAGCGCAGGAAAACTTCTTAAAGATGTTATCTCTCATTCTGGAGCTCAACTTATCCCTGTGGATAGTGAACATTCAGCTTTTTTTCAATTGCTTCAAGGAGAAAAAAAAGAAAATATAGAAAAACTCATTCTCACTGCCTCAGGGGGTCCTTTTTATAAAACCTCTTTAAAAGAATTTGACAAAATTACTCCAGAAATGGCTGTTTCTCATCCTACCTGGAGAATGGGTAAAAAAATCTCCGTTGATTCAGCTACTTTAATGAATAAAGGATTTGAAGTTTTAGAAGCTATGATATTATTTGAAATACCCCTAGAAAACATAGAAGTAATTATTCATCCCCAGAGTTTGGTTCATGCTATAGTAAAATTAAAGGATGGATGTTACTTAATGCATCTTAGTTTACCTGATATGAAAATCCCTATAGCTTATGCTTTAAATTACCCATATAGAAAAAACTTACCTATAAAAAATTTAGAAATTTGGCAGTTAAATAATCTTATTTTTAAAAAACCAAATTTTAAAAAATTTCCTTGCTTAAAATTGGCTTATGAGGTAGGGAAAAAGGGAGAACCATACCCATTAATTCTTGAAGCAGCAGATGAAATAGTTGTAGAGGCTTTCTTAAATTATGAAATTCCTTTTAACAAAATTTTTTATTTCCTTGAAAAAACTGTAAATGAATTTAAAATACCTTCTATTAATTTCAACAATATTGATGAAATTTTAGAATTTCACCAAGAGGTTTGTAAATTTACAAAAACTTTAATTGAGAGATCTAAACAATGATAATGACTCTAATAGTAACTATTATAATAATTGGAATTCTTGTTTTGGTTCATGAATTAGGACATTTTCTAAGTGCTAAATGGATGGGGGTTAGGGTTGAAATTTTTTCCTTAGGTTTTGGACCACGTGTAGTAGGATTTAACAAAGGAGAAACTGAATATAGAATTTCTCTTATTCCTTTAGGTGGATATGTAAAGCTTTATGGTGAACATCCAGAAACTATTCCTTCTGTGGTTGAAACTAGCAAGGCTT
>Ga0105162_1000439_pt1 | contig 27655 bp, 31 predicted proteins | sample JNZ201metaG_FD_81532 | JGI IMG/M metagenome (GOLD analysis project Ga0105162, IMG submission 81532) | Hot spring microbial communities from Jinze hot spring, China to study Microbial Dark Matter (Phase II) - JNZ 20120812A | ecosystem: Environmental > Aquatic > Thermal springs > Hot (42-90C) >...
ATGCTTCATAAATCCATGTTTCAAGCCATAATAGTGAAGAATCAGATGCGCTTGAAAAATGTCTTATATTCAAATTAATTGTTTTAATGCCTTCCCCATTCATTTCAGATTCGGCTCTCGGTAGAATTATCGGTGAAATTATGATTACATCGTATCCCATGTCAACTAAGTCCTTAGCCAAGTAAACAGCAGGTCGGACTGATCCCTCTAAAGAGGTTATTATATCACATAACATTTGTATACTCAAACGCTATCCTCCGGCGTCTAAGTATGAGCATGCGGATATTCCTCTATTTCTTGATTTTTCTTATAAATTTTAATATTTTTTTCAACGGTTCCGGGATTGTCATGATGTAAGGGGAATAGTTAAATATTAGGTTCTGGTAGCTTTACTTTGAATGAGGAAGCCGTCCCAGACTGACCCCTATTAAGGTGGATGAAGATCTCACGACAGTCTGAAAAGACTTTTCCTATAGTTTTATAAAATAGGAAACTTTAAGTAGTAGATCTACCATGTTCAAAGAAGCGAATAAAATATTTAATAAGGGATGGTGGTGTCTAAATGGAATATATTTACGCTGCAATGCTACTTCATAGAGCTGGTAAACCCATAGATGAAGAAAACCTAACTAGGGTTCTTCATGCAGCAGGTGTAAACGTTGATCCAATAAGGGTTAAAGCTTTAGTGGCAGCTCTCTCAGAAATAAATATTGACGAAGCTATAAAGTCTGCACCAGCTTTCATGCCGATGGCGGTTTCAGCGCCCGTGACACCAGCCGTCTCGGCTGCTCCAGCAGTGGAGGAGAAGCCAAAGAAAGAGGAGAAGAAGGTTGAGGAAGAAAGGGAGGAGGAAGCCTTAGAGGGGCTTGCAGCCCTCTTCGGATAAAAACGCTGAATTTATTTTTATCCCTTGTGAAGCACATATACATTCATATAATCTTCATCGACTGTTGCCTGATAACCAGCTCTTTTGATTTCTTCCATTGATAACCTAAGCCAAAAACCAAATGATCCGCTGGCAGTGTTATCTGGATCTAGGGAGCTTATTCCATCGTAACCAACTCTTTTCGCAACCTCAAGTAAAATATGTTTCGCAGCCCAGTAATCCAAGGCAACTGGATCGGTGCTTGCAGCAATTATATTAACTCTTATTGCCTCATCATAGCGCGTGCTTGGCCCGCCGCGCGGTTTCGCATTAACCCATATCGCATCAATGATGTTTAGTACTAGAAATCTTGACTCAACCATCTGAGTCCCCATTCCACCAGAACCTACAGTATCATGTGCTCTCGCACCAAACATAGATGTGAGTTTATCGGATACGACTCCCATGTAGTGCTTCACACATGCTGTAACACCATATATGCTGTGAGTTTTTAAAACAGGGAAATTTATAACTTTTAATTTTTCGCTGCTATAAGTTCTGTTTCCTGGATTCCATACACCATATTTAAAGCTTATATAGGTACCAAATGCTGTTTTAAATTTCGGATAGGAAACCATTATTCCAGTTTTAGGATTCCTGGTTGTATTAATTACGTATCCGTCTTCCATATCCCCCTCGGAGTATTCGTTAACCCTCTTTGTAGTTATCCTATCCCAAAGATATGCTGAGACCTTATACCCTTTACTGGCGAAAAATTCTACGACACTCTGAAACGACTGCGATGTATTTTCAGCATTATTTTTGCTCCAACTGAAACTTCCACCGGTACCAGCTGAGCCATACTGAGCTTGCCCATTATCTGCCACAATAATTTCGCCGATAAAGCCATCTGGATGATTAAGTATTGCTTGGATAAGTGCCTTAACAAGATCGGTGTTTGTCCCGCCTCTCTCATCCCATTGGCTATTAACCTTTATTATCACAACATCATCCCTGGCAATTAGCCCATTTGGGCCTTTATTTGTCCCGTTTTCATAGGACTTGTAAAATGGTAGACCATGCTGACCCATAAGATCAATTAACTTTTGAATTCCATCATCATCACCCCTAGTACCGTTAACAACAAAGATGCTTGAGGCTGGCTCGAACTTAGCTAGTTTACCAGTTATTATAAGACCTATTTCCCTCACTTCTCTTCTTCTCATAATCTCATATGATCCCCATAAGGATATTGAAACAACTACTATTATAATTAGCATTAATATTGAAGTCATCCTTCTTGAACCGGGTCTTTTTAATTTTAGGATCTTTAAAGATAGGGAGTGTAGGAAGGGAATAACGTATATTGTTAGCCATAGATAGCTATTTGCTAAAGCCGCTCTCTGGCATGGATAAGTTATTCTAGAGGGCTTTGTTCCAGTTCTATAGATGAACCATAAAAAGCTTAATAGTCCTATTATAAATGGGCTATGATACAGATCCCGGAGTTTTTTGTATGCATGAAGAAATCTTTTGCGAATCTTCAAAATATGCATCCTCTCGAAGATCCTTTAAATCTATATTATAAACGGTAATAAATGTTTTTCAGCATTATCTTATCATGAAGTTTATCAGATTTGGGCTGCAATTATTTGAGGAGGAGAGCTGTTAATTTGAGAGAGTTTAGCTTCGTCCATGTGGCTGACGTTCATCTCGGATATGAGCAATATAATCTCAGCGAAAGACGGGAAGACTTTAACAGAGCATTTACAGAAGTTGTCAATAAAACAATAGAGCTAAAACCAAATTTCATGATAATTGCCGGAGATCTGTTTCATCAGGCACGTCCTCTAAACCTAACATTAGAGGAAGCTATAAAAAACTTTAAAAAATTGAGGGATGCTAATATACCAGTCCTAGTTGTTGATGGTTCGCATGATACTGCCCCAAATATTATAACGGGCACCATACTTAATCCGCTTGACAGCGCTGGCTTAATTTACTATTTACCTAGACATGAGAACGCATGCTGGGCAAACGAATATTGCTATGTATATGGGGTACCGAACTTCAGAACTAGGGGTAGAACTGAAAGATATTTACCAGAGTTCTACAAGATGAAGAAGCCTACCCCCCGCGCAGAGACTTTTAACATATTTGTATTTCATATGGCTTTGGAAATACCTAAAATAGTTAACATGTACCCTAAAGTAGCGATTGAGGCTTCAATTGATCTTATACCTGAAGGGTTCAATTATTATGCCGGTGGACACATACACACACCATTATGCATTCCATTTAGAAACGGAACGCTTACCTATAGTGGCTCAACTGAGACTGTGAGTTATGAGGATGCGTATGCTGAGAAGGGCTTTTATTATATTGAGGTTAGTCGAGATGGAGATATTGAAATAAGCCGCATAAAGCTTGAGAGCCCACGTAAATTTAAGATTATTGATAGAGATTTTAGCAATCTATCTCCACATGAGATAACGGAGCTGGCTGTAAAGATGATTAAGGAAGCTGATGAAGATGGTGCCATTATAGTTCCAATATTAAGGGGTTCTCTGCCAGCTGAAGCAACAAGAAGAGAAATTGACCTGGCAAAAATTAGGAGCGCGGCTGAAAAATCCCTCTTTGTCCATCCGCTCATCCTCCTAGAGGAGAGAGGCTTCTCCGAGGAGACAATACGAAGCATATTTGAGGGGGAGATGAGAGAGTTGAGAGTTAAATCATACGAATATTTTGTCCAATTCTTCCTGCAAAGATACCCACGTCAAGAAGCCGAGAGAAGGACTAGAATAGCCTTAGATTTAATCCCATTCTTAGTTAGGGAAGACGAGGATAAGGTTAAAGAAATATTGGAGGGATTAATTAGTGATAATTGACAGTATACTTATTGAAAACATTAGATCTCACACTAAAACTTACATAAAATTTTCAAAGGGATTTAACTGCCTAGTTGGCGGACTTGGTACTGGAAAATCCAGCATTCTATATGCTATAGACTTCGCGCTCTTCGGCAACCCACTCGGCAGGAGCTATGATTATCTTCTTCGTGAAGGTGTTGATGTTGGCAGAGTTGCATTGAAATTTATAGAGAATGGCAAAGAATATACCATCTGGAGGGGACTTAGGAGGCGCGGTGATCACATAGGGCAAGATTCCGAGCAGCTTAAGCTTTTTGAGGAAAACAAGCTTTTAGCGGAAGCCAGAAGCGAATCCGTAGCTGAACAATTAGAGTCAATAATCGATATGGATGACAAATTATTCCGTGAGATAATATGGGTTAGGCAGGAGAAGCTCAAAGAAATATTGGATATGATGCCAGCTGAAAGACAGAGGAAATTGGATACATTCTTCGGCATATCGGATTATGAGGTTTCATGGACCAATATCAGAGCTATTCAAAAGTGGTATGAAAGCGAGCGTAGCTCCTTAGAGCGGGATTCAGACGTCATTAATGTAAGAGAAATGCAGAAAAGATATGATGATGCAGTTAAAGATCTTTCAATAAAAGAGCTTGAGCTTGAAGAAGCACAAAGAGAACTTGGGGAAGCTGAGAGAGAGCTTAAGGAAGCTTCCTCGCAACTCGAAGAGATCATGGAATTACATCGGAGAAACGAGGAACTAAAGTCTAAAGAGGTTGAGCTAAAATCTAAAATTGAGACTTTAGAGAACATACGTGCAAGATTAATGGGAGAAATTAAGGAGAGAAGGACTAGAATAAGCAACTTAGAAATAAGTTTAGAAATTTTAGGAAAGCAAGAAAATGATTATAGAAGAGATCTTGTAAATTTAGGTTTGCCAGCAGATATGTCCTTAGAGAATATTCAGTCTTATCTAAATAGCATTATCGAGCAAATCTCAAGCATGCGGGGCGAAGAGGAAAGTGTTAGGGGGGAGATGAAGCGGATAACTCAACGTATATCTAGCTTAACAAAAGAGAACAAGTGCCCGCTTTGCCTTCAAACTCTCTCACTAGAGTATAAAGATAGATTAATGGAGCAGTTTCATCAAGAAATCTCCAACTATAGGCAGCAACTCGATGCGCTCGAAAAAAGTGTTAAAGAACTTGAGCACTTAAGGAGCACTCTCTTCAAGATTTTCTCCAACCTTCAAGCTCTCATTCTTAAAAAAGAAGAAGTTGTTAGACAGCTGGAGAATGAAAAGAGTCTTCTCAGTAAGATAATGATGGAGTTAAGCGCGAGAGAAAAAGAAATTGAGCGCTTTAGAAAGGACTTATCCAGTCTTCAATCCAAGGTTGCTGAAATTGACTATTCAAAGCTCGAGGAGACACAAAAATTATATAATAAGGCATTAGAGAAGTATTCTAACCTGAAGTATAGGGTTCAAAACTTAGAAATGCGGAAGAATGAGATTCTGTTAACATTAAGTAACCTGAAAGAGCGATTAGACTCTGCCCAAGAGAAGATTAAGCGCCTAGAGAAAATTAAGGAAATATTGGTTTTCATTGAAGAAGCTAGACAAGCCTATAGGAGTATACAGCCGAAGATAAGAATGGACTTTGTAAAATACCTTGAGAAGATAGTCCAGCAAATACTGGATGAATTAACTGGATCTGAAGGTTATCCGCTCAAAGTTAGAATTGATGAAAATTATACGCCTATAATTGAGGGTGAAGAGGGATATGAGAGGAGTACGTTAAACCTTTCAGGTGGCGAAAGAACCTTCCTTGCGCTTGCGTATCGATTGGGTATTGGTCAGCTTCTAATGCATTTAAAATCCGGCCGAAAGCTAAGCATGCTTCTTCTTGATGAGCCAACTGAGAGTTTAGGTAGAGAGGATGGTTCAATAGATAGGTTGGCGGAAATGATTTCGCGGTTAAAAACGGTTGAGCAGATCATAGCGGTAACACATAGTGAAGCATTCGCTGAAAAAGCTGATCGAGTGATAAGGGTTGAGAAGATAAATGGAGAGAGCAGAATAGTGGAGCAAACTTAAGAAAATAAAAGTAAAATGTTAATTATTTCTTAAACTGAAAAATAGTAATTGATTCCAGTAATCTTTAAGGGTGCCAAATAAATGATCAAAATTGGCTGCTGCGGTTACCCGGTTTCCCAAACAAAATATTATGAAACTTTTAATCTTGTTGAATTAAACAATACATTTTATAAATATCCAAGTCTTTCAACGGCTAAGAGATGGCGGAATAGAGCCCCTAAAGGCTTTGAGTTCACGGTTAAAGCGCACCAAGATATAACCCATAAATATAAACTGAAAGTTGAACATGTTATTGAGCCTTTTGAAAGGATTAAGCAAATATGCCACATTTTAGAGGCGAGAGTAATACTCATACAGACCCCTGCCTCCTTCAGTCCTGAATATATGGATTATGCAAAAGAGTTTTTCAAGAAGATCAATCGTGAGGATTTTATTTTAGTCTGGGAGACTAGGGGAAGTCTTTGGGAAAGCAATAATTCTTTTAAGAGGCTTAAAGAGACTTTGAATGAGCTAGGTGTTACACATGTAACTGACCCACTAAGATTGATGCCAGCCCACGTATCTAACTTAGCTTACTTCCGTCTTCACGGGTTGGGCGAGCGCATGTATTACTATCAATACACGAATAGTGAGCTCAAAAGACTTTATGATGTGGTTAAGAGATTTGAAGATTTAGACATGGGTGCCTATGTATTATTCAATAATTTATCGATGTTTGAGGATGCAAAGCGTTTTGCGTTCTTCATAAACAACGGTTATTTTCCACTTTTAACAGGCTCTATTGGAATAGATTCAGCTAGGTCTATTATTAATCAGATTCGTTATCCGGCAACTAAAAATACGTTGATTAATAAGATTGGCTGGAGACTAATTGATCTAGAAGAAGAAAAGCAAATCAGGCTTAATGATCTTTTGACCAAGATGCCGACGAAAACCTATAATAGTCCAGATGAAGTTCTCAGTGAACTAAAAGCACTATTATAAACTTTTTTCATCAGTGAAATCAGACATAAAAGATAAATAGATTCTTATTTAAAGATTAAATGTGGTGAAATTTTTGGGATTAAAGAATTTAGTGGAGTCTGTTATGAGAAGCCCTCCTGTCACAGTGTTGTTCTCTGATAGCGTTTCATTAGTTGTTGAAAAAATGATAGCGAATAATATTGGCGCAGTTATAGTGATTAGTGGAGGAAACCCGATTGGTATAATAACCGAGAGAGATATAATTGAGAAGATTACCAGGGCTAATAGGGATCCAAGTAAAACCCGAGCTGAAGAGGTTATGTCCTCCCCCCTCATATCAATCGAGGCTGACAAAACCATAAAGGATGCATTAGTGTTAATGCGTGATAAAAAAATAAGGAGACTAGGTGTAACAAGAAGAGGTAGACTTGTTGGGATAGTAACTGAGAGAAGATTACTTGATGCGCTGGCATCCTATTAATCCATGACCCTCTTTTTATTTTTCAGGTAGAGAAAATGGGCGAGACGAAATATAACCCGGAGAATTTAAGGGTTATAATTCCGGTCGGCGGCGTAGCTAAAAGGCTTCTTCCACTTACCGCTGAGACTTCTAAAGCATGCATCAGATTACTTAATGCCCCACTTATAGAAATATCACTTTTAACATTAGCTAGACAGGGAGTAAGAAATTTTATTTTTGGTGTTAAGGGTTACACGAATTATAAGAGTTTACATGATCATTTTGAGTCAGGTTTAGGCTTCTCAGCAAAGTATAATATTAATCCAAGGGTTCATATAAAATATCAGCCAAATATAAATGATTGTGGAAGCGCGGATTCAGCGCGCATAAATATTGAGTATTACGATATTAAGGATCCCGTCTTCGCGGTTCAAGGTGACAACATATTTGATATAGACCTAGAAAATATGTTAAGATTTCACCAAGAAAATGAAGCCTTCTTAACTATTGGGCTTATGCCTGTTTCGGATGTAACTGGATATGGGATTGCCAAGATTGACAAGGATAGTCGCATTCTAAAGTTTATTGAGAAGCCTAGTCCCAAGGAAGCCCCATCAAACCTCGCTAACACCGGACTTTATCTTTTCAGTCCTGAAGTTAGAAAAGTGTTTGATGAGAGCAAAGTTCAAGAAATGATTAGAAATGGGCGTTTAGACTTTGGGTATGATTTCATACCTTACCTTATAGAGACCGATAGACCGGTTTACGGTTATATTCTTAAAGGCGCATGGTATGATATCGGAACCCCGGAAAGATACCTAGAGGCAATGAGTGAAATATTGGATGGTAGATTAGGAGTATTGCAGGATTTTGGAGGCAGGATATCTGAAGATACAAGAGTATGGATACAGGGTGAAAGCCCAGAAGCTCTTCGGAGAAGAGAGGATATTATAAGGAAGATAAAAGAGGGAAAGATTGAAGTTGAAGGCTCAGTTTTAATTGGCAGGCACTGCGATATATCTGAAGGTGTCAGATTAGTTAACTCATGCATAGACAATTATACTAAAATAGGGAGAAACGTCGTTATTGAGGGATCAGCTATAATGGACAGGTCTATAATAGGCGATGATGATGAAATAAAAAATAGCATAATCGGAAGACATACAATTGTAAATTCGAATCCGACAAATAAAACTAAAATATATGATGTATCCGTCATAGCGGATGATGTCAAGGTTGATGCTGGATGCGAGTTAATCTCAACAAAAATATATCCACATAAATTTGTGGCTAAACAATCGCTTTATAAAATGATAATTTCTTAAACATAAAAAAAGGGTTTATGATTTTAGACCGATGCATCCGAGTTTAAGGTAAGTAAGCGTATATTAGAGAACACATGATTGCTAATAAAGCGCCTACAAGACCCCAAGCTATCCATTCAGAGGCAAGTATTTGCGGAAAGGTCTCTATTAATGCTGGCAGAGCCTTAGAGTATATGATGTTAGCCACTATGCCTAACATGAACCCTATTAGTCCAATTACGGATAAAGTAAGCGCCATTTTTGATCCGCGACCCATAGTGTTCCCTCCGAAATTTACCTCACCTATCATCCGCTAAATTTTTCGCCCTCAGCCTCAGCGGTCTTAGATGCAACTAATTCTGGGAACTTCTCCTTCATTTTCTCCTCAGCTACTAAGGCTGCCTCCTCGAGAATCTTCTGCGCATCCTCACTTACTGGTTCAAAGCCAAATCCTACACCAGCAATTTGCCCTGATTCAATCATTATCTCATCAAGCATAGTCATTATCGCGTTTAATTCATGCTCAGCGTTCGGCATAACCCCCACTATACCAGAACGTACATCCTTTAAAATTTCTAGAGCTGGTGCTATAACAGCCGCTGCATTACCTAAATGTGTGATAGTACCCAGTCTTAACGCTACCCTCTCAAGAGCTAATCTAGCATTAGACATTAAGTTTATTGTCTTCCTTAGCTCTGCGAGTTCGTTGGCGTAAACAGTTGCTCTTTTTATATCATGCTCAGAGTATGCCTCAACAACTTTTGAAAATAGAGATTTATCTCTTTGGGACATATTGTTTATTGCGCTTTCAAGCGCCTGAGCCTGCGCTTCTATACGCTTTATTGCCAGCGAAAGCTTATATCTTAGGGGCTGTTGCGGCTTAACTGCGCCCACAACTTTATCTACTATATTGCCACCAACTCCTTCCCATTCTTTATTAAACCTGGACATGTACACCACAAAAGTCTCTGAACCTTTAGAGAATATTTTAAACTTCTTATCATTGACATATCTACATAATTGTTATGTTTCATCAAGATCCTTTTAATAAAATAAACATTAATTTATTTGAAAGAGAGAAAAACACCGAGAGAATGAACCTTAAAATAAATAAATATTCCAAATTAGCCCTTTAAAATCCCTTCAGACTTAAGCTCCTTTATTGCTTCATCAAATTTCTCTATTGTGGCATTGATATCCTTTCTTGTGTGAGCGATTGATAAAATGAACCTTGAACCCATTGGATGTATCCCTCTATTTATTAAGGCTTTCTCAAGCATACGCATAATCTTCTGATTTTCCTCCCTCTTCTTTTGGAATCTAATGTAGCTTTCAATATCTGAAATCTTTAAATCTTCAGGACCTATTCCGAACCCAACATATATTATTGATGGCGTTGTGCTCCAAGCTAAAGCATCAACACGATTATCCCCAATAACATCATTTAATCCACGTTTTAACATATCCCCCTTCTGGTTAATCATTGGATGAACCTTACCATTAAGTATTAAACCTAAACAGGCATTTCCAGCGACTGCTGAAATTGGATTAGCGTTAAATGTTCCAGGATGACTTATCCGCCCTAAGTCTCTTCTACCTTCAACCTTAAATTCGAGTAAACTCATGTACTCTTTTCCTCCGGTAACAGCACCACCAGGATAACCACCAGCAAGAATCTTACCTAAAGTTGATAGATCTGGTATTACACCGTAACGCTCCTGAGCGCCACCAGGAGCATCCCTAAATCCTGTCACAACTTCATCAAATATTAAGATGACACCGTAATCTTTGGTTACTTTCCTTAGATTCTTAAGGAAAACTTCGTCTATTGGTATTAGCCCCATAGATGCCCCGCCAGGTTCAAGTATAACGCACGCCACATCCCCACTTTCAATGGTCTTTTCAACACTCTCAACATCGTTAGGTGGCAGAACAATCGTATACTGGCATGTTTCGGGGGGTATACCAGCTGGGTAGCTTCCCACGAGAGGTGGTGAGTATATTGGATTGTAATCCACTACTGTATAATCGAACCAACCGTGAAAGTGTGATAGAAACTTTATAATTTTTCTTTTCCCAGTGTAAGCTCTCGCTATACGAATCGCCATCATGGTTGCTTCAGTTCCAGAACTCGTGAACTCAACGAATCCGCCACGAGCACATGGTATTAAGCGAGTAACCTTTTCAGCCCACTCTATTTCGATCTCATGTGAGGCACCTAAATGGGTTCCTTTACGTGCCTGCTCAATGACAGCTCTAGTTACGATTGGATTAGCATGCCCTAAAATTAGAGCCCCATGTCCCATCCAATAATCAATATACTCGCTTCCATCCACATCCCATTTTCTTGAATTTTTGGCCTTAACGCAATAAATTGGCATTGGCTCAAAGTACCGTGAATCATGTGTTACTCCTCTAGCGAAAACCTTTTTAGCCCTTTCATATAGTTCTTTAGATCTAGGGTGCTTCTTTAAGTACTCTAGATCTATTTTATTCATAGCATCTTTAATGCCCATTTTCCTTCTTTTAAAGTTATGGAGAGAAAATTTATATCTTTGCTGAAAAATTTCACGGATCTATTTAGGATCTGGATGAATATTATGAGAGAGATATTTTCTCCAAAGATCTACAAATATGCTTCTTTACAATATTGCCATATTACATAGTCTTTTAAGGTTCCTTTAAACCTCTTAAAGATCGAATTTAACCTTAAAGACCAGAGTATGAGCACCTGATTGAAGAATGAAGCGTGACAGTGAACCATGACGAATAGAATATTCTTTATTGGACATGTTTCGGTCGATGAAATCCGAAACGTGAACGGCTATAATGTGCAGCCAGGTGGAGCAGCCCTTTACGCTGCTATAGCGGCGAGAACTCTTTTCGAAAATGTTTGTTTGATTTCAGTTGTGGGTAAAGATTACCCGTTCTTAAATATATTAGACATGTTTCCAAGACGATATTTAAAGATTTCAAAGACTCCATCAACGAGGTTTAGCATAAAATATAACGAACTTTGGGAAGCAAAATATTTGGAGGCTAAGTATGGAGCGGGTCTTAATATATCACCCTCACTTATACCGATTGAGAGCATTGGATCTGATAGTGTTATACATATTTCACCACTACCGCCAGCTAAAGTAAAAAAAATCATACAGTTGATTAGGGCGAAAAGACCTAGAGCAAAAATTTCAGTTAACGCCTGGATAGGATATATTAGAGGGGAAAATAAGGGTATACTTAAAGAAATAGCTTCGGAAGTTGATTTTTTCATATTAAATGATTCTGAGGCAAAAGCCTTAACAGATACGAAAAGTCTTTCAGCAGCCTTAAAATCTTTGAGATCTAAGATGCTTATTGTAACCTTAGGTGAGCTGGGCGCAATAATAAGCAGAGAGAACAACGATATCCAAATGGTGCCAGCCTTAAAATTCCCTCTTGAAAAAGTTGTAGATACAACTGGTGCCGGAGACACGTGGTGCGGGTCCTTTTTAGCCGCTTATAAGCAGACAAATGATATAATGAAATCTGTAACTGCAGCTTCTGTTATCTCCAGCATAAAATGCGCTGGCTGGGGCTTCACTAGACTCCTAAACCTAAAATTTAAGGGAGTTGATGAAATAATTGAGTATGTAATCGGGTTAAAGGAAGGCGGTATGCAAAGAAAAATATTAGATTATTTAATTAAGCCCAATACCTGAAAACTTTCATTTATTGTGTTTATTCTCTATCAAGTCCCTCAGGCATCTACGTAAATACTGGAACTAAAATTAAAACGTCAACTAATAATAGGAGAAGAATAACTAATTCCATGTAAATGTGTGAGTGATCCAATAATATCGAATATCCGCTTATACCCTGAACTCTTCCCTCCCTTTTCAGGCTGAAAACTTTCCCCCTTGCCGCAAGTAAAACTTTAAACCTCCTATCTAATTGTCCAAAAATTCTTGGAATAATTGTATGAAGCCCCATATATAGGTTCCCTAGAAAATTTTTCTGCTTATGAATTTCTAAATGACCTCTTATCTTCAATATAAACTTTCGCTAGAGTGCGCGTCCCGTTGTTATATCGATCATTTTTTGGATTTCTCTCTCCAGATCTTTTGGCAGCCCAAATATACTGACATCCATAAATCCTCTTACTATTAACGCTTCAGCTTCGCTCCTTGAGAATCCTCTAGCCATTAAATATTGAATTTGTTCTTCAGCTATTTTTCCAACAGCTGCTTCATGCGATAGCTCGGCGCCCTGAGCTTCAGCTACAAGCTCTGGCACAGCATATATCATAGCCTCATCAGATAATAGTAGACCTCTACATTCTAAATGAGCTTTCGTATTTTCATGCTCACCCTGCAAGAAACCTCTCGTGTATATTTGTGCCCTATCAGTCGCTATGGCTCTAGATATTATCTCTCCTCTACTCCCATCATTTTGAAGGACTATTTTTGATCCAACATCAATATATGAGTTACCCATTCCATAAATAATCGTGTTAAATCTAGCACGAGAATCCACACCCTTACAATATGCAACAGGATACATCTGTAAGCTTTTGAGAGGCTTAAGGCAAATATAATTACTCACAAATACACCTCTATCCTCAATAATTGCCCCAGATCTAGGTCTTGAATCAAAGTTTTGAGCCCAATTATGGATCATGGTAAATGTCAGCTTAGCGTCTTCTTTAATGTAAAATTCTGTTACGCCAACATGTAACCCACGTTGAACGCTAGAATGAAGTGTGCAACCAGTTATTATTTGTGCCTCTGAACCCGGCTCAGCAACTATTATATTGTGGACATTTTGGTTCAAATTCTCGGTCGATATAAAAAGGCATGCTTGTAGGGGTATCGTGACCTTCTGATCCTCAAATATTCTGATAAAGTATCCTTGATCCCACGCTAACTCTGCTAAAGCCGTATATTTATCTGTATCAACGCTAACAATTTTCCACCAATAATCCTTCAGCCAACTATATTTTTCCAGAGCCTCCTTTGTGCTCATCACCTCAATTTTATCCTCAAAAAGTTTCTGAACAGCTCTAAAAATAACTGAGTGGTCTATTTGAAAGAAGGTTGCAGATCTACCCTCTTGCACTGGAAGAACGCCTACTTCGAGAGCTCTTTGCAGGATATCTTTTGGAAGATTTGAAATTGGACAAGGTTCCCAATTTTTAGGCTGCCTAGAATATTGGCTTATATCTAAATCCGGTCCCAGCGCAGCCGGCTTATTTATAGCTCGCAGCGCAGCGTCTTTACTTGCTGACATTTCTCGCACCACGCGTAACCCTCATTAAGTATTTGACCCAGAATCCTTACTGGTGAACCAGAACAAACGATTGTGCCATTCATTAAAACGTGAGCCACATTAGCGTTAATATATTGGAGTATAACTCCTAGATGAGTAATTATTAAAGCCGAGCGATTTCTCAACATATCACTCACAACAGCGCCTAGAATCCTCAAATTCTCAACATCAACGCCCGAATCCGGCTCATCAAGTATTATAAAATCACCCCCTTGAGCTAAAACTTGGAGCATTTCAGACTTCTTAATCTCTCCTCCTGAGAAACCTACATTTATATCCCTTTCAAGAAAACTCCGCGGAAGCTTTACTTTCGCAACAATATCATTTATTTTTTCCTCATGCGGTACCAGATATTTCAGAATGCCGCCAAGCTTAACGCCTCTAATTGCTGGTGGATTCTGAAATGCCACGCTTATACCCATTTTAACTCGTTCATTTGTTGGAAGATCGGTTATATCTTTTCCCTTAAACAATATTCTTCCTGAAACAATCCTATATACTGGAAAACCTAGAATAGCCATTATTAGGGAACTTTTACCAGATCCATTTGGTCCGAACAAAACATGAACTTCATCCTTACGTATCTGCAGGTTTACATCATTCAATATTCTTCTCCCAGAAACCTCAACACTTAAATTCTGCACCTCAAGTATAGTCTCTTTCATAGGATTCATCTCCTCAAATAGTTAGAGCCGCGGCTAATTAATATTTTCCCTCAATTCACTCAAGCAGAATCTTCTTTCATGCGGAAAGGGCGCCTCTTAATTCTTTCCATTATTCTCAGACTTTTTCAAAACCGCTTTTAGCATTATCTACCCTAAACTCATCGCTCGCCGCTAAGGTTAATCCATACTTTTCTTTTAAAGCCAAGTCTAGAGGAGCTTAAGCCAATTTAACCCATTAAGTTTAGTCTGTGTAGATGTGAGAGGAGCTCAAATATTATCTTGGCAGCTTGTATAGCCGTTATACCAGAGTCATAGTGCGGTGTTACCTCAACAACATCAAAAGCAATTAAGCGTCGATCGCATAGTCCAAGTAAAATATCTAGAAGCATGCTTATCGTTAATCCTTCTGGCTCTGGATTTTGGACTGCTGGCGCAAATGCTGGATCTAAAACATCCATGTCAAGCGTAACATAGATTTTATCATTCTCCCCGATACCTTCTTTAATCTCCTCCAGAATTTTCTCTAATTTCACACGCATTATTCGCTGCGTGGTTAAATATTTAATGCTGTTGTTTTCAGCGTATTGAAGTTCCTCTTTACATACAGCCCTTGTTCCGATTTCAATAATTTTTTTAGGTTTAATCTCCTCATGTATTCTACGCATAAATGTTGCATGGCATAGTTTCCTATCCATATACTCATCTCTTAGATCTAGATGCGCGTCAAAACTCACTAATATAAAGTCGCCATCAATACTTTTAGCGGCTCCAAAAGTTATCGTGTGTTCGCCCCCAATTATTATGGGGATTTTCCCGCTCCTAAATATATCTTTACAAACAAGCTCTATCCTTTTCATAGTCTCATCAATATTTCCGCTTACATGAAGATCTCCTGCATCATGAATATTCAGGTCCTCAATATCAACCCCTGACCTAAAACTATATGTTTCAATATTGAGCGATGCCTCCCTAATTGCTGAAGGTGCAAATCTAGCCCCGGGGCGAAATGTACTAGTAGTATCGAAGGGTACGCCGAAAACAACATATTTCGCTGATTCAATCTCCTTCTGGTAGCCACTGAAATACATCATTGGGGATATGAAGAGATTTAAGTTGTTCAAATCTTTTCCGCCTCTTATCCTTGAAGATTTATAAGCCATAAGAAAATATAATCGTAAATATCTTTCCTAAACTAAGTATGAGTAAACCTTTAATGGAAGTGCCGATAGAATGAGCAGCAATAGCGAAAAAGTAAGTCGCCCCAGATCTTTACTTATTATAGCTCTTCTTTATTTTATTACTGGCGCCATGTTGCTTTCTTATTTCATTATCACATTATTGTCTTACTTCACCCAGTCGTCTTACTTGCCCTTCCATTTAGCGTTAATTAGCGCCCTCAACATGTTTTCCTCCTACAGCATAATTAGGGCAAGGAGATGGACGATTTACGTGGTCACGCTGACGTCTCTAGTAGGCATTATATTTGGCCTAATTACGTTAGCCGCCATAAGTAGCCCTTTTAGCCCTGATGTAATAAGTATATTAATTTTGTTAGGTTTAGGCGCCTACGTTCCTTTCTTATTAATTTCACTGATACTTGTAGCTCTCAATAGAAGTAAATTCTCAAAATAAAACTATAAAAACCAAACTAATTTATTCTAGCGTAACAATAAGATTATTGAGGAGCCATGTATTCTCTTAAGTTACCCTCAAGATACCAAAAATTTATTAGGGCACCAGCCAGTTGGCTTCATGAAGCATTATCCCAAATTTCAAGCGAAGTAATTGAGGAAAAGAATGAAAAAAGACTTTTTAAAATCAATATTGGCAGAGGGACTGGTGTTACGCTTAAAATAAGGCTTATGCCTGAGGGAGACGTAAGCTCTCTTGAGTTTATCTTTATTTATCATAGGCTTGTCTTTATGTCACTTGCCTCCATCATAATATTTATTGGGTTGAGTCTTCTTCTTCGCTCACCTATTCCATTGATTGGACTAATAATCATTCCCATGATGATTTATAGCGTTAGCTCCAAAATAGATAGTTTTCTAAACAATTTTAACAGTGTCCTAGCTGGATTGGAAAGTGAGCATGTTCGCAGAAAGCTTACGGAGGATCGGATTAGATGGCAACGTGAACCAAAAAATATTGACGATCTCTATAGGAGATTATGCAATAAATATATTAAGATTTGGGGGAGCACCTACGCCCTAGAATATAAAATAAATGAGTACCAGAAGCAGGGACTATTAAGAGATGAAGCCATAAGGAAAATATCTGAAGAAGAAGGAATTTTTTAGGCAGATTTCCGTCTTTTACCATATCTGACGTATATTATTGTGAGGATAGAGACAGTCCAAGCAGTAATATTTTGACAAATTAGATATTTCCACGTGATACTAAGACCGGAGAACGCATCACTAAATGGCTTAACTAAACCCAAAAGAGCAGTTCTAAAAGATGCTGCAAATAAGCCTAAAGCATTCGTTAATAATGAATTGATTTGCCTAGACCATAAAATTAGGCTCCTGAAAAAGGCATTATTCCAATAAAGGTTCACCGCAAATTCGTAGGGGGCGGATGGATTCACTAAAATGAACGTGATGAGAAGTGAAAATGCAAATAAAAGCGCGATAGATAGAGATCTAACATAAATTGATTGAGATAAACTGATTATTTTAAGCGATGCAATCTCACCGCCCATCTTTCCAGCCTTTGCCAATAATACATTCTTAGCGCGAATTTTAGAGAAGTTTCTTTCAAATTGAATCCAGCTAAATAAAGCGATCGCGATGACATTCAATGGAATCAAGTACAGTAGTATGCTCACATAAATTTGAAATAATTCATCTTCAAATGAGACTTTAAGTAAAGCGGGATCAGTTAACCCCCTATAGATAAAGTCCGTCACTAACATATACTGAAGTAAAATAATTATGGATAAATATAGCGCATATGTACCAGCAATTTTTAAGTTAATTTTAGGTTTCCTAGGAGACAAATGCTTCACCAAAAACTATTTTCTCGATTGATAGAAATATAGGGAATTCTTAAAATTTTAGCTTTTAACTCTCATTGTGCTAACCTATCTATAAGTCTTCCCGTCGAATCGTACAATTCAATTACTAGAGATGTGGTATTCCATGAGTGCGTTGCGCAGCTTAAGCACGGGTCTAACGCTCGTATTATCGCTTCAACTCTATTTAATAGTCCTTCGCTTATTTTTTTCCCATTTAAATACTTCTTTGCTACCTGTGTTATAGCCATATTAAATGCTAGATTATTATGCTCTGTTGCAATTATTAAATTAGCCCAATTAACTAAGCCATGCCTATTAATCTTATAATGGTGTATGAGTATGCCCCTAGGTGCCTCAGCAACACCAACACCCTCATATTTGTTGACAGAGGCTTTAGCTTGAACATGATCGGAGTATGTTTCCGGATCCTCTAAAATCTCCAAAATCTTTTCCATGCAGAATAATATCTCAATCAGGCGCGCATAATGATATAACATAGTATTTTGGACAATGCCATTTCTACCCCACTTTCTAAATTCCTCTAATTCTCTATCCGCTAGCGGTGTGCCGCATCGTGAGATTATGTTAAGTCTCGCCAGTGGACCAACCCTATAACTACCCCTTGGGTATCCTAATGGCTTATAGTATGGAAATTTCATATATGACCATGGCTCAACAGCTTCCCCAATATACTCATAGTACTTTCTTGGATCAATCTGGTCAGCAACTATTTGACCCCTCTCATCAACAACTCTTATTAACCCATCATAATGTTCCAATTCACCTTTAGGTGTAACCAAACCCATGTAATAAGTTGGGAAATCACCAAAATCCTCAATCTCTCCGCCCATCTTTTCTAAGATATTTTTAAACCTAGAGATGTTTTCAAGCGTGATTCTTAAAGCATTATTGTACTCGCTCAGAATTCTTTCACTTTTTTCCTTTGTAAACGGTTTAGCTACGCCTCCAGGAACAATCCATTCGCTTGAATGTATTCTTTTACCAGCCAAATACTCGATTATTTTCTGCCCAAAGGCTCTGAGAGCTATTCCTTGCTTAACTATGTCTGGATGTTTCTCCATAAGTCCAAAAACATTTCTCTTAAGAGGATCCGAATCCATGCCTAAAAGGAAGTCTGGTAAGGATAGAAAGAAGAAGCTTAATGTATGTGACTGAATTATCTGCCCCATATGCATCAGGCGTCTTAGAAGCTCAGCAGTTCTAGGTATGCTTACAGCTAATATATCGTCACATGCCTTTACAGAGGCTAGAAGATGACTCACTGGACAGATACCACAAGTTCTTGACATTATGCTTGGCATCTCATAAAAGGGTCTCCCTTCGCAGAATTTTTCAAAGCCACGAAAATCTGCTACATGCAATCTAGCCTCTTTAACGCTCCCGTCATCTGATAGGTGAATTATTACTTTAGCATGCCCCTCAATCCTAGTTATCGGGTCTATTTCTATTAGATTTTCTCCTTTCTTAACCATACTTCGCCTTACCCTCCATATTTGGTATTCTACCTTCCAATATCTCGGTTAACACATAATTTATGAGACCCGCCGAGGGCGGGCAGCCTGGAATAAAGTAGTCAACTTTAACAATCTCGTTTAGTGGGCATGCACGCCTCAGTAGTTTCGGAATATCAACCGGTATTGTTGGATTTTCATCAGCCAATTCTATATATGCTCTACGGAGAACCTCCTCAGAGCCGTTATCTAGGGTATTTCTTAGTGCCGTCACATTTCCAGTTACTGCGCAGTCCCCGATGGCTATAAGTATCCTTGTACGCTCCCTAACGGTCTTGAGCAGGTTTAGCTGATTCTCGTTCCCGACTGCTCCCTCAACAATTGTTACATCAACATTTTCTGGGAATTCTTTAATGTCCATAAGTGGGCTATAAACTAAATTTATCTTTTCAGCGAGCTCCAGTAGGCGCTCATCTTGGTCTAGGAATGACATGTGGCAGCCTGAGCAGCCGCTGAGCCAGACCGTTGCAAAATTAATCTTCCCACTTCTAACCATTTCATCTTCGCCTCCTAGTCACTATGAAGTTGGCTATATCTTTATTCTTAGTTTCAGAGATCGGCTTGTCCCTCACATATATTGCTCCAACGGGACAGACCCTAGCGCATTTGCGGCATGATGTACATGAGGAGGATGAACCCCAGTCATCATCCATGTCTATAATTATCTGCGAGTCTTTCCCCCTAGCCTTTATATCCAGTGTGTGGACACCCTCTATCTCATCGCATACCCTAACACAGCGAGTGCACAGAATACACCTATTATTATCTATAACTAAGAAGTCATGTGTCAAATCTATCTTCTGTCTAGCCCACTCCCGCTCTACCCTCAGGCGGTCGACACCTAATTCCTTCGCTAAATCTTGCAGCTCACAATTACCATTTGCAACGCATACAGCGCATATGTGAGGCTTCTCTGAGAGCAACAGCTCTATAGTCATCTTCCTATACTTCTTCAGCTTATCAGAGTCCGTGATCACCTCCATACCATTACTGACTGGTGTCGTGCACGCTGGGAAAAGCCTAGGTGAGCCTTTAACCTCAACTATGCAGAGGCGGCAGCCACCATAACTGCTTAACCCCTCTAGATAACATAGTGTTGGGATTCTTATTCCGACCCTATTTGCAGCACTAAGAATAGTCTCCCCCTCATAGGCGGTGACCTCAATACCGTTAATCTTCAACTTAACGGTTCCGGCGCCACTCATCCCCACTAAGCCTCCTCCACGATCTCCCGTCGGAGTTTATAGCATTTCCCAGCAGGGCACCTCTTATCAACAATGTGAGCTACATATTCATCCTTAAAGTAGCGCAAGGTTGTTAAGACGGGATTCGGGGCTGTTTGGCCTAAACCGCACAAGCTTACGTCCCTCACATATCCACCTAAATCGTTTAGGAGGTCTAAATCTTCTAATCGCCCTTCCCCCCTCATGATCCTCTCAAGAATATCTCTCATCTTAAGAAGCCCAACCCTACATGGGACACACTTACCACATGACTCATCAACACAGAAGTCTGTGAAGAACCATGCCGTATCCACCATACATGATTCATCATCTATCACAACTATGCCGCCGGAGCCCATTATAGCCCCCGCCTTAGTCAAAGACTCATAATCAATTGGGAGGTCAAGCAGACTCTCGGGGAGGCATCCACCAGAGGGGCCGCCAACCAGAACCGCCTTAAATCTTCTTCCAGCTGGAACTCCACCTCCTATCTCAAAGATAACTTCTCTGAGGGTGATTCCCATCGGAACCTCTATGAGGCCAGGGTTATTAACCTTGCCAGTAAGCGAGAAACATTTTGTCCCAGTGCATTTTGGAGTCCCAATTTTGGCAAACCATCTTCCGCCATTAAATATTATGAGCGGAACATTCGCTAGGGTCTCAACATTCTGTATGAGTGTTGGCTTACCCCACAATCCGGATGTAGCCGGGTATGGTGGGCGCGGTCTAGGCATCGCCCTCCGACCCTCAATAGACGCAAGTATACCAGTCTCCTCACCAGCGACAAACGCTCCAGCACCAAGTCTCAACTCAACATCGAAGCTGAACTCGGTCTCGAGGATACTCTTCCCTATAAGATTCATTGATTTAGCCTGCTTTAGAGCCTCCCTTAATGTTTGAACTGCTAAGGGGTATTCAGCCCTAATGTAAATGTAGCCTTTCTCAGCCCCAACAGCGTAGGCGGCTATAGCCATGCCCTCAATTATCGCGTGTGGATCAGCCTCTGCCAGGGTTCTATTTGCGAATACTCCTGGATCGCCCTCATCTAAGTTTGCCACAACATATTTCGGCGTATTTCTCTCTCTAGCCACAAAATTCCACTTCTGCCCTGTTGGGAAACCAGCACCCCCACGCCCCCTCAATCCACTCGCAGTAACCTCATCTATAACCTCTTTTGGAGTCATCTTTGTTAAGCATTTTATCAGCGCCGAATATCCGCCAGCTGCTATGTAATCTTCTATTCTAAGCGGATCTATTCTACCAGCGTTCCTAAGGACAAGCCTAAGTTGCTTCTTGAAGAAGGCTTCATTTGCATAAAGCAGCTCTCTCACCGGTTCTCCGGAAATTACGTGGTTTTTAACTATCTTTTTTGCATCCTCGGTGGTAATATTCTGGTATAGGTAGCCGCCTGGCTCTATCAAGGCTACTGGACCAACCGAGCATGTTCCAATGCATCCAGTCCTTGAGACCTTACACTCGCCCTGAAGACCAAACACTTTAACGGCGTCCTCAAAAGCTTTAAGAACTTGTAGTGCACCGAAAGGTAGGCATCCACTAGAACAGCAAACATTTATTCTATACTTATAGGTCTTTTGCCTCTCAACCTCTTCTTTAGCGATTCTCAAAATATCCTCCGGCTTCAAAACTCATCCCCCAAGAATCTTTCTTATTCTCTCTAAAACAACCTCCTTAGTCGCTTTCCCAATAACCTCGTTATCAACAGTTACGTTGGGAGCCATAGCACATGCACCAATACAACGGGTAATAAAAAGCGAGAGACGCCCATCCGGCGTCGAGCTGCCACGCTTAACATTGAATTCTCTCTCAATCGCCGATATTATCTCCTCAACACCCTTCACATAACACGCTGTTCCCATACATGCCGAAATTACATGCTCACCAGGCTTCCTAAACTTAAAAAGGTGGTAGAATGATGCCACGCCGTAAATGTGGCTCGGTGGGAGACCTAATCTTTTAGAAATATATTCTAAGATGCCCCTATCGAAATATCCATAGATCTCGTGCGCCGCGTGCAGTATCTCTAAGAGGGCACTACTTTGATAATTATGCTCCCTCATAACCCTCTCAAGAATTTGTAAACGCCTATCTTCTTTTAACAAGGCTTTACGCCTCAGTTAGCCCAAAATTTTCCTTTTTCTTAAATGAGGTAGGGTATGGAATATTTAAGAGTTTACTTGTTAAATTTACTTTAAGTCTAATTTATTGGGCTTCCATAGAGTCTATGGTACGTGAGGCTTAATGACAACCCTTACTTCGCCACTTGGACTTACGGTAACTAGGCCTATTGGTATATTTATCACGCTCAAGATTCTCTCTAGTCTTCTTATATGCGGATAGTCTTCTGGAACAGCAATATACGTCGGGACAAAACCATTCTCCACACAGTAGACTATACATTGACCCAGATTTCTATAGCATTCAGATAATTCAACATCACATCTAGTCACTATACAATATGCCACCCTATACCCTATACTATATCCATCCTCAACCTCATACACTTCAATTCTATCTTCTTCAGAGCGAATAATACTAGTTGGAAAAAGCGAAGATAGCCATTTAGATAAAACCTCAAGGATATTCTCACCAAGCATATTTATGCATCACTCCAGCCCTAGTATTCGAGAGATTTCTTTCACCTTACAATTTATCCCAGCGCTTATATAATAATTTTGGGTTTCATATTTTGCCTATAAGAAATGCTATTATGAGCAATGCCATGGAGAAGGACGCTAGGAATATAATCAGCCGCGAAAGGATCTCAAGAAAGAATATTCCGAATAAGAGCGAGATCAACCTCATCATGACGCTCAGGGAGATGAAGCCTAAGTATAGGACGAGGGCTCCCTTAAAGCTTGCCTCACTAATATATTTGGTTGCCGAAACCCCAACTTGCACGCCGATTAAAGAGCCGAGAAACATGAGAGCCGCCAACATGAAATCAATATTCCCCTTAAGAGTGTGCGTTAAGGATGCATACAAACAGCTCAATAACCTTTCAAAGATGCATGTTCCAGCGGCAACGGATGGCTTATAGCCAACGACATAAATTAGTAATGGAACTAGAATGAGGCCCCCACTAGTGCCTAAGAAGCCAGCGAATAAACCTCCAAGAAAGCCAATTATAACCAATACCCAGGCTGATGTTGGCTTCATGTCTTGCTGCATAGTAATTGTGAATTGTGGGATTTTAGGTCCGCGCCAAAACTTCTTTTCAGAGCCCCCTCTACGCTTGGAGATTAGGCCTTCATAAGTCATATATGCCGAGATTGAGTATAAGACTAAGACGTATATTAGACTCACTAAGATATCCATGTGTTGTATGCTGCTCCCTTCAAGCCATTCGATTAATTGCGCCCCAAATTCCGCTCCAACGATTGAGGCGAAGGCAATTATTAAGCCTGCTTTCATCCCCACGTTACCTAAGCGTCTATGTTTTAATGATGCAATTAGAGATGATATGAAAATCTCCATTGTGCTTGTTCCAACGGATATGTTAATTGGAAAACCCAAGCTAACGAGGAATGGCACAATAATGAAGCCCCCACCAAAACCAAAGAAGCTTGACAGGGTCCCGACAAAGAAGCCCATGGCAGTAAGGCAGAGGATCAGTATTAAATCCAGCATCAATCTCCCCTAATAACTAAAAAGTTACGTCATAAACCTTAAAAAATAGGATTTGGGTTTTGCTAATGAGCAAAACCGTATTTACTCACGAAGTCTACCTTCTAGCTTGCTTACCCACTTATTGTATTCCCTAGCGCTTAATAGATCACTTAGCTCCTCCTCAAGAACTACGGAGTTCTTGGGTTTAATCTCAAGTATCCAGCCCTTATCGTATGGATCCTCATTTATCAAGTATGGTTCATTCTTTAGGTCCTCGTTAATCTTGACAATTTTTCCACTGACTGGTGCGTAAATGTCGAACATAAACATCCATGTTTCAACAACTCCCACTGGCTCCATCTTATTAACCTCTTTTTCAACAGGCTCCGTCATAACGTGAGCTATGCCCTTAAGGTGCCTAGCAGCGTAGTCAGATAACCCAACACGTATATTTCCTTCAGGTGTTATTTGAGCCCATGTATGTTTTGGCGTATATAGCATTTGTTCTTTGGCTGTCGCTAAAACCTCCCTTCTCTTTTCAGCTGGGATCCCCCTAGCGCGCATCAGTTCTTCTAGGCGTAGCCTTATTGCTTCCGAGACGAATTCTGATATGCTCCTATATCTTCCAGTTTTAACTGCTTTCTCAACTTCATCTATTAATTCTTGCCTTATACTTACGGTTTTCCATTTTGGCATATATCAACCTCCTTTATTTTTGAGTGATATATAATACAAACGAAAAATATATATTTGATGCAAATAAAATAATGAATGGTAAAAATTGTATATTCCAAGGTGATTAAGAAAATGGAAAGCAGAAAACTACAAAAGGTTGGGCGCTCAACGGTAACAGTTTCTCTCCCAAATAAATGGATAAAGGAGAATGGCATTAAACCAGGCGATCTAGTCTTTATTATATCAGAGAAGGATGGTACATTAAGGATTATACCAAGCCAATCCATGCGCCAAGAGGAAATTGAAGAGGAATATGTAATTAATGTTGATGCTTGCGATGAACGCGGCATTCTTGAGAGAATAATAGTTGGAGGATATATTCTTGGTCGTAACGTTATTAGGATTGTTTCCTCAAATCGGATAGAAAAAGCTCATGTAGATGAAGTGCGGAGAATAATACGTAAGCTTATCGGCCTAGGTATACTTGAGGAGACCGCAAACAGCATACTTTTGCAGTGCTCACTGGATCCAAGCAGATTTAAGATTGACATGCTAATTAGGCGATTGTCTCTTATCGTCTCAACTATCCTCTTTGAATCTATGCAAGCCCTTCTAGAAAATAATGAGACATTAGCGAGAGAAGCTATCGAGCGGGAGGATGAAGCCGATGCAATCTATTATTTGGCTACTCGCCTACTCCTTTATGCGCAGAGAAAACTCGAAGTAGCTGAACAGATGGGTATAACAGATATACTCTTCATGCCAGCTATACGTTTAATACTTCAGTCTTTAGAGCTAATAGGAGATTACTCTGAAGATATAGCAAGAAAGGTTTTAGCTCTCAAAATATATAGGGATAAAGTGAGGGAGGATATAACGAAGAAAATTTATGAACTCGGTGAGGCTGTTCGAACAGTTTTCCAAAAAGCTGTTGACTGCATCTTCACAGGTGACGTTAAGCTCGCCAATAATGTGCTTGAGATGAAGAACTCCCTCGAAATTGGAGCTGAAAGATTCATGTATGAGATGCCAGAAATACCGTATTTGAGGGCAATAGTTTCCGGTCTAGCTAACATATCAAATGTTGGAGCAATAATTGCCAACATAGCGATAAATAAGGCGTTGCAAGAACATAGTAAGCATATTGAGGAAATTGTTAAAATAGTCAAGCATATTACACCGCAACCTAGATCAGTAAAGATAGAGAGGTCAAAGTAGAGAAGATACTTTATTTCACTGTGCCTCCGCGCTCTCTTATCTTAATTATACATGAGTCCTCGTTTAGACAATTAAGACAAGTGTAGATGATGTCAAACTCGCTTTTATCGGGATTTAATGGAGCGACAAGAAAAGCAAAACATTCATCACCCTTTCTAATCACTGTTCCACAGCAATAGCATTTATGATCCTTCAGCGCCCTAATCTTCATATTTATTCTCCATATTCAAATTGTGGACTCCAAGATAAATTTTCTTGTGTTAAATTTAACTTAGAAAAAGAGAAATATATGTGGTAAATAAAATATTAATCGAGATGGTGTCCCATGAACAATAATTTTGAGGAAGCTTTATCGAATATAGATGTCTTCTGCTCTGTTTTGGTTAGAAAGATGATTGAAGATGTGGAGCCGCAGATAAAGCCTGAGATTATTGAAAATCTTTTGAGGAGAAAATATGTAATTGAAATTTATAGGGATAATGGTCAGATAGAGAAACCTCTAATCGATGTTTTTGAGGATGAAAATCAGGTAAAGATATTTGTTCACCGCGCATGTATAAAGCAGGAAGTTAGATTTAATCCATGTAGGGATTATACTGAAATATGGATTGGCGAGAATCAGAAAATCAGGCTTCCAATAGATCCTCCAAACATAAATAAGACTACTATAAAATTGAATAACCATATATTAGAAATAACAATACAAAAGTAGACAGGGTAGAAAGAGTTAATTTACGTAAAAATCTTCAGTTAATAATATGGATGTATTCGAAGCTATTCGAAGTAGGCGTTCTATTAGATCTTATGAACCAACGCCTATTCCAAGAGATAAGCTTGAGAAGATTTTGGAAGCAGCTAGACTTGCTCCTTCAGCAGGAAATATTCAGCCATGGCATTTTATAGTCGTAACTGATTCTGAGAAGAGAAGAAAACTTGCTAAAGCACCTTTCGCAGGTTTTTTGAAAGAAGCACCTGTCGTTATTGTTGGATGCGGAAACCAAAAAGCTTCCCCTAAATGGTTTATGATAGATGTTGCTATAGCAATGCAAAACATGGTTTTAGCGGCAACAGCTGAGGGACTTGGAACATGTTGGGTCGGTAGCTTCAATGAGAATGATGTTAAAGAAATGCTTAAAATACCAGATGACTATCGCGTAGTAGCCTTACTCGCCCTAGGATATCCCCATAAAAAACTAGATATCCAAAGTAAAATACTCCATTCAATAAGAAGGCGTAAAAAACTAGAGGAAATAGTAAGCTTTGAGGAAATTGGAAAAAATCTAAATCCTAGTAATGCCTAAAACTCTCAAAATCTCCTCCCAAAAAGCATAATGAAGAAATAGATTTATTCTGCTTCTTCAACAAAGTTTTATTTTGGTACATTGGTCTATACGCGGGGGTGTCCGAGTGGTCAAAGGAGGCAGGCTTAGGACCTGCTGCCGTAGGGCTGCGTGGGTTCGAACCCCACCCCCCGCACCACCACATGGAAATCATGAGGGGGTTCATCCAAGAATTCCCTTTAATACTTCGGCTTTCTGAAGATTTTAACGCCGTCAACCTCGCAGACATACTCGAAGCCGGCTTCCATTAAAGCGCATGCCTTCCCAACAGTCTTAGTGGTTTTAGAGACATATTCTTGCTGTATACGGCTATTAACTGACCTCACTTCCAATCTTATCTTCCTCTACAATCCTATCAACCTTCTCGGGGATCTCCTAACTTTTCGGGTATCTTAGGCTTATTTAGCTCTGCAATATACTTGATTGTGCCAATCCTCCATACTTAGCGTCCGAGACCTTATATAGGAAGGATCTCAGACAAGATTGGAAAAC
>Ga0105162_1000440_pt1 | contig 27620 bp, 26 predicted proteins | sample JNZ201metaG_FD_81532 | JGI IMG/M metagenome (GOLD analysis project Ga0105162, IMG submission 81532) | Hot spring microbial communities from Jinze hot spring, China to study Microbial Dark Matter (Phase II) - JNZ 20120812A | ecosystem: Environmental > Aquatic > Thermal springs > Hot (42-90C) >...
GTCATGTATGTTGTATTTGAATAATTATTAGAGGGTTCTCTACATATTGTTTGATGTTGCAATACACATACACTTTAACATTCCTTAGAAGATAAAGGCTATCTATGATTCAAACATCAAATATATACTCAATACTATAAGCATCATGCAAATATGAGTTTAAACATGATATAGTTTATAAGTTAAATTGATGGAGAGAATCATACATTAGAATAGAACTAAGCTATTCGATAACTATGTACCATGTATGAGGATAAGTGTGATGGTGAGCATATGTTAATGATTATGAAATCAATAGTATATCTAAAGAACATGGATTACAATAGGATAAAGCTAAGAATTTATAGAAAACACAAAACCAAATAGAACAATTAATATGCTTAAGTTAACAAAATCATTTCTAAAGTGGAAAAATATAAATAGGACATTTTTTTCGATTAATTGAAATTAGTATGATCTTTAATTTAAATCTACAAAATCCCTATATAAATGCTTACATAGCTTTCATATCAATAATTGGTATTGGAATTGGTATCGGAATTTTCGGATACATAATTTCAAGACTTGTTTCTATATCTAAGTCAGAGCCGCATAAAGAGTTAAGATATGAGTGTGGAAACTTACCTCAAGGAAGAGCAAGAGGATGGTTTATTATGCAATACTTTGCATACTTAATAGTTTTCTTGACAATGGAGCCTATTATTATACTATTCTTCATCTATTTACCATCATCATATAAATTTTTCATAAATTCCGTAATACTTACATTTATTATTATATTATCTCTAGTTCCATCGATCTTATTCGCTCTTAAGTTAGCTAAAAACATAGATTTGTGGCGGATATGATATGATGATGGAGAAAAAACTATCTTTAATAAGCAGTTTATATAGCTTCATTAGAAAGATAGTACTATGGATTATATTTAAAACTCCTCTCAGAAAACTAAGAAGTTGGGGTATTTCCTATTCTCTTTGGCCCGTACATTTAACTACAGCATGCTGTGGTTGCGAGTTTGGTGCATCATCAGCTCCTCGATTTGATGCTGAGCGTGCTGGCTATCTTCCATTTGTTGGGCCTAGACAAACAAATCTTATAGTTGTTGAAGGAAGTTTATCTAAGAAAATGGCAAATGCGGTTAGGTTAACATATGAGCAGATGCCAAATCCCAAATATGTAATAGCCTTGGGAGCTTGCGCGATAGATCTGGGGATTTTCTACGATAGCTACAATTTAGTTAGGGTAGATGAGGTAGTTCCCGTTGACGTCTACGTACCTGGGTGTCCACCTAGACCTGAAGCAATAATAAGAAGCGTACTTATGTTGCAGAGGAAAATACGTAAGGGTGGTTAAACTATGACTATTGATGAAATAAACAGAGTATTTAAAGACCTTAAATCAATGATTGAACCGGAAGCCCAAGTATCTACATTACCTCCAAATAGATTAGTAATTACAGCAAGTATTGATAAGTTAGAACTCATCGCTAATCTACTTAAGAACTATGGTTTTGATCATGTAAAGTCTGTGACGGCTACTGATTATCCAATGAAAAATGTGATAGAAATTTCTTATTTAATATCCTCATTTAACAACTTAGATTTATCTAAAATAATATTAACATTGAAAATATTAATAGATCGTAGTAAATCAACTTCTAAATCTTTATGTAAAGTATGGCCCAGTGCAGAATTTCTGGAACGTGAAACATATGATTTGATGGGTATATTCTTCGAAGGACATCCTGAAAATGCCTCGTTAATACTCCCTGAAGACTATAAAGATATTAGGCCATTAAGAAAAGATTTTAAGCTTACTAAGTACTAAAAAGTGATGAGAATGGTCTTGCTTAAGCAACGCAATAGCGAAAAGGAAATTGAGCTGTTTATTGGGCCTCAACATCCAGCTTCAGGCCATATGAGGTTTATTGGAAGAGTTGATGGCGACATCTTTACCAATTTTATTCCTGATCCTGGATGGGTACATCGTGGTATTGAGAAAATAGCTGAAAATAGAAAATGGGTTCAAATAATCCCATTGGTTGAAAGAGCTGCAATTTTAGACGCTGCTAATATGAATATTGGATATGTAATGGCTTTAGAAAAGCTTCTTGACATAGAACCACCTCCACGTGCACAATACTTAAGAACACTTCTTTGTGAAATCAATAGAATAACATCACACCTTTATGGTTTTGGAATTGCTGGAATAATGATTGGATCAAGCACTTTTTATATGTGGCCATTTGCTGATAGAGAGCCATTAATAGACATTGCCCAACTTATTACAGGGGCAAGATTAACATATTCGTACATGATTCCAGGAGGGGTTCGAAGAGATTTACCTCAAGGATTTAGGGAGAAAGTATTAAAAGCTTTAAAATACATTGAAAGAAGACTTAATAATGACTACTTCAGAATATTTTTTGATAATCCTGTAACTAAAGCAAGGTATCAAGGAGTTGGAGTTCTTAAAAGAAATGATGCAATAAAACTTGGAATAGTAGGCCCAAATCTAAGAGCCTCAAATGTTAAATATGATGTTAGAAAAGTAGAACCATACGCTGCATATCCAGAACTAGAATTTGATGTAGCATATAGAGAAGAAGGGGATTGTTATGCAAGACTGTTAGTAAGAGTTGAGGAAATAAGACAAAGTATAAAGATTATAAGACAAATTCTTGATAAATTACCTCAAGGACCAATAATTCATAAGAAATATGAAAAGCTGATTTCATTAAAGAAACTAGAAGAATGTCAGAAAACAGGGATACTTGGATTACCAGCTATATTTACAGCACTACGTCCTCCGGCAGGAGAAGTTATTTCAAGAGTTGAAGCAGCAAGAGGCGAATTAATATTTCACATTATTAGTACTGGTGAACTTAGGCCATATAGACTCAGAATGGTTACTCCGTCATTTAGGAACATAGTGCTGTTTAGAGAGCTTATTAGTGGGGCAAGAGTTATGGATTTTCCTGCAATATATGGAAGTATAGATTACTTCCCTCCTGAAAGCGATAGGTGATGGTGTGAAGCGTAAAGTTTTTAAATCCTTTAATCAACTGATTTTAACCCTCATTGTATATGGTGAGGATTTGTGGAGTTTGTAAATTTAATATTAAGCATACTTTTACATCCTTCAATTTTCATTCCATTAATATTTCCTGGATTTATAACTATATTCGTAGTCATAATATTATTAATTTGGGCTGAGAGAAAGATAGCAGCTAAAATCCAAATGAGGATAGGTCCATTATATGTTACGAGGAGGTTTGGTGGAGTTCTTCAGCTATTAGCAGATTTATTAAGGTACATGTTTGCGGAAGTAATAACTCTAAAAGATTCTGATAAGTTCATATTTATAGCTTCACCAATAATAGCTCTTACAGCAACTTTACTCCCACTAGCAGTAATTCCAGCCGGCTCCCTACTGGATATAGAATTAATAGCATTTAGAACTAATATTAGTCTGCTAGCTGCACTTGCTTTATCTTCTTTAACTCCTATTTTCATTATAATTATGGGCTGGGCTAGTAATAACAAATTCGCTTTGATAGGGGGTCTAAGAGAAGGACATCTAATGATATCCTATGAAGTACCTCTCTACCTTTCAGCTTTATCAGTAGCAATACTTTATGGCTCTCTTGATATAGTTGACGTTGTTAATAATCAGCAAAGAGTATGGACAGTTTTAATCAATCCATTTGCGGCATTTTCATTTTTCATATCAATGATTATGTCTACATCTAGGTTTCCATTTGAAATTACAGAATCAGATTCCGAACTAGTAGCAGGCCCATATACTGAATATTCAAGTATTTTATATGGTTTAGTTATGGGGGTTCCATATATGCGTTTATACGTATTTACATTGTTATTTGTTGATTTATTTCTTGGTGGTTGGCATCCTTCTATAGACGGTTTTTCAAGTATAGCTTTAATTATAAAAGTACTGATAATTTTACTATTTAGTGTATTTTTAAGAAGTGTTTATCCAAGATATAGGTTAGATCAGGCAATCAGAATAGGCTGGCATACTCTTTTTACTCTCTCGTTAATCTCGATAACGTTGTCATTATTAATTATTGGATGGGGTGGCATAGGTGGTTACTAGAATTATAAGTAATTTCTATTATCATATAAGAGCAATATTTACAGGGTTAAAGTACCTGCTTTCACCGGGTATAAGAATAACTCTAAAATATCCTGATGAACTATTAATACTATCTGAAAACTATAGGGGAATGCTAAAGTTAAATAGCGAGTTATGTATAAGCTGTGGCTTATGCTCTCAAATATGTCCAGCTGGGGCAATAAGCCTTAAGCTATTTGAACATGAACAAACTAAACAAGTTAAAAAATATCCGGAAGTGGATTATAAACGCTGTATTTTTTGTGGATTCTGTGTTGATATATGTCCAAGTAAAGCTCTTGAGTTAACTAGAATACACGATGCAGCATTTTATGTAAAGGATGAACTTTACTATGAAGTAAATAGGTTAATTACAGGTCCTAAGATAGATCTACCATGTAAAAGATCAAAATATGTTATATCTGAAGTTGATGAGGTGAAAGGTATTGTATATAGAAATACTTGAACTTACAACATTCATTTTTACTTCAATACTAGCAATATTATCAGCTATAATGATTGTGAAAACTAAGTCTCTTATATACTCTGCTTTATTCTTAGGTATGCTTGGTATATCAATGGCTATCTTCTTCGCACTGATGGGATATCAATTAGTCTCATTATTTCAAATCATAGTTTATGTGGGTGCTACAGTAACATTTATAATATTTTCCATAGTTATGCTTAGAGAAACATACGTCATGGAACTTTCTAGTAAAATCCTTTCTATATCCATTGCCACATTAATACTATTAATATTTACAGCTATTGTATCTTATACTGTAGGTATGTACCCAACAACACCTATTGATGTACCATACGATAAAGTAGCAGAATTATTAATGAAAAACTATACTCTTCCATTAATTATAGTTATTTTTGCACTAATAACAACACTGATTGAGGGAATAATTATAGCAAAAAAAGAGGTGGAAAAATGATTCCATTATTCTTCTACCTATTTTTATCCTTCATCTTACTGTCTATAGGAATTATTGGGCTTACCATAAATAGGAATATTATAAAAATGCTCTTATCTTTGGAAGTTATGTTTAATTCATCTCTTCTCCTACTTCTTTCATTATCTACTATTAGTAATCCTCTAGGTGGAAGTTTAATAGCTATATTTTCAATAACTCTTGCTGGAGCTGAAGTTGGTGTTTTAGTTTCTATTTTAATCATGATGTTTAGAGTTATTGGTGATGTGGATGTGTTTAAGATTAAAAAATTTAGGGGGTGATATACATGAATGTGTTTAACTATCCAATTTTGTTATCTTCCACTATAGTTCCATTAGTCATTTCAATAATATTGCCGGTAGTTTGGAAAATTCTTAGAAACGTAAGAATTCTAATGATTATAAGCACACTATCATTGATATATCCATTTACAATATTTACATGGATACTACTTAGTGGGGTATCTAAACAACCAATTCTTGACCCTATATATTTCAGTCATCCTCTGATAGGTAAGTTTAGTATGCTTAGTGATGGTATAAGTACTCCAGTAGCTTTTGGCATTGCACTTGTAACTTCATTTATTGCTATATATTCAGTACCATATATGAAGCATAGGTTTGAAGAAATGGTTCATGAAGGTATCACTCCTCCATCATGGGGTATTTATTACATGCTATATACCATGTTTTCAGCTGCAATGATAGGCACTGTTCTATCAACTAATTTGATAGAGTTCTACATATTCTTTGAATTAACGTTAATTCCATCGTTTCTCCTAATAGCTTTTTATGGCTATGGTGAAAGGATGAGAATAGCTATAATGTACTTACTATGGACTCATATAGGAGCATTAACATTACTCATAGGCATTTTAGTATATGGGTTTAATGCTGGTACTTTTGATATAATAAATCCAGAAACAGGAATGTTCAATATAGGACTTGCAGAAAGAACCTTACCTTTAGGATGGCAACCCTCAATATTCGCCCTAATGACGATAGGTTTGCTAGTTAAAATGGCCGTGTTTGGTGTTCACATCTGGCTACCATATGCCCATGCTGAAGCACCAACACCACTTTCAGCATTATTATCCCCGAATCTGATAGGTATTGGAGCATACGCATTAATAAGAATTCCTTATACTTTATTTCCATCGATATTTGAAAGCGCATCGATATATCTGTATGGATGGGCTATCTTAACCATGATTTATGGAGGATTAATGGCTTTAGCTCAAGATGATTTTAAGAGGTTTCTAGCTTATTCAAGTATAAGTCAAATGGGATATTTGTTACTTGGAATTTCAAGTCTTACAATACTTGGAATTACAGGTTCACTAATTCACTATGTTGCGCATGCTGTAGGTAAAGCTCTTCTCTTCATGTCTGCAGGAGTATTAATTGCAACTCTTCATGGTCTTAGGAGTATAAGCAAAATGGGTGGGTTAGCCATCAAAATGCCTTATACAGCATCATTAGCGCTTATTGGATTCATGCATATTACTGGTATTCCTCCATCACTTGGGCTATGGAGTGAAGTTTTCATTGTTCTTGGGGCTATCGATAAAGCTCTTCATATGGGTCCTACTGCTTTAATAATAGTAGTTATAGGTTTACTAGTGGCAATAGGTCTCTCTACTTCATACTCATTTATTACGATGAAAAGAATATTTTTTGGTGAGATTTCAGAAAAACTAAAAGAAGAATCCAGAGAGGGAGTTTTATCACTAATTATCCCAATGGTAATAATAGCAGCTATAGGTATACTCTCATTCTTTTTAGCTAATGTATTCATAGAACCCACAAAAACAATGCTTGAATCTCTCTCTGAACATAAGTGATCTACATGTTTATAGATCCCATATACATATGGGCAGCGCCGTACATAGGCGCAATACTTTCACTTATACTCTCAAAAATAAGTAAAAAGGCAAGAAATTACGTTGCAGTTCTATCTTTACTTTTTTCATCTGTTTTCGCATCCATTACTTTACACGATTTCATCATTAGTGGAAAACCAATACATACATCCTACTTATGGATTGAATCTCTAGACATAACTTTTGGTGCATATATGGATGGATTGAGCTCCTTTACGGCATTTCTAGTAAGCTGGTTATGTTTCTTCATAGGTTTCTATAGTCTAAAGTACATGGAGAATGATCCAGGACTAACTAGATATTGGTTTTTCTTTACATTCTTTGCTGGCAGTATGTTGACTTTAATAACAGCGGATAACATCCTCTTTATGTTCATAGGATGGGAAGGTACTGGACTATGTTCTTATGCTTTAATAGGTCATTGGTTTACTGATGAAGAAGAAAGATGTGTAGGTGATCCTAATAGAAAGGCATTAGGTATATCAATGCTGTTTACTCCGAGTCATAGCGGTGTTAGAGCTTTAGTGTTTACAAGACTTGGAGATGTAGGATTTATTACTGGAATAGCAATAATCTATTTAGTACTCAAAACATTCAGTATTTCAGAAATAATAGAAAACGCTCCTGAATGGATTATTTATTTAGCAAAATTAGGATTGCTGTTACCCGCTTTAATTATATTTTCCCTTGGAGCTCTTGCTAAGAGTGCTCAGTTTCCATTTCATGAATGGCTTGTAACAGCTATGACTGGCCCAACTTCAGTTAGTGCATTAATACATGCTGCAACAATGGTAAATGCTGGTGTATACTTCATGTTACGTTTTTCTCCAGCTATTTACTTTTCATTTCATGAAATTCATGATGAAATGCTTCTTCACATAATTAAAGATAATATTACAATCTTCTTTATGATTATAGCAACTATTGGTGCCTTCACAGCAATATTCATGGCTTCACAAGCTATAGTAGCTAGGGAGTTAAAGCTTATTCTAGCATTTTCAACAGCATCTCAATTAGGATACATGTTCTTAGCAGTAGGAGCTGCAGGTTTATGCCCAGAATTTATATATGGTTGGTTAGCCAGCTTTAACCATTTAATGAGTCAAGCAGTTTTTAAAGCATCTCTCTTCATGGCTGCTGGAGCAATTATTCATGTAGTAGAATCAAGATTTATTGATGATATGGGGGGGCTAATTCATTATATGAAAATAACATTTATATCTATGCTTTTAGCAGCATTTAGCCTCTCAGGAGTTCCCCTTTTCCAAGGTTTCTGGAGTAAAGATAGTGTACTTGAAGTGGCAGCTGAAAGCGGTAAATTATGGCTTTTAATTCTTGGTACATTAACAGCAGCGTTTACTTCATTTTACTCTTTAAGATTAATTTTAAGAGTATTTACAGGTTTAAAGTCAGAAAAAGTTAAACATTTAGAACATATACATCATATTCATGAAGCACATCCAATAATGCTAATGCCTTACTTGATACTTGCAATAGTAGCATTTATCTTAGGATTAATCTGGCCAATTTATGGACCAGAAATAAACTCAAATATAGTAAAATATGTACTTGGGATAGAGGAGCACCACATTATTCATGAAATACATCTTAACCCTCTTTTAACAGCAGCATCGATAACTATGGTGGCTATAGGATTTGGATCATCCCTATATATTTATAAAGTATTAAAGATAGATACGCTTTCTATCCTAAAACGCAGCTCAGTTGCTAGACTTATACACGGTCTACTTTATGATAGATATTACATTAACCCAATTTACTACAAAGTTCTAGTTAATGGATTTAGAGGAATAAGTCTTATAATCTTTAAATGGTTTGATAAACTTGTTATAGATGACCTCTATCACAAAGTAATTCCATCAATGTTCATTAAACTATTTAACATATTATTTAAGCATTTTGAAGTACCTGTAATAGATGAAGGATATAATATACATACCGTCAATGGGCTACTCAAGTTTTCGGCATTTATTAGAAAACTACAATCAGGAATTCTAAATAATTACTTAACAACTTTTATTATAGGTCTTGCTCTTATGATTACTTTATTAATAATACTAATGGTGTAAATTATGCCTCTAAGATTTGAACTTATCTTAAATTTAACGGCATCACTACTTATAGGGGCTGGAGTAACTATCCCTCTAATTGATCAACTACTGATCGAAAGAAAACGTAAACAAATGGGCTATTTAATATCTATGATTTCGCTTATTTTAGCTCTACTTTTAAATACTCTTCTAATATTTAGTAAGGAAGTATTAAGTCCTGGAATATTAACTGTAGATAGTTTTGGAATTATAATAGTAATAGCAGCAACATTTAGTGCACTTTTAGTACTTATAGCATCAGTTAATGAGGTAGGATCTTGGCCTACGTCAACTAGTTATTATTCATTAATCCCTATAGCTCTACTAGGCATATACTATATATCATTTGCAAATGATATATTACTAATATTCACATCATGGATGCTAACATCAGTTGCATCCTATGTGATTGCTGGTTTAAGAAAAGATGAAAGTTCAGTTGAAGGAGCTATTAAGTATTCAATTATGGGAATGTTATCCACGGTAACAATGCTTTATGCTATTGCACTACTATATGGAGTAAGTGGTACAACAAATTTATATGAAATAGAAAAAACTCTAAAACTCTTAAATGAAGAGAAAACATTACTTGTAAAAATATCTCTTATAATGTTCATAGCATCTTTAGGATTTAAGTTTGGAATCTTTCCATTTCATACTTGGCTTCCTGATGTTTATGGTGGTGTCCATCCAATATGTGTAGCCTATTTAGCTGGAGTTGTTGAAATTTTACCTATAGCAGCATTTGTAAGGCTATTATCTATCTTTTCTATAATACCTACACTTCAAGCTACATATACTTTATCTATATTCATGTTTTCAATGTTAACAATGATCTTCGGAAATTTAGTCGCTCTTGTTCAGAAAAATGTGCAGCGAATGTTGGCTTACAGTACTATTGCTCATGCAGGCTATTTTCTAGTAGGATTTACAGCTTTTAGTGTAACAAAGCCTATCCTAGGAACTTCTGCTTCAATTATGGGTCTACAAGGTATAGCATTACATTTGATAACATACATTATAGCTAAAACAGGACTTTTTGTTGCTCTTTCATATATATTGAGAAAAATTGGAAATGTAGATTTAATTTCCATTAGAAACTTAGGGAGAATACTTCCAGTAACATCGTTTTCAGCATCCATTTTACTACTAAGTTTAATGGGAATTCCACCACTAATAGGTTTTTGGAGTAAATTGTTGCTTTTCTTATCAGTTGCGGGAGAATATCCATCACTTACCCTTGTAGCAGCCTTAAATAGTGGCATTTCAGTTGCCTATTACATAGTCATAATTAAAAACATGTATTTTACTCAAAATAGTACGGAGAGGCAACATTTAGAAAGAATCAAAGATCCTGAAGTCATTATAACTATAGTTACATCATTACTAACTGTTATTTTAGGCTTAGGAATAGCACCCTATATTGCAACCTACATTACATTATTAAAATAAATTTTAGCTTAACTATTAAACTATATTTCTCTATTCTCTATGGGCTATAGTGTTTTAAAACATTTGACAGATATGTAACCGTCAATTATACAAAATACTATAATAAATTGTATAATTCTCTACTTTTGTATATTGTTTGTGAATTTGGTAAATGTTTATTGCAGAGAGGATTCTGGATCTAAGAGTGGTTTTTCGTTAGAAATTTAATGCTATAATTTAGCTTAGTCTCTACTAATGCTTCTTTGGTTAATGCTCTAAACTACTATCACTCTACTAGTCCTAGCCCTAGGTGGAAGCAAAGGCTTTAATAAACTTCCACTCGCAATCAGTAAGTCTCTAAACTCCATAATAAAACTTTAGAGAGGAAAATCTAAATAGTTTTCAGACGTACTCATTATTTATTTCCTCTACTATATAACCGTAAATACACATCTCCTTAGATACTATAGCCTCGTAATAATATCTTATATCAGTGATTCTATGAACCCTGGATAGAAGAAGTATGCGAATTAGTAGTTAAGTTTATAAAACTATTAACATTAAGAAAAATTTATTAAATAGCTACATTATCTCTGTTAGTTATTCGGTAGGTTACTATGATTAGATCACCTAAAGTTGTGCGTTTAAGATTTGCTGTAATAAGAGATAAAGTTGACTCTGTTTTAGTATCTTTAGGACAATTGGGACTTGTGCATTTCATAGATATTAAAAAAACAAGTAATAAAGAACTTCTAGCTATGATTAAGCCATATGAGCTGTCTAGCGAAGCGTATGGAATTTCAGAGATTCATAGTAAAGTTAGTCGCTTAATTAATAAAGTAGGGTTACAACCTAGAAAAGTAATAACTACTGATCTTAACCTAAAAAATCAATTTAATAAAATTGAGGAAGCAATAAAAAGCATTGAATCTATGCTATCAGACCAGCATACACCTAAAGATTTAATGCAAAAGTACATTGACCACTTATTAAATTATGAAGCAGCGCTGAGAGCATTAAGAGAAGTTGAAAATGTTAAAGCTATGTATGGTGGCGTTGTAGGAAGAATGTTTGTTTTCGATTGTTGGGTACCAAAAGAAAAATTGAGTATCGTGACCGAAACCATAGATAAATACTCAGACCAGTTATCCATATACGAAGTAATTGAAGATTTAGAGGAAATAGAGGAAAAGCCTCCAACAGTGATTGATGAAAAAAGCAAGCTTGGTGGATTTGCTGCCTTAACTCGTGGATTCGGAATACCAGTATACGGTGAAATTGACCCTAGCATTTTTATGATGATAACATTTCCTATATTCTTTGGGATAATGTTTGGTGACGTAGGTCATGGATTAATATTTTTCATAGCATCACTATATATAATGCATATTAAGAGGAAAAAAATATCTATACCAGATATTTTTAGACCGATAGTACAAGGTGCAGATATTCTTATAATCTGCGCTGTATTCTCGATATTTTTCGGTTTCTTGTATGGTGAGTTTTTAGGCAGTAATGAATGGTTTAAAGCATTAACTAATATAAATGGAAAACCTATATATTCAATATTAGGTCTTTCTGGCCTGGAAGAAGAGGTAGCTGAACATCGATGGTTTATAATATTGATGAAATTATGTATATACATAGGTATGCTTCATATAATCTTTGGCTTAGTACTAGATATTATAAATAAGATTACAGAGAAGGAATATAAACATATGTTCTCAGGACCTGTATTATGGTTGTGGTTCTACGGTACACTTACAGTTCTATTTACATTATATGATTTTAATCCAACAACAAGAGTTTCACAGTTGTTATCTGATGTATTCAGCGCTAAAAACCCTTCATTTCTGCCAGTATCCCCTCTATATCTTCTTATAGTTCCAGCCATAACTATGTTTACTGTTAGAATCTTTATTGAAGGCTTTACTGAGGCTTTAGGGGAATCTCTTGAACATTTAATTGCTTCAATATCAAACACAATCTCGTATTTAAGAATTTTTGCATTTCATTTAGTACACTGGGCAATAAGTCAAATAGGCTTAATGGGTAAAGGATCAATATATATATATTTATCATTACCGCTGGCAACATTTCTAATAATGACACTAGAACTTCTTGCAACATTTATGCAAGCTTTACGTCTACATTGGGTTGAGTGGTTTCTCAAATTCTATAAAGGAGAAGGCTACATTTTTAAACCATTTCAGCTATAAGGTGCTATGATTGAAAGAAAAAAGTTTTTCTATATTTAGAGTGTTAGGTATAGGCCTTATATTACCACTCTTAGTAATTGTATGTCTACTCATTGGAATTTATCTGGGTAAGCTTGTTAGTACTATGTACATGATGATTTTAGGTCTTTTAGGCGCAATACTAGGTCTTATAACGGGCACAATAATAACTGTAAAATTGTTTGAGAAGCTTTCACTAAATGGAGGATAATTCTATGGTTAAAGTTTTAGATGCTAATACAAGTAGATTAGGAGCTCTTAATGCAAGGGTACACGCATTAAAATCAAGAATGCTTAAACCTGATGATTTTAAACTTATTTTAAAATTATCAGATCTTCGGTCTCTCTTAAGATTTTTAGGAAATACATCATATTCTTCATGTTTACCTGTATCAGAGGAATTTTCAACTATTGAGTTCGATAAGAAGCTTGTTAATCTATTAATCAAAGAAATAAATATAATACTTAATTACTTAAATAAGAACGATAGAACTGTTTTTATTGCTCTCTTAAATAAATGGAAACATGATTCATTAAGAACTATAATCCTATCCGTAATAAATAAGATACCAAAGGATATTGCATCAATTTTATTATTACCTATTTATCCTTATAATACTGATTTTTTAAACTATGTATATGCTTCATCAAGATCCATAGAAGACGTCATACATTTAATTCCAGAATATCGGTTAAGAAGTAACCTTTTAGATACGTTTAATAAGTATGGTCCATCATCATTATTCCTTGAATCTACAATATTATCTTACTCGTATAATCAACTATTTAAAGCCATAAATAATTTAAAAGGAATTGATAAAACTCTAGTTTCCTCAATAATTCAACTTGATGTAGACTTATCTAATATACTTCTAATATTAAGAGGTATTACCTTAAAAATAGATCCAAAACTCTTGGAATCCATTCTAATACCTAGCATAAGGAAACATTACTATACACCAGTTATTGAAATGAAGAGTGTGGATATGGCTCTTAAAATTTTAAGTGAATTTCACTATAGTTTCTTAGCAGATTTGATAGGCACACAGATGAATCAGATAGAATACTTTATTAAGAAATACCTTATTAAACATATTTATAGATATCTTTATGGTGATACTATGAACTTAGGTTTTCCAGTAGCCTACCTATATATTAAACATTTTGAAATAATGGATATTAGAACAATAATACTTGGAGTACTTGCTGATATCCCAATTAACGAAATTATTAACTATCTTATAATCCAGTAAAATTAAGTCCTCTTTACCATACTCCTGTTTTTGTTTATTTTGTCTTTCATATTCTTCTGATGATTGTGCTGTTGCTTTCTTAGAATTATTAATGGTGTTATATGTTTCACTGTATTTCGTATAATGTTATTGGACGAGTTCGGCATGGAAATATTATTACAGGTATCGCTTTAAGTTCTGTCTTAAACATTCAATGATAAACTAGATTAAAATATAAATATGCAAGACTCACGAACTACTAAGGTCCCATCTGGATTGTAGTAAAATTTATAAGTTTTAACATTTACAGCTGGTGGTTGATGAGATGTCCAGAAAAATAGTATTACTGCTACTTAGTGCTGGTTTAGTGTTAACAGTGCTTCCCTTAACTTTGGCTTTAAAACCTAATATTATGGCTGAAATTGTTGGAGAAAAATATCTAGGAGCGGCATTGGCCATTGGTCTATCTGGTCTGGGTGCTGGTATTGGTATGGGAACTGCTGCTGCCGCATTTGCAGGTGCGCTTGTTGAAAGACCTGAGTTGTTCGGGAGATCATTAATATTTATCGTATTTATCGAAGCTATAGCAATATACGGTTTAGTCATAGCATTCATGCTTCTCTTCATGGGGTAATAACAAGATTTTTTTTATAATACTACATAGCTAACGATCTAGCTAATACTATATATCCTGTATGTACTATTTGTCGATGAAATGGTCTTGTCATCCCACTTCTTACTCGAAGTTGTCTCATAATACATTCGTAACATTCAATTTCGCTAAATCTATTACTTTCAAGCATATTGACTGTCTGAATTACTTGCTCAATAGTTGGGCTAAAGCTTACAAAAACGCCACTAGGTTTTAATATACTTCTAATTATCGGTACCGCAAGCCATGGCGTTGGAATATCAAGTACTGCAACATCAACATTACATTCATTAATATGTTTCGTGACATCACCTACTTTAAACTCAACAACATCATTTAATCCAAGTTTTTCTATATTTCTCTTAGCATGCATTAAATTTTCAATATTAATATCATAGCTATACACCTTACCTGTTGGCGAAACTAGGGAAGCTAGAGCTACTGTTAGTGCTCCACTTCCGGTCCCACCCTCAACAATAACTTTCCCCGGTCTAATATCTGCGTATAAAACGATAATTGCTATGTCCTTAGGATATATTATTTGTGTTTTTCTCCTAAATTGCATTATAAAATCCCTCATTAAAGGGTAAAATACGTAAAAATCATATCCCGAGCTACTTTTAATAATTGTTCCATATTCTTTACCTATTATGTTATTCATATCTATAAATCCTCTATGAGTATGAAAAATCTTGTTTTTCTCAACTTTAATGATCCACTTATTTCCTTTATGAACAAGTAATACAAAATCCCCCTCTTTAATAACCATATTTTAACCTCATACATCACTATAATGAAGTTTTAATTGTTATTTGATATATAACATCAATGATTTTAAACTTTCCCGCTGAAGGTCCTATAAAAATCTTTTTCTTTGTTACTATGATATACTTCATGGATGACTATACCCATTGATTTGGGCTATCCTATTGTTATGAGAAAGAATATGTATTCCTTTTAAATAAGTATTCTAAGAATTATAGTAACATCAACATTTAGCTCTTCTCTTAAGGAGGGGTTTAAAAAAAGGATTATAGAGAACTTACAGTCTTTCTTCCACATTACAATACTTAATGTAAGCTCAAGTATGATACCTCACCTTACAGCATTAGAGTTCCTATTAAAGGTTAATTATCAAAGAGAACATCATATCTTTCATCAATTCCAACCCTTAATAATAAATATAAATTCTATTATTATGAGACTTAGTAAGCATTTAATCATAGAGAGAATTAATGATAGGTTAAAGATGGAAGAAAAATGAAGATAATACCCAATATAAAATTGAGGAGTTAATAACCTGTTCCTAACTAAGAGGAAAGGATCAAAGAACTTAGACTATACATAGGAAAATAGATATGAGAAGAGTAGAGCTAACTATGGGAAAGATTTAACAGTAATCAAAACATAAATTCATAAGGGGAAAATATTATGAAAGGAACATATATAAACAATAACACTTATATTAAAGAAAGATGGAGGTCAAAATAGAATTGAGAGGAGTTATAAAAAACACAAGCAATAACATATTACACACAAGACAACAAAACCGAAAATAATAAACATGATCAAGGTTTCTATAAAGCTAAGACAAGTATTTAATACTCTTTAACTGTCGATTGGTTTCATGAGTTGAACTATTAATTGTAATGTTTAATATATTGAGTTCATAAAGTATCTGCTTTTATGGTAAACCTAATTTAATTAAGGCTATACTTCTGATAATCTAATCGAGGTTTGAGTTTTTAACTTCTCTATTTATTAAGGTCAAGTCTTTTCTTACTAAGTCTCTTATTGCCACTCTTATAACTTCTGACATAGACGGATAGAGGCCAGCCTTAACAAGTTTTTTCATTGCTTCAATATAAGCTTCAGGAATTCTAACTGTTATCGTTCTCAAAGAGCATCCCTATTATAATAGGATTACAGTATTTAAAATGGTTACGTTTATTGTTTAGGTTTAAAATCATCATTTTCTGATACAGTTCTTATAAAGGTTTTTCGTTAATGATTTAAAACCTAAATCTTAACTTAATATAGGGATTAGATGAAGGAAGAAAATTTGGTGAAAATAGGAATTCCAGTCATAGATGCCCTAGTACCTATTGGTATACCAAGAAACAGCTTCATAATGATTATAGGTGAAAGTGGTACTGGAAAAACAGCATTGATGCTGCATTTACTATATGCTAGGCTTAAACGTAGAGAGCCATGTATATATATCTGCTTTGATGACAGTCCTAATGCGATAGTTCAACAACTGTCATCTTTTGGTTGGTGTCCTACAAAATACATTGAAGCTAACCTCCTACATTTCATTGATTGTTTCTCATATAGAGCTAAACAATCGAATACATTACCATATGTAACTTTTATTGAAAACTCGCAGGGCTGTTACAGCATATTAACTGATATAATTGCATCTAATTTTGAAAGATTTACATTGCATGATTGTCGAGGAGCAATATTTCTAGATTCTCTAACTGAGTTTTTGACTCAGGTTGACCTAGCAAAAGGTATAGAAGCCGTAAAAACCTGGAGAGCAGAGTTTTCTAAAAGTCATAATATATTATGTTTTGGGACATTCCACATAGGTATAAAACCACTTGAAGGAGTTGAAGAAATGCTTGAATATATTATGGACGGTATAATTGATTGCCGATTTGAGCCTAACTTTATGCGTGAGGGGATTCTTCTAAAGCAACTTAGGGTAAGAAAATTGAAGGGAGCTCCACATAGGTCACGATGGGTATTCTTTACAATAACTAGAAGGGGAGTAACTTCTGTAGATGTTAAAACAATCAAACATTAATCATCGCTATGAATAGTAATAAGCGATGATTAAAACCATAACTGCTTCATCAATGTATCTTTCCCCCTTAAAACTCTAGTTCTTATCAATTGAATTATGTTTGATGTTAATATTGATAAAATTATTTTGATAGCTAGAATATTGCTCTTATGAATCTGAATCAGTAGTTCGATTTAATGGAATCTCTATTATCCTTCCTATTCTGGATAAGATTTTGTAGTTGTTTCCTCTACTCTTATTCCTGATCATGTTCTCTATTATTTGCGTAGTTAACTTTATCTAAATAACATTGTATGAGCTATAATGGGAGCACATAGCGCCATTAATAAACTTAGAAGCCAGCAATATAAATTCATTCAGAAGATAGAAGTTACATAAACTAAAACTATAAAGGAAAAATAAATCTATCAATAAGATACAAATGATCAATAACTAGAGTTATAGAAGAATTGTAAAGCTGGATCTTTTAGAGGTTTGCTTTTATAATAAGAGTAATGAAGATTTTTTATATGGGCTGTAGAATTTAATTCTGCTCTTTAATGAAATTGTTGTGACTATTGATGCGTAATGACTTTAGGATTTAATATTGCTTGTGTTTCTCTGTCTTCTGCATGTTTTAAATGCTATTAAGTATAAGCTTATATTATCCCTACATATTCTTTTTGAATGGTTAGTCGTGTTCTCAGTATTAACTCTTCGTTCTTGTAGTTGTTTATGTGTTCTTCTATAGTCCATTCATTTCCAGCTCACATATTCATACCTATACCCTAACTCATGCAATCCCATATATGGTTTGAAGCTATTAATGTATAGTTAAAGTCCTCAACTCGTCTAGCTATTACTTGAGAGCTGGTTGGATTCAATACTGTTTGATGAAACATGATTTTCACTTTTATCTCTACTAACTAAAATAAACATAACAGGCTTATTGTAGCTTCATAATCCGTGCTCAACTCTCTAAAAGCCTACATCTGGATACTCTATCCAGACATCTAATACTTACATTACTCTTTCTTTCTCTCAACTCGGCATTAATATATAACCTATTAACCTCAATGATCAATATTCCTAAATAGCCGATAACTCTACATACAAAAGCCGAAAACATCATAAAACCAGTCACAAAATCTTATTAAAGTGTTTAATTAAATATATGGATATATTTAAAAGTCTCATCCCGCTTACAATAAGATATAAGAGAGGTGCTGATGGTGTTTATTAACATATCTAAAATTCTAAATGGATATGAGGGAAAAGTTAGTATTAGAGGCTGGCTTCATAATAAAAGATCTTTAGGTGGTATGCTATTTCTTATTGTCAGGGATGGGACTGGCTTTATACAGTGTGTTTTAAAAAAGGATACTATCAGTGAAAACATTATTAGAGAAGTAGATAAACTGAACATAGAATCTGTTCTTGAAATCCACGGAGTTTCAAGAGCTGATAAAAGAGCTCCTGGAGGCTATGAAATTTTAGCTGAAAACATAAAGATTTTACATAGAGCTGAGGATGATTTTCCTATAGCTAAAAAATATCATGGACCCAGTTTCCTATTAGATAATAGGCATTTATGGATAAGAAGTCGTAAAATGTTCATGATACTCAAAGTTAGAGCAAAAATAATTGAAGCTGCTAGAGAATGGTTCAGAGAGAATGAATTTATAGAATTTCATGCACCAATACTTACTTCTACTGCATGTGAAGGTGGAGCAACATTGTTTTCTGTAAACTATTTCGGTAAAACTGTATATTTAACTCAAAGTTGGCAGCTTTATGCTGAAGCTGGAATTGCTAGCCTTGGTAGAATATATACCATTGCACCATCATTTAGAGCTGAAAAGTCAAGAACTAGAAGGCATCTAACTGAGTATTGGCATCTTGAAGCTGAAATTCCGTTTTGTGATTTTGAATGTCTTTTAAAGATTGAGGAGCAACTTATAACATATATACTACATAGAGTTGCTGAAGATTTGCATGATACTCTAAAACTACTTGGTAGAAATCCTGAGGATCTAATTAGAATTAAACCTCCATTCCCAAGAATAACATACGATAAAGCTATTGAAATTCTTAAAGAAGACGGGGTTCAAATAAACTGGGGAGATGATCTTACATGGGTTACTGAAAAGAAGCTTGCTTTAAAGTTTACCACCCCATTTTTCGTCACTCATTTCCCGAAACATATTAAAGCATTTTATCATAAAATTGATCCAACGAGACCTGAAGTAACCTTAAGTGCAGATTTATTAGCCCCAGAAGGCTATGGTGAAATAATAGGTTCAGGTCAAAGAATTGATGATACTAATGAACTACTACAAAGAATAAATGAAAACGATTTAAATCCTAATGATTATTATTGGTATATTGATCTTAGAAGATGGGGATCAGTTCCTCATTCAGGCTTTGGCCTAGGTATTGAGAGAACAGTTATGTGGATATGCAAGCTCAAACATATTAGAGATGCCATAGCTTTCCCAAGACTCATTAATAGAATTCATCCTTAATAGTTATATAAAACCCAAGTTTAGAGAGCTTAGTATTTTCAACATCCTTTTCTTATGTTGTTTCTCAAGTATAATGGTCAGGAAGATAAGAGCAGGAAAATAATCCTAGGCTTAATTGGTACTTGGACAGGTTATGTTATAATTTTTTTAAGCAACAATTGATAAATCTGTAATGATTCTATTTTTAAATTAATGGGTTACTGAATTGTATTGAAACAGCCATCTCAGCACAATTGTTATCTTATTACATTAACTTCATCATAATAATTGTAAATTAAATCCTAAAAATAATAATATGAATGTATTAGAATTTCAAACCAACAATGATATGTAGAAACGATAAATACAGTTGAATTTGCTTTAACTCAGCATTTAATATTAAATAACTTCTACTTCATATAGAATTTTCCTTGCTTCTTCGTAAGATATATTTCTCTCATTTAGAATTGTATATCTTGTTGGTCTTATTCTTCTAGATGTAACAAGAGCTTCAATTAGATATTTTTCTTCAATGCCCAATTCATTGGCATTAGTAGGAGTACCTATTTCCTTTAATATATTCTTAATTAGCCTCCAATTTTTACCATGTAGATATGCCATGATTATTGTTCCAATACCGCACTGTTCCCCGTGGAGTGCCGGCCTAAATCCGTATTTATATGATAGCATTTCTAAGGTATGGCTAAAGATATGTTCAGAACCACTTAAAGGTCTACTACTAGAAACAAATCCTGCAGCAACTCCTACAGCAATTAAAGCCTTCAATACGATTCTATAACTTTTCTCAGTAGCTAAATTTATAATCTTCCTTCTATTCTTGATAATTTTAAAACCTAACATAGACATAGCTGCAGCATATTCATTAAATTTTTCTTTAAGACGTTTATGTGCAAGCTTCCAATCCAATATTGCAGTAAATTTAGCAATAAGATCTCCACAGCCTGCATATAATAATCTTCTGTCTGATTTTGATGCTATTGCTGTATCAGCTAGTATTGCAATTGGAGGTCTTACTCTACTTGATTTTAATGGAATTTTATTAGATATAACTTCAAATATTGGATAACTAATTATGGGTGAACTAATTCCATCATGTGAAGCTGCAGTTGGAATGCTAATATACGGTACTGATAAGAGTTCACTACATGCTTTAACAATATCAAATACCTTTCCTCCAGCTACACCTAATATTATCCGAGCATTATTTTGAAATGCTATATTCAGTATAGATTTGACTTCATTGATATATTTATCTTGCATCTTATCAAAGGCATTACTTAGTGAATATGTGAACACTTTAATATTCATATCAGTTAAAATGTTTTTAACTATTTCTCCATATTCTCGTGTTTTAGTAGGTCCTGTTACTATTAATGCTACCTTAATTCTTTTAAGTATATTTATTTCTTTAAGCTTTTCTTCTAGTATATTGCTACCTAGAACAACGTACTGCGGAGTCTCGACTTCGTAATGATCGTTTATCATTACTTCTTCGCCCTACTTATTAGGTAGCTAACAATGAATGGGGCTGGGTTAACTCCTGTTGCCTCTCTCAATCCTCTCCAATCAGGAGCACCGTTAACCTCAAGTACAAATGGCCCATTCTCTCCTTCAACTATATCTACACCAGAATACCAAAGGTTTAAGATCTTTGTTACTTTTATCGCTAGTTCTGTTAGTTCATCAGTTAACTTACATGGCTCTGTTTTAGCCCCTTGGGCAACATTTGTTTTCCATGAATTAACAGGAGCATACCTGTACATAGATGCAATAACACTATCACCTACAACAAATGCCCTTATATCCCTATCATTTTTCTTAGGAATATATTCTTGTACATACAATGTTTGGCCAAAACTTAGAATTGTTTTCATTATTCTAAATGCAACATCCGGATCCTCAACTTTAACCGATCCAAATCCTCTAGATCCTATTAAAGGCTTAATAACAGCGACTTTAAGTCTAGTTACAGCTTGATAGGCTGTAACTAAATCCTCAGTAATTATAGTTTGTGGAACAGGAATCTTATGTCTTGAAAGAATACATAATGACATATACTTATCTCTAGCCTTTCTAAGCCCATCTATAGGGTTCATAACTGGAATTCCGTTTTTTTCCATATGTTTAAAAAGCGATGTTCTACGCATGAACTGGTCATCTGTCAGTATTAATCCTATACTCCTTAGTAACACTCCACTAATATCGTCAAGAGACAACTTTGATGTAAAGAAGGCCTTCTCAAAATTTATTGCTGCTGTAATCCTAGTAACAGGCAATACTATTGTAGTAGTTCCTCTGACTTTAAGCTCATTGATAAGCTCCATACAAGCCCAGTTTGGTCTTTTTCCTTCATAAACGATAAGAACCTTCAATTTTTTCCCCTGTACGAGGTCATTTATTGATATATCTTAAACCTAGAGATAAATTTATTTAAGTGGTTACATGTAGATTTACTTATAGCTATCATGATCTAGAAATAAATAACGCACATAATGATTCATCAATAGTTAAGACAATATACCTGCTAAAATATCTTCATGAAACTTTATAGCTATAAAAATTAAAGAAAGAGAGAAATAACATGAGATATTCAAAACAAAAATAAAATAGCAAAATAGATCTAAAAATACCATTAATAACTGAAAAAATACAAAATTATTCAAAATACTATAGCCAATAGCTCTGACAAACTTTTCAGGTTACCATAACGTACACTAGCAGAATAACAAAGGCTACTTTAAATGCTTGAAGAATTATGATTAAAGTAGCAATGACAATATCAAAGCTAAAAAATTCGAAGCTTATATTTCCTTTTAAGAGTTAAAACTAATAGAGAATATGAAAGTAGCTGTAGTGACATTGAGAAAAATATTAACTATAACATGGCATATACTTATTAAGGGATAGACTATATGTAGATAAGAAATGTATGAAAAATAATATCAAGCTTTAAGCATGACTTAATAATAAACATTAAAGAGATGACTAAAGAAACCCTCTTATGGCAAAGGTTCAATAACTAAAAGCTGTTAGAAGAGTGATAAAGTTCTGCTTTTCATAGCAAGCAGGGTTTAATGAACTCTTAGATGGTTAAGTCTGTTTTAAATAGCTTTTATGACTTACTCGTTTCTATATTCTGGAGTTCATAATTTTATTTAGTGTGAATTTCTACTATATCCCCATCTTCGAGAACATGATTTGATCCCACTTTTTCGCCTGGGTACTTTGCAGATGGTCCCCATACACGTGCATATAAGAATTTCTCGTAAAATTCACTATGTATACTCTTAGCAAGCTCCAAAACAGTTATTCCTTTTCTACTGATGAACGGTTTTCCAAAAGGTTCTTTTTCTAAAGGTTTTTTTGTATAGATTCTAATAATTTCTAAAGTTTTAAATATTGTTTTTCCTATCACATCAATGCCTGCTAGGTTTTTACATGATGTACATATAATTGGAATGCCAGCTATGACTTTCCTAACATCTTCAACAACTATTTTAGCAATATCTATTTTATTAATAATTACAATTGATGGCTTATAAGTAGTGTTCTCAAATATAGCATCTTCAACATCATCTATTGTTACTTCACCAAAACATCTTATAATTGCGTTATTAATTTTGTAGCTTAATAAGAGCTTTTTAACATCTTCAACTGTAGCATTTGAAACTTTACCAATAACTTGAATTCCAGCCCCAGCTCTTCTTTTTTCAATTTGCACATACCCGTGAGGTTTATGTATTAAAATTCTAGCTTCTTCTAGTATTTTCTTTATAGTTTCAAACTGTTTAAATACATCGTTTGCCCCATTTAAAATTATGAGTATTCCATCGGAATTCCTAATAAGATTTAAAGCTTGAGCACCCCCTATGATTCCTTCATTTTCACCTATTATAGATGGAACTTCCACTAATTGGAAAGCTATATCTTCATATGGCAGCATTCCTACTGCTGGTTTCTTTGTAGCAAATGGATAATCAGATATTTCAACTTTAGCGTTAGTTAATAACTTTAAAAGGCTACTCTTACCCGATTTTGTCATTCCCACAAGAACTATCTGTGCAGCTCCTTCTCTTTTAATAGCATATTCAGACTTTGAAATTATGGATTTTCTATGCTTTTCTCTTTCTTCAATTTCTCTTTTTAAAGTGGCTATTTGATGTTTAACATGGCTTACTAGCTTTTCAGTACCCTTATGCTTAGGAATAGATGAAAGAAAATCTTGTAAAGCTATTATTTTTTCATAAGGGTTACTTATTTGCATCGCCCTAATCCACTTTGCTTTAGCCTCGGCTGGCAAATTAGTTGGCATTTAACTCACCGACTGGGCATATTAATAATACTTTAAGATAGGTATTATCTTTTACTATGCATGTTAATGTACTCAACTCAGAAATTATGATCTAAATAACTCTAATTTATCTTTTCAATGAAAAGCTTTTAAGGATGCAGCTTAACTAGTGATATGATTAATATTATACAGACTTATGTTAGTATAAATAGGGTTTTAATTGAAAACTTTCGTTCTAACAATGTTGAATTAAGAAGAAAGTATCATCACTGGGGGAAATATGCCATCAAAAACAGAGCTAAGGTCTAAACTTAAAGGAGATTTAATTGACTATGATTTACTGATTAATGAAGTAATTAACGATCAATCATTTAGTGCTTTATTATCCTTAATAAGTGATAGAAATGAATATGTCAGGCTAAGAGCATCATATATAATTGCAAGTATTGTAAGAAAAATTCCGGAGTTAATTAACGTATTTTATCCTAAGCTACTTAAGCTTCTTAATAGTGAAAATGAAGGAATACGAGTAGCTGCTGGCTTTGTTATTGAAAAATTAAAGGAAATAATCAATCAGAATATTCCCTCTGAAGAGATGAATAAATAATTTGATCTTCTATTAAAGTTGTTGCAAAATCCTTAAGCAATTATTATGTATACTACCTGTACGAGGGTTAAGAATATTAATGTAGTCTATTATATCTTATAATTACCTTCTTGAATGATGTTGGTCATGTAAACCTTTCAATAATGTTCTCTATGTTTCTATATGTTTTCTATTTAACCTTTGTAATCCTCCATGGATCGTGACAACTTAGCATATTGTAGCTTCCTTCTTAAGTTGCTAGTTCCTCTATATCTAGACTTTATATCTATTTCTTGGTTTATTCTTTATATTACCCCTACGCTTGAAGTAAACTATCACTTTTGTATGTGGTTCTTCGTAACTTCCTTAAGCATACTTCTTATATCTTAAAACCTTCAAGACCATTAAGTAATGCTATGCCTAGCAAGCACATTATCCAGCATTAGCTGGCTTTGTGAACTTAAGCATGTTTATTGCCTCTATTTTGGTTTTGTATTTTCTATGAATTCTTAGCTTTATCTTCTTATTGATTCATATCTTGTTTAGCATGTATACTGTTGACTTCATAAGCATTAATACATATTCATCATCACACTTATCCTCATACATGGTATACAATTACTCCTTCTCATATCAAACTTAATGGAAGCTTAAAGATTTAAACCACGACAATATGGATGCATAATTCCTACAACAATAATTAAGCTTAGAATATCTGAAGCAATTCTATACGAACATGAACGGAAATACATAGCACCATAAACAACTAAAGTAAACGAAGTTCTCTTCCTAACAAACCTAATAATTCTAGACATACTAACACCATAAATAAGGGAGAGAGCTTTAAAATAAAGCTAAAGTTAACAAAGCCCATTAGCCTGTAACAAACCATATAGAATTCTATTTAGTGTATGTTATTGCCAATTCTAAACTACCAGTTTTCTGTTTTAAGAGAATATAAAGGTCTAATGAGTTCCAACCACTATCGCTAAGTTCACGAAACCTAATAGAAAACATAAAGAAGAAAGCTTGAATAGTTTTACGAGAATTCATTAATAAAACGATGCTATTACTAGTTATACTCTTAATAATTCTAACTCGTATAATTTCTTGTAAAGCAAGTCTACAGCTTGGTAAACTTCATTTTCCTGTCTTGCTCCTGTACATACAATTTTACCTGAGCTAAATAGTAACAAAACAACTTTAGGTTTTCTCATTCTATATATTAATCCCGGGAATTGCTCCGGCTCATACATTGAATCTTCAAGTGTTAATGCAGCCTTTTCTAGATCTATCTCAGCGCTTAAATTTGCAGATGCTACAATATTTTGGATCTTTGTTTCAGCTTCTCCTACTATCACAATTCCACTGCTGCGAAGAATTTTAATTATCTTTTTTATAGCTCTATAAACATCCTTCTCGCTTTTAGCACCTGTACATACCATTTTTCCTGAGGCAAATATCAGCGTTGCAGTTTTAGGTTTATCAAGTCTAAACACAAGACCTGGAAATTGTTCAGGATTATATTCAACATTTGGTACATTTCTAAATACTGCATCAAGATCTATGGATTGATTTAATGTTACTGAAGCAACAACATTTTCAATCCTCACGTTAGGCTTAAACATACTAATCATTATTTATAAATAGACATTATATATAAGCGTTTTGTCAAATATAGCGCCTTAGAACTTTATCTTTATTTAGTTCTTTCTTTGTTTATGGTAATTATCGATAATTGGAGATTGCTTGATGAAAGGTAAACTCTGTATATGGTGAGTGGGATTATTAGGAGATTTACTAATATTGGTTTTATGATGCTTAATATTTTATTTAGAGCTTTGTGGCTTAATTCTTTGTTGTTTAGGTCTCTTCTTTGATTTTATGTTTCTTTTTGATTTTGCCTTATAGGTTTATTAGCATGTTGTATATGTATGCTTTGGCTTCTAGTTCTTTCTTTATGCTTTCCATGTTTTTCGCCATGCAGTATTCTCCATACTGGCGTTTGAATGTTGAGAATGTTGTTTCAACCCAACGTCTACCGTAGCCCATCATCCCCGCCCATCCTTCATCACCCATCCTTCCGATAAGCCTAACCATCCTACGTCTTTCCGGAGGACCTCTATCATCTCTAGCATTACGTCTAGGCTTTATGACGGGTTTTACGCCCATCCCTCTAAGGAGATTGTAGGCTTCAGAGTTATCGTAAGCTCCATCCATAACAGCTTCAGAAACCCTCCTAAGCTTAGAGGCATCCTTAATTAATGCCGCTTCTGAGTCGTGAACGTCATCAGTTGTTACATCCATAGCTAAAACCTCCTAGTCTTAACGTTTACTGCGAAGTGGATCTTGATATAGCGCTTCCTCCTCCCATACATACGTGTAACCCATCCACCAGACTTATGGACGCTAACACTGCTCGAGTCTACGGCTATAGTGACTGGCTCGTTGGAAACCCTCAACGAATCGTATAAAGATGGGTTAAGCATTAATATACGTCTCCTAACCCAAGAGTAGTCAACTGATGGAAGCTTAGGGATAAGCCTATTTAAAGCCCTAGTGAAGCCTTCAAGCTGCCTGTAAGGCATTGAGAAGAGATAACGTACAACCATAAGGAATTCAACATACCTAACAGTAAGCTTGAAGGGATGACCTACCTTACCACGATTCAAATCCATAAGCTCAGAATCATAGCCTTCAGAAATTCCAGGCTAAGAAGAAGCTCACCACGCCTAATCAAACGCTCATCAACAACCCTCCAATCCATAAACTAAAGATTCAATAAACCA
>Ga0105162_1000441_pt1 | contig 27550 bp, 28 predicted proteins | sample JNZ201metaG_FD_81532 | JGI IMG/M metagenome (GOLD analysis project Ga0105162, IMG submission 81532) | Hot spring microbial communities from Jinze hot spring, China to study Microbial Dark Matter (Phase II) - JNZ 20120812A | ecosystem: Environmental > Aquatic > Thermal springs > Hot (42-90C) >...
ATTTTATAAAGTGCAACAGCAAGAGCTTTTAACGCACCGCTTAATTCAACCGCTGTATCCATTGATGCTTGGGCTGAAAAATGATTTCGTGTTTCTTTGAAAGGAATTCCAGTTTCCTGTGCAAGTGCTTCAGCAATTCTCTTCCCAAATTCAGGATGAGTGTTAATTCCAGTTCCAACCGCAGTTCCACCAAGTGCAAGCTCGTGTAATCTTGGAAGAACAGAGTTAATCCTTTCAATCGCAAGTTCAATTTGTGCAGCATATCCAGAAAATTCCTGCCCCAATCTCACAGGCATTGCATCCATAAGATGGGTTCTTCCGGTTTTGACGATGTCGTCAAATTCTTTCGCTTTTTCTTTTAGGGCATTGTGAAGTTTTTCAAGCGCTGGCAAAAGTTGTTCTTTTAAAGCGATTGCCGATGAAATGTGAATACATGCTGGGATCACATCATTTGACGATTGTCCCAAATTTACATGATCGTTTGGGTGAACGACGGATTTTTCACCTCTTTTTGCGCCCAAAATTTCACAGGCACGATTTGCAATGACCTCATTTGCGTTCATATTTGTTGATGTTCCCGAACCAGTTTGAAAAATATCAAGCGGAAAATGTTCATCAAGTTTCCCGTCAATTACCTCTTTTGCAGCTTCCATAATTGCGTTTGCCTTTGTCTCATCAAGTAGCCCGAGTTCTTTATTCACTTTAGCTGCACAATACTTAACAAGACCAATTGCTTTGATAAATGTTCTTGGGAATCTTATCCCACTTATTGGGAAGTTTTCAACTGCTCTTTGTGTTTGAGCCCCCCACAATGCCCAATCTGGGACTTTTACTTCCCCAAGTGCGTCTTTTTCAATTCTGAAATCGGACATTTTTAATCTCCTCCTTTGTTTTTTGATTTCGTGCTTATGCAGTTAAAATTTTGAAAATAAAAATGAAAAATTCAAATCTTAAACATCAAACTCCACAAACGCAATGTCAAAAAGTAAATGATCGCAAAGGAAATCGCACTTAAAATAAATTTTAGAATCAAATCCTCAAACAATTTACCAATGAAAAAACTTATCAACGCCGATACAAGTGAGAAAATGAAAATTTTAAAAATGAAGTTGAAAGGCAAAATTTGGCTTAAAGAGATGCGATTTAATGCCCTTGAAATGAAGAAGAGCATTAAAATTGCCTCAAAATATGTTGAAGTGACAACTGCGATCGCTGGTCCGAGCAATCCAAATAATTTCACAAAAACAAGACCGAGCAAAACATTTAAAATGAGATCAAACAAAGACACGAACATATAAACTTTTTGTCTGCCGAGAGATGAAAGCACCGGGCTAAAAACGAGAACCCTTGTCAGAAGGAAAAATAAATAAACTCTGAAAATTGGAACACTTCCAATGTATTTGTCCGAAAAGAGAACGAGGATAAACTCTTTTGAAAAAAGCATAAGATAGACAAATGTTGGAATGATTAAAATTGATGTTGATTTTACGACATCATTTAACAATTTGGCAATCTCAGAGTTTTTACCAACCTTGTGAAGTTTGCTGATCTCTGGAAGGACAACGGCGATAAAGGAACTTGTTATTACTGGAACGATTGGAAGTTCTTTCGCAGCGATCGTATATGTTGCGTAAAGTTCTGTATTGAAATTACTTGCGATGATATATTTATCAACTTGTCTTGAAAGCGAAGCGCTGATGTGTCCAAGCATCAATGGAATTGTATATGAAGTGATCTCGCTTAATGTTGAAATTGAAAATTTAAAGCGTGATTTTTTTTCGTTAAAATTTTTAATCATATAAGCGGTGTAAATCAATCTGCCGAAAGCAATTGTTGAAAGACCCGCAAAGATAAAGGATGTGTCTTTTTTCAGGAGAACACAAAAGATGACGGTGAGAAAATAGAAAGATATTGTGATTGATGAAACGAGAAGGAGTTTTTTGAATTCGCTTTTTAATACAAGAATTGCGTCAAGAATTAGAGATGGAATTGAAAATAGAAGAAATGGGGCAAAATATGGGAAATTTTTCGCAAATAAGACATTGTTGAAAAGAGAAGATATTTCTGCTTTTAACAGGAAAAGTGAAAGTGTTAAGATCGCTCCTGCGGTTAAAAGTGTTAAGAATATATTTGTTATATATTCCACTGCGTTATCACGGGCTCCGAAGAAATAAATTGAACTTGTGAAAGCAAATGAGATGATTGGGGTTATCGTGTTAAAAATGAGCCAGAGTTGATCGTAAGATGCAAATTCAGATTTTGAAAAGTATCTCGCAAGAATTATCGTTATTATCAAAAGTCCAAGAAGATTGACAATTCTTGATAAGCTGACAAAACTTGCTTTTTTAACAATTCCAAAATTGTCCAGCATTTTCATTTCGTTAAAATTTTCAGAAACCCTTTGGCATAACTTACCTCAAAAGAAACTTTTATTTCGCCACCAAACTGCATTTTGAAAAAAGAAACACTTGGTATATCCGCACCGCAGAAGTCAAATTCTTTGACACCGTAATTTGAAAGATCTTCTAAAATTTTCCAGACGAGAAAATGTGAAGCGAAATCAATTTCCTTGTTCTGCGTTCCTGCGACTATGTCGTAAGCTTTATCACCCCAGATTGAAATCCCGCGAGATGCGATTATTTCACCAGTTTTATCAATGAGATGATAAACCTGAAGCATATTTCTCTCAACAAGTTTTTCAAGAAGTAATTTTAATTTTTCAATGTTGACGAAAAATTTCCTGCCTGTCCTCTCATAGCTTAAAATTTGGTGTTCGGCAAGTTTATCCACTGTGTTAGATTTTTTAACTTCAAAACCTTGCTCTTGTGCATATTTAATTTTTCTTTTGAGCGAATTGCTAAATCCATCCCAAATTCGCTCTGGCGATTCTGTGTTTAGTATGAAAGTATGCCGTGGTTTGATTTTGTAGCCAAGCCATTTGAACTGCCTTGTGTCAAGGATTGTGTGATGAAGTTTTAGAACAAAAAAATGTAAAGTTTGCGAAAGATATTCGTGGATTTTTGCGATGCTTTCGTTTATCTCTGTTATTTGTTTTTGAGGTTTTTCACGGTGAAAATTTTTAAATAAAATTCCGCTGTAATATGTGAAAAGAAGCGGAGTGGAAATTTTGAAGGAAAATTTTTTCTTAATCGGTAAAATTAAACCGGCGACTGTTTCATCACCTTTTTTAACGAGTATAGTGTTAATTGAAAAGTCAAATATCTCTGCATATGATTTGAGCCAGTTTATGCTTTGAAATGGATTTGATTGTGGGGAAGATAGGTTAAAGTTTTCAAATTCATCAACATCTGCGATTTTGATGTAAATTTTGGACATGCAAAAACTTTTTTATTTCAGCAGAGCGAAAAATTTAAATGGATTACAAAATGTAACGGCTCAAATCCCTATCTTTCACAATTGCAGAAAGTTTTTCTTGAACGAACTCTTTTGTTATCAGAATTTTTTGACCTTTGAGCTTTGGTGCGTCAAAAAGAATATCTTCAAGGAGCGTGGTCATAACAGTTTGAAGTCGCCTTGCTCCGATGTTTTCAAGTTGCTCGTTTACTTCAGCTGCGTAATGTGCGATTTCTCTTATCGCCTCATCTGTGAATTCTATTTCAACACCTTCGGTTTCAAGCAATGCTTTGTATTGTTTTATCAAAGCGTTTTCGGGAAGAGTAAGGATTTTAACAAAATCCTCTTCGGTCAAGGGGTTAAGCTCAACTCTTATTGGGAATCTTCCTTGTAGTTCAGGAATTAAATCGCTTGGTTTTGCAACATGGAAAGCCCCAGCTGCGATAAAGAGAATGTGATCTGTTTTTACAATGCCATACTTTGTCATAACATTTGAACCTTCAATAATTGGTAGCAAATCTCTTTGAACTCCTTCTCTTGATACATCTGGACCAACGGTGTAGCCACCCGGATTGGCTATCTTGTCAATTTCATCTATGAAGACAATTCCAAGATTTTCAACTCTTCTGATCGCTTCACGAATTACCGCTTCCATATCAATTAATTTTTGCGCCTCTTCCTGAATTAGATAATTTCTTGCTTCTGCTATCGTCATCCTTCTTTTTTTGTATCGTTTTGGAATTACATTTTCAATTAAATCTTGCATCGTCATAGCGAAGTCATCAACTGGGAAAGGTCCGAGAATTTGCATCCCCGGCATTGGTTGTGATGAAACTTCTATTTCAATTGTTCTTTGATCAAGTTTTCCTTCGCGAAGTTGTTTTCTTAATTTTTCTCTCGTTTGTGTCATTTCATCATCTTCGTATTCATTTTCAAATTCCTCATTCTCGCTGTATCTTTTGCGCTTTTTCCTCGGGAGCAAAATGTCAAGCAATCTTTCTTCCGCAAGTTCTTTCGCTCTATCTTTAATTTCTTCCATTTTTTCCATTCGCACCATATTCACAGCTATGTCAACAAGTTCGCGGATCATTGATTCAACATCTCTTCCGACATATCCAACCTCTGTGAATTTTGATGCTTCAACTTTAACAAACGGCGCATTTGCAAGTTTTGCGAGTCGTCTTGCTATTTCAGTTTTTCCAACCCCTGTTGGACCTATTAAAATTATATTATTCGGCGTGATTTCTTCTCTTAACTCCGGCGGGACTTGTTGCCTTCTCCATCTGTTTCTTAAAGCAATTGCAACCGCTCTTTTTGCTTGATCCTGACCGATTATGTATTTGTCAAGCTCTTTGACGATTTCTTCAGGTGTTAAATCTTTCAAATCTTTTTTCTGCTTTATCTCAACTTCGTTTGTTTCTTTTCTTGCGTTGTAAGCCATTTTCGTTTTGTGAGTTTTTGTTTTGAAATTTTTTTACAGTTCTTCTATAACGATGTTATGGTTTGTGTAGATACAAATGTCTGCAGCAACTTTAAGGGATTCTTCAACAATTTGCCGTGCTGTTAAGTTTGAATGTTTAACAAGAACTCTTGCTGCTGCAAGCGCATAACTTCCGCCAGAGCCAATTGCGACGATTTTATCATCAGGTTCAATGACATCACCTGTTCCTGAAATTATGAGAGCATTTTCTTTATCCATCACAGCCAGAAGAGCTTCAAGGCGTCTTAGGTATTTATCCATTCTCCAATCTTTTGCAAGTTCTGTTGCAGCGCGTAGCAAATTGCCTTTGTATTGTTCAAGCTTTGCTTCAAATCTTTCCATAAGCGCGAGGGCATCAGCCGAAGCGCCTGCAAATCCAACTAGTATCTTATTATTGTAAATTTTTCTAACTTTTTTAGCACCGTGTTTCATTATCGTATCTGAAAGAGTTACTTGACCATCGCCACCCATAACTGCTTGTCCGTTGTGAATTAAGCCAAGTATCGTTGTTGATTTTATAATTTTTTCCACTGATTTATCCGAAAATTTGTTTTTATTCAATTCTTTTTCTTAATCTTGCTGTTGGAATCCCGAGCTGATCTCTGTATTTTGCAACGGTTCTTCTTGCAATGTTATATCCCTGTGAGCGTAAAATTTCAGCAATTTGATCGTCGCTCAAAGGTTTTTTGGGATCTTCCTGAGCGATTATCTCTTTTATCTTTTCTTTTATTTCTTTGTTTGAAACTTCACCGCCATCTGCGGTGTTAATTTTTTCGCTGAAAAGATCTCTCAATTTGTAAATTCCAAAATCTGTCTGCACATATTTTTGATTAACCGCTCTGCTTACTGTTGAAATGTCAACCCCAGCTTTTTCAGCTACATCTTTGTAAATCATAGGTTTTAAACCTTCGCCTGTTTCAAAAAACTCCCTTTGCAACTCAACGATCGCACGCATTATCTTCAAAAGAGTTTCTCTCCTTTGATAAATTGACGCAACAAACCATTTTGCTCTTGAAAATTGTTTTTTTATCTCCTCTTTCAATTCCGGGCTCAAATTCTTTTGCTTTTTAAAGAGATTGTAATAAGTTCTATTGATGCGAATCATCGGCACGCTTTTCTCGTTTAGAGTTATAACAAAATCATCTCCAATTCGTTCAACGATAAAGTCGGGGACGATGTATTCTTGAATTATCGCTTTTCCTTCGCCAGGTTTCGGATTCAAACGCTGAATTATCTGAATTACCTCTTTCAGTCTTTGCTCGCTTAAACCAAATCTTTTCATCAGTTCATCATATCTTTTTTTCATAAAGTCATCATACGCTTCATTTAAAATTCTAATCGCCAGATTTTTTCTATCCTCCGGGAAATCTCCAACTTCAAGTTGAACGAGGAGACACTCTTTTAAATCTCTTGCTCCAATCCCTGGCGGATCAAGACGTTGAATTTTTCTTAACACTTCCTCAACTTCTTCAGCTGTCACCTCCATTTTTTCTCCAAGCCGTAAATCTTCCGCTATCTCTTCAACGCTTCTTATAAGATATCCATCTTCGTTTATGTTTCCGAGAATTTCCTCAGCGATTCTCATCTCTTTCTCGTTTGCAATCGGTGCAAGTTGCTCAAGGAGTTTTTCTTCAAGCGTTTCAACGGCTGGAGGTTGCCACGGTAATTCATCTTCAAGGTCCTCCCCAATTACATCTTTTGTTTTCGGGATAGTGGCTTCTTCATCCTCATAACTTCGCATGAAATCTTCAAGTGTGAATTCTTCTTCTGGCTTCGGAAGAGGTTCTTCGGTTAACTCTTCATATTCTTCTTTTAGCTCTTCTTTAACCGCTTGATCAAGTTCTTGATTATCCGACAGCTCAAGGTCAAGCATTTCTTCAATTGATTGTTCAAGTCCCTCTTCAAGAAATGGATTTTGTTCAAGTTCTTCTTTGATTTTTTGTTCAAGCTGGACGATTGGGATTTGAAGGAGCTTGAGGTATTGAATTTGTTGCGGGGTTAATTTTTGTTGTAAGGTTTGATATTGTCTGTATTTTAACACCTTGCTTCACCTCCCGTTGTTTAGTGATTCAAAAATTTTAACCATTTTATTGAACCATTCCTGTCCAAAGTGTCTTGTGAGAGCAGGTTTAAGGAATTCGTAAAGTTTTATTTTTTCTCGTTCGCCTTTTTTAATTGCAGGTTTGCACTCTGAAATTTTAACATATTTTAAAACATCTCCACCGACAAGAGCTCCATTTAAACTGTAATTTCTCAAAGGGAAGAGATGACAAGATACAGGTTTTCTAAAAGAAATTTCTCCGTTTAAAAATGCCTTTTCAAAAGAACATCTTGCAATCCCATTCTCCCAGAAAACGAAGACACATTCACGATTATTGATGCACTTGGTTGAATATCCAATTTCAGTTTTTTCAAAAAATCCATTTTCTTCAATGAACTTAACATTTTTTTCTGGCAGATATTTCTTCACAACAGATAGAGAATTTTTTATGAGGTCAATTTCCTCTTCAAGCAGTGGCGCTCCATATTCACCTTCCATAAAGCAACAAGCCCCTTTGCACTTTTCAATATCACAGGCGAAATACGAATTTGCAATCTCGGGGTCAATAAAAATTCCATCTATGAATATCGCTTTACCGCTCATAATAATTTGATTTTATCAATTATCGTGCCAAAGTTAAATTAATAAAAAAATTCAAATTACGGAAATTCAACATCTGCCCACCATTTCAAATCAATATCGTCAAAAACATTATCTTTTTCAGCGCATTCAACGACAAAGTTCCAGTCCTCAAAACTTAACTCGCCAGTTGCGACATAATTTTCAATTATATTTGCGATTCTTGTGAAATTTTCGTTGTGAAGGATAATCCTTGCTTCTGCGTAATCACGAGCTGAAATTGTTGAGATTAAAAATTGCCAGTCCGATGCTTGCAGGAGCAAAAGTTCCCTTGCAAGTTGCTTTAACATAAAGATCAATTTTTCATCTTTTGAATCAGCGTATTTTTTTGCAAGTTCTTTCATTTTAAATTCATTTGGATAAATGTGACGCCAAGTCCATTCTGTGTCCTTATTAAGCCATATGTAGTGATAACCGCCCTCTCCCCAAGAACCTTCGGGAAGCGAAATGACAGTTGAAGGTTTAAGTTTTTCAATTGCTTCTGAAGCAGTTGCTGGCTTTACAACTTCTGATTTGCTCAACTTTTGAAAGACCTTTTTTAAAAATCTTGGTCCTTCAAACCACCAATGTCCAAATAGTTCCGTATCATACGGTGCGGTTAAAACTCCCGGCTTTCCTGTTTGTTCAAAATATTCTTTGAGCGTTGTTGTGATTAATTCAACGAAGTGTGAAGAATTTTCCTCAAGACGTTCTTCAACTTTTTCAATTTCATATTCAAGTTTATCCGCAAGGTCAGCTTTTGAATTCGTAACACGCCAGTATCTCAATCCACTTGGAAATTTTTTCTTGTGAAAATCAAGATACCAACCATCTCCCGGATAACCCCATTCTCCGCTCCAGACCTGAAGACCTGTTTTAGGGTCTCGTGTTAAAACTGCAACAGGTTTTTTCCCAGGTTTGCCTGAACTTACAAGATAAATCTCATATGGTGATTTTTCTTCCTCGGGTCGGTATTTGACCTGTGATTCAAATTGTTCCCAAAGTTTTCGCAATCCCTCAAATCTCTCAATATAAACTCCGATCGTTTTCCCACCTTTCAAGGTTGCGGTATCAATAAAGAAAAATTCAATTCCGTTTTCGGATAAAAATTCATCTATGCCTTTCCTTTCATATTCTGTCTCTGTTAAGTTCTGCTCTGGCTGGACCGGCATTTTCCATTTATACGCAGGTCTATAGGCGCACTCTGGCAACCATATTCCTTTTGGTTTTCTGCCAAAGTATTTCTCATAAACCTTTACACCAAGTTTAATCTGAGCTTGAACACTTGTATCAAGCGCAAGAAGCGGGAGATAACCATGCGTTGCTGCACAGGTAATTACTTCAATATGCCCTTCATCTTGAAGATGTCTGAATGCAGAGATTAAATCTTGGTTATATTCATCGTTGAAGCTTTCTTTTATGTTTTGGTAGTATTCTTTCCAGAACTTTGCAATTTTTGCGAGATTTTTTCGCCCTGTTCTTGTGAATTCAATTTCGTCTTGTTCTGCAAGTTTTATCCTCATATCAAGATATTGCAAAAACTCTTCAACGAAATCTCTGCTTGAAAGTTGCTCTGCAAGAATTGGTGAAATGTTGATCGTAATTTTGAAATTGACATTTTCTCTTTTTAATTCGTTGAAGACATTTAGCAATGGGATATAACATTCGCTTGCTGCTTCGTTGAGCCAATCCATTCCGTGTGGCCATCGTCCATGCCCAATTACATAAGGCAGGTGTGTGTGAAGGACAAGAACAAAATATCCAAACATTGTAACCTCCGCAATTTTGTTAAGGTTTAAAGCCAAGCATTTTTTGATCTGATTCCCCAAAGATTTTTATTTCTCCGAAAGTTGCTTCATACTTTTTTATGTTTTCATCAAGCGCTTTTAAAAGAAGTTTTGCATGTTGCGGTGTCATAATTATTCTTGCAAAGACCTTTGCCTTTGGGACACCGGGCAAAATTCGTGTGAAGTCAATTACAAATTCAGCAGGGGAGTGAGTTATGATTGCAAGATTTGAATAGATTCCTTCTGCTTCTTTCTCACCAAGTTCAATGTTAATTTGCTGTGGTATTGGTTGTTCTGTCATGGCTTTTTATTTTTAATTTAAATTTTTCCCCGCTTATCTTCAAAAATTTGTTAAGTCGTTCAAAAACAAAAAATCCCCGACATATGTCGGGGATCTTTCAAAGTTCAAATTCAAATTATGACTCTTTTAAAGCATTTATCAATTCCTGAACCATTTTCTTTGCGTCTCCAAATAACATCAAAGTGTTATCAGCTGCAAAAAGCGGATTTGGTATCCCAGCAAATCCGGGCGCTAAACTTCTTTTTATAACAACGACGGTTTTTGATTTATCAACATCAAGAATAGGCATTCCTGCGATTGGGCTGTTTGAATCAGTTCTTGCAAGCGGATTCACAACATCATTTGCTCCAATTACAATTGACACATCCGTTTGCTCAAAAGTTGGATTTATTTCGTCCATTTCTTTAAGCTTTTCATAAGGTATATTTGCCTCCGCAAGAAGGACATTCATATGTCCGGGCATTCTTCCAGCGACTGGGTGAATTGCAAATTCAACTTCAATTCCCTTTGATTCAAGAACTTTCATAAGGTCTCGGACTGCAAATTGGGCTTGTGAAACAGCCATTCCATATCCGGGGACTATAACGACACGTCTTGCATTTTCAAGCAACATTGCAATTTCTTCCGGGCTTGCTGATTTTATCTTGCCTCCATAGACCTTATCTTCATCTGTTTCCGCAACTATTTCACCAAATCCACCAAACAAAACATTTGTAAGAGACCTGTTCATTGCTTTGCACATAAGATTTGTCAGTATAATTCCGGATGCACCAACAAGCGAACCAGAGATAATTAAAACATTATTGTTTAAGACGAAACCAGTTGCGCACGCAGCAAGTCCCGAATACGAGTTTAAAAGTGAAATAACAACAGGCATATCCGCTCCACCAATTGGGATCGTGAGCAAGACACCAAGAATTGATGATGTCGCAACAAGATACCAGTAATAGTTCATATTTTTCTCCATTCCGAAAATAATTCCAAAAATAATTGATGCAAGAGCGAAGATTATTTTTACAATTTGTTCACCTTTGTATCTAATCGGTCTTTCTTCAATCAAACCTTCAAGCTTTGCAAATGCAACCATACTTCCCCAAAATGTCACAGCACCGATCAAACCAGAAGCAACCGTTGCAACTGTTTCCTGCGTTCCCATTGCTTTATTTAGCTCAATCGCTTCAATAAACGCAAGTGCAGCAACTAAAGTTGAAGCGCCACCACCAAATCCATTAAATATCGCAACCATCTGTGGCATAGATGTCATCGGAACTTTCAAAGCGGAAATTGCACCAATTGCAGAACCGAGAATAAAACCAAGAATTATAAGTTCATAACTTACGATTGATTTATCCATTAATGTGACGACAATCGCAATTAACATTCCAAGTGCGCCAAGAAGATTTCCCCTTACTGCTGTTCTCGGATGAGATAAACCTTTCAATGCGAAGATAAATAAAGTTGAAGAAATTAGGTAAGCTATATTTACAAATGCTTGTGGCATAGCAGGTTCTTTTTTGTTTTAATTATGATTTTTTCTTCTCTTTTTGGTCTGTTTTCGGTTTCTGGAACATTTGAAGCATTCTGTGCGTGACAAGAAAACCACCAACAACATTTATCGTCGCAAATGTAACCGCAGTAACTCCAAGTATAGCAGCAAGCGTCGTATATTTTGCTCCAGCTGCAATTATTGAACCAATTATTGTAATTCCAGAAATAGCATTTGATCCAGACATCAGCGGAGTGTGAAGAATAGGTGGAACTTTCGTTATGACTTCAAAACCGACAAATATAGCAAGAACAAAGATTGTTAACGCTGCAATGAAGCTGTCCATGTTCGTTTAAAATTTTTTGTTTTTAATCAAAAATTGAATTTGTAAGTTTTCCATCTTTTGTTAGCAATGTGCTTGATAAAATGTCGTCGTTTAAGTTAATGTTAATTTCGCCATTTTTAATTAGAAGCGAGCAAAAATTTGTTATGTTTTTTGAATACATCTGACTTGCGTGATAGGGAACAGTAGCCGGGACATTCACCGGTCCAATGATCTTTACACCATACTTTTCAACGATTTCACCCGGTTTTGTTAATTCACAATTTCCTCCTCTTTCAGCGGAAAGATCAACTATAACCGAGCCCGGTTTCATTCCTTTTACCATTTCTTCGGTTATCAAAACTGGTGCTTTTTTACCCGGAACCGAAGCAGTTGATATAACAACATCGCTTTCAGCGACAACTTTTGTAAGCATTTCTCTTTGTCGTCTGTAAAATTCCTCTCCCATATCTTTTGCATAACCTCTTTTATCTTCCGCTTCCTGAGATTCAAGCCCAAGTTCAACAAATTTCGCACCTAAACTTTCAACTTCCTGTTTTGTTGCAGGTCTTATGTCGTAAGCTCTTACAACTGCGCCCAATCTTCGTGCTGTTGCAATTGCTTGAAGTCCAGCAACACCCGCACCAATTACGAAAACATTCGCAGGCAAAATTGTTCCAGCTGCTGTTGTTAACATTGGAAACATTTTTGGAAGATAACTCGCAGCAATTAAAACTGCCTTATAACCTGAAATCGTCGCCATTGAAGATAAAACATCCATACTTTGTGCTCTTGAAGTTCTTGGCAAAAGTTCAAGCGCAAAAGAGATAACCCCTTTCTGTGCGACTTCTTCAATCAAATCTTTCGCAAGGAATGGCTCCATAAAACCAATCAAAATCTGCCCGTTTTTGAGCAAAGCAATATCTTTTTTACCTTCAACTGGGTTTGCTCCAAGAGCCCTGACTTGAAGGATGACATCAGCGTTTGAAAAAACTTCCTCTCTTGATTTTACAATTTGAGCCCCTTTTTCAAGATATTCTGAATCCGGATACCCGGCTTTTTCTCCAGCCCCGGACTCAACTATAATTTCTGCGCCCATCTTTTTGAAGTTTGGAACATTGGCTGGTATAAGTGCTACTCTTGTTTCTCCCGGATAGGTTTCCTTTGGAACTCCGATTTTTATCATAGGTTCTCATTGTTTATTTTAAATTTTGCATTCAAAATTAACAAAAAAATTCCGTTTTTCAAAAATTTCTAAACTTTACCCGGGAATTTTATGACTGCGCCATTTATATTTTTCGCATCTTCGGAGCAGAGAAAAGAAATTAATTTTGCAATTTCAATCGGCTCAACCCATCGTGAAAAATCCATCGCTGGCATGCTTTTTTTGTTTTCTTCGGTTGAAATTATACTCGGCAATATAACATTGCAGGTTATATTGAAATCCTTCACTTCTTCTGCGATTACTTCCGTAAGTGAAATTAAACCTGCTTTTGAAACTATGTATGCACCTTTTCCCGGGGAAGGTTTAAGAGCAAGCATAGCGGAAATGTTCACAATTCTTCCATATCTTTTTGGAATCATATCTCGTAAAGCCCATTTAGAACACAAAAAAGCAGAGCGAAGATTTACATCAAGCATTTCATCAAATTTTTCCTCTTCAAGTTCAAAGATCATCTCACCTTCGTAATATCCACCAGCACAATTTATCAAGAAATCAACTCCGCCGTTTTTCTTCACAATTTTAAAAATTTTTTGAACATCTTTTTCATCCGTTATATCTGCTTTTATCCCTGTCAAATTTTTATTTTTGAGCAGATCCTTGAAGACAAGTTTAAATTTTTTGTCTTTTCTATAAACTGCGAAAACATGGGCTCCATTTTCAAGAAAATATCTAACAACCACCGAACCAAGCCCGCCAGTTGCTCCTGTTACAACGACATTTTTTCCTTCAAACATTGTTTTGTCTCTGTTTGTTTTAAAAATACTTTAATCCAGAAGCAGTGTTAAAAATTACAACAACATCATCATTTTTCATAAATCCGTTTTCAACTAATTTTTTAAGCGCAACAGCCGTTGCTGCACCTTCGGGGCAGAAGATAATTCCTTCAACTTTTGCAAGTTCTTTCATTGTGTTAATTATTTCATCGTCATCAACTTCAAGAGCAAGCCCGTTGCTTTCGTTTATAATTTCAAGAATTAATCTATCTGCAAATGGTTTTGGGACACGAAGCCCGTAAGCCAAAGTTTTCGCATTTTCCCAGAACTCAGCTCGCTTTTTGCCCTCTTTAAACGCCTTAACTATCGGAGCACAACCGCTTGATTGAACCGCAACCATCCTTGGAAATTTTTTATCAATTAATCCCACCTCAATCAATTCTTTAATTGCAATCCATATCCCGATCAATCCCGTTCCTCCGCCTGTTGGATAGATTATCCAATCGGGAACGTTCCAGCCAAGTTGTTCAACGATTTCAAATCCGAGCGTTTTCTTTCCCTGCAAACGATATGGCTCTTTCATAGTTGAAATGTCAAAATAATCTTTTCGCTCCTGAATTAACTTAACAGCGTCGGATATTAAGCCATCAACAAGTTTAATTTCAGCGCCGTAAAATTTGCATTCTTTTAGTATTAATTCAGGGGTATCCTTCGGTGCGCTTATGAAACATTTAATTCCTGCTTTGGCTGAATATGCGCTTAAAGCACCACCTGCATTTCCAGCGGTTGGGACAGCAACCTTGCTTATTCCAAGTTCAATTAATTTTGAAACTGCGCAGGACATCCCACGTGCTTTGAATGAAAGAGTTGGGTTAAAAGATTCATCTTTCAAAAATAAATTTTTTAACCCAAGCAAATCCCCAAACTTTTTCAATTTAATTAACGGCGTCCATCCCTCGCCAAGGCTTATAACATTTGCCTCATCAAGCACGGGCAAAAACTCAAAATATCTCCACATGCTGTCAATCCTTCTTTTGAAATCATCTTTTTTAACACTTTTTCTAATCCCGTCATAATCATAAATTGCAATCAATGGCTCGTTGCAATTGACGCAGTATGTTTGAATTTGTCTGTAGTCAAATTTTTCACCGCAAACCGAACATTTTAGATGTAGGATGAATGATTTCATTTGAGTTTAAATTTTGGTTTGTGAAAATTCCAAAGTCGGTTATGTAGTTTGAGATAAATTCAGCGGAAACTAATTCAAAAATTAAATCAAGGTTCGTTAGTTTCTCTTTTCTTTTGATTGTGAAGGCGTTTCTTGCGAGTTTTTTGTAATCAAATTTTAAATGTGTGATTTTCAAAAAGTCTGCTAAAACAATCGTGTCTTTATCCGATAATTTTGCAAGTTTAAAAACAGAAGATGTTCCCGCTTTGTTAAGAATTTTTCCATCTTCAAAAATCGCATCACATCCAGAAAGCACGAAATCAACATTGTTTAAAACATAATCAATTGCAAAATCATTCACCAGATAAACATTTATTCCGTTTTCAGCAAGTTTTTCAGCCATCGTTTCACCTTCACAATTTGGGCACGATCGGAAGATATAAACTTTGTGAATCTTGCTTCTAACATTTTTAAGCACATTTAAAACTGTCCCGCTATAACTCAATGTAGCAGTTGAAAATTTTTTTATGCTTTTCAGGTTTAACCATTTCAAAAAGTTTTCGGTTATCTTTTGAATGGAGATATTTAACCCTTGTTCAATTTTTTCAATTTCCGTCAAAGCGACTTTAATTCCGCCGGATTTTAAACTCTTCTGAATAAGATAAACAACATTGTGAAGTTGAAACAGAAGAGGATGATTATCTTTTAAATCATTTTGAAGTTTTTTCAGGAATGTTGAGAATTCTTTTTCACTTTTGGTCTGCAATGACTTTGTCTTGATGACTTCAATCAGCTTTTGCGATAGGATTGACGCACCGGATGTTTTATCCTGTAAAATTTCCCTTAACTTATCCTCAATTTTATGGTTTCGCATCTCAAATTTTTCCCTTTTCACGAGCGAAAATAAAGTAAGCTGAGATCAAAACAAAGAAAGAAATCAAAGTTGAAGCGATGAAACTTTCGGATGGATTTAGACCTTCTCCTTTGATGACGATTTCAGAGGGAACTTGAATTTGTTGAACGGAAGTTATTTGCTTTTTTCTTGGATAATAAGGTCCAGCTTCTTTCACATCAATAATTTTGAACTCAAAATAATAATCATAAATTTCGTTTTCCGTCTCAACTGGTAGATAAAGCCCGATTCTTTTTCCGATGTTGGCTCGGATTTCCTCTAACTTTTTGCTGTCGTTGAAATCAGCAACTGGATAGAAATTAACAACTTCAAAGTCCCCTGAGATTGAAATCACATTATCAGCAGGTGCGAGATGAAGTTCAACAAATGCATTTTGAAAAACATCAATTGCATCTGTTTTTAAAACAACCGGGGAATAATTGAATTCGTTGAAATAGTTAAAGTTTAAAACCTTTGATGAGCGTGTGTTGATGAAAATTTGGGCATCATTCAAAGCAAGTGAAATTTTCTCACTCCTTTTGTTTTTCAATCGCAAGTGGATAAATGATTCATCAATCACAAATTCAACAGCGATGTTTGAATCCGAAAAGTAAAGTTTCTCTCTTTCAACTGGCTTAACAAGTTTGTAAACATACTCATATTTTTTCCCGAATGGGAAGGGATTGGGAATTTTCGTAGATGGAACATTTGCAGGGGATGGATTATCTTTCGTTGTTTGTTTTGAAGCACTACAGCTCCAGAAAATGATTAAAGCAAGTAAAATAAAACGCTTCAACTTTCACTTCCCCGTTTTATTTTTAAAATCTATATCGCAGTGTCAGAACAAAGTTTCGTATTGTGTTTTCTTCGTCTGTGATTAATGCATAAAAATTGTTGTTATGTATGTAGCTGTATTGCGTGTGAATTGTGTTCCATTTTCCATTTATGTATGCGAAATCAATGAGAAGTGTCTTTTGTAAAAGAACGGTGAAACCAAAAGTTAATAATTTTGTTGCTCTGCTTGAAATTCCTTTGTCCTCTGCGTATGGAGATGGTCTGTAAGAATATCCTGTTCTTACTTTGATTTGCTGTAAAAATGGAAGTGTCACCTCAACACCAGCGCTTAAATTTACTGTTTCGGTGAATATCTGCTTTATATCTCTGTTAAGTTGGACGAGGTCCGGATTATTTTTAAACTCCATCTGTCTCCAATCAACATAAACCATATCTCCTGCAATTAAAACAATATCTTTTATGTTAAACGAAGCTCCAGCGCCGAAATAAAATGGTGATAAAACACCATATCTTGAAGTTCCAGAGTATGAATCAGAAAATTTATCTCCATTGTCAAATGAGCTTTCTCCACTTCTTGTATAATTTTCTTTGACGCTGATAGATGCTGGCAATCTCGTCATAAGTCCAATTCTGAAAATGTTGCTTCTATACATTAATCCTGCATTTGCGGAAAAACCGCTTATGGTTGCATCAATTATGTCCGAAACTGTTAACTCTTTAAAATCCCACGGATAATTTGTGTAATAATTTCTTGTGTCGCTTTCAATGAATTGCCTGTCGTATTTGTAACTTCCCGACACGATTGAAATTGTTGCTCCGACGGATAAATTTTCCGCTATATCAATTGCTCCAGAGATAAACCAATTGTTAAGTCCACCACTCTCGTAAAGTGTTATTTTTTGAGAAACATTGTTCAAAATTTGTGTTGCTCCTGTTGAATCTTCAAGTCCAAGTTTCCAAGCAAGGTCGTAATCTGGATTTGGGTCGTAAAGTGATGGGACAATTGAATTTTGCGTGTTAAAAAGTGAAATTGAAAGTGTCCCTGTAAAATCTGAAATTCTCGTATAACCACCAGCGAATACCAAACTACCGCGAATTGTCGGGATTGGAAGAACAAGAGCGATTGAATTTAAATTTGTTGCTGTATTTTCAAAAGAGTTTGAATATCCCCATACCCTTGTTGAATTCGTCAATGCAAGATAATTTAATCCACCTGCGAATTCAAATCTTTTCACCTGTGCAAGTCCAGCGGGATTCCAAAAGATGGCTGAATAATCATCCGAGACACCGATGTAAGTAAATCCAAGTCCGATGGCTCTTGCACCAACTCCAAAATTTATATTTGAATATCTTAAAGCGTCATCTGGAAATTGTGCGAATGAAAAATTCAAGGCAAGAGTTAAAATTATGAGTGTTAACTTCTTCATTTTCTCCTTGAACCGATTTTTCTTTTTGCTTCTTCTGTTGTGTTTGATTCTCTGGATTGCTCTCTTGAACCTTCGTTTGAAGAGCGAACCGATGGGGTATTTCTCCCATCATTTGACTTTGTTGTATCACTTTTCCCAATTGAAGAAGTTGATGATGGAGTTGTATCTGCTCCTGATTTTGGAGGGGTTCGGGTCGGTGGTGGAGGTGAAAACGATTCATTCCCTGTTGAACGATGCGAGCCGAAATCTCTTGTTCGCTCTGGCGTTGCAATAGGCGTTGAACCTTGCCCCCGAGATGTATCGGGTGGATTGTTTATCCACCAAAACCACCACGGTGTGTTGTAATAAACCCACGGCGATGAAGTGTGCGCTGGAATAAATTCATAATAATAAGCAAGCTCAGAAAGAGAATGACAACTTGCACAATTGCTTCGGTAATTGACATAAGATGTGTAAGTTTCACCAGATGAACCAGTATAACTTATTTCAGGGTGCTTGATGATAGTATAACAACCAGCGAAAAAAATCAAAGTTAAAAAAATTGCTTTCTTCATTTTCTTCTATTTCCTATTTGTCTTCTATGTTGTTCGGGTTGATTTGAATTGTTTGAATTGTTAATTTGAATTTGTGGTGAATGATTTATAACGCTCGGTCTTTGGAAATTGTGCTGTGGAATTTCAATCAATGTGCTTCTGCCGGTTTCGTAATCTCGGTAAATTTCAATTGAATTTCTATGCGTTCCGCTTCTTCTTGGTGGAGAGCTTCTTTGTGGAGGCGTTGAATTTTCTCTCGGTGAATTTGAATTTCCATCTCCCGACCTTGGGACGATTCTCGGCGTTAATGGTGTCCTTGTTGAACCTGTATCCCTTGGTCTTTCTGCATCTTTTCCTCTTTCAATAGAAGGTGATTCTCTACCCGAACCAGCTGGTTTTCTTAAACTTCCACCACTACTTTGAGAAGCACCATCTGAGGATGTTCCCTTTGGAGTTGTTCTTGATGGCGGTTGCGCAATGTTTGGAGTTTCATTCGTGCTTGAAATTCCACCACGAGTTGAGCCAAAGTTTCTCGGTCTGTAAACTATATTTTTTCCGTCACCGGGCGAATAATACGGATTGTTTATTATAACGATGATCGGATTTCTGTACCACCACGGATAATAATACCACATCGGGAAATACCAATAGTATGAGTACCAGTAATATCTGTTCCACCAGTACCAATCCCAATCCCACCAGTAATAATCAAACCAATATGGGTCGTAATACCACCATTCTCCCCAGCCAACGGCAAAGCCCGGAGTGTAGTATCTGAAAAAGAGATAATATCTTGGGTAGGGAAGATAATAACGATAAACAAATCTGTGATAAACCCAAGTGTCATAATTGTAATCATAATTTTCGGAGTAATAGCGATATTCTTTTTTCGGTTTGGATTCTGAATAACCTTCGTCTTCTTTCAAAGTCCCAATTTGAGTATAGCAACCCCAGAATAAAGCACTTATCAAAACTGACAAAATTAATTTTTTCATTTCTCACACCTCCTGAAATTGTATGCGATTTTTTCTCTCAACTACTTTAACAATGTGGAAGAGCAAAAAATTCTCTCGTTTTAAAAAGATTGAATATATTCAAGTTTTACAACTCTTGAATTTCCGGGTTCTTTGTTTATAAGTATATCTTTCCAGTTGAGTTCAAGGGTAAATCCATTTCCTAATGACCATCTAATTCCTGCGTTAAGGTAGCCTTTCCCGCTACCAAGTGCATTTGCGGAATTATCGTTAATTGCGAAATTGTATTCAACCGCAATTGTTATATCGCTTCCGACTGTTTTATCAAAGCCGATGTAATAGTTCAATGATTTGTCTCCGTCGTCTTTTTCCAAGCTATAATTTATCCCACCGTGAATTGAAGAATATCCAAGAAATTTAAATGACTTGCTTGCGACGGCGAAAAATCCGGGCGATTTGAATTCGTATCTTTTCAAGTTGTCAATGTAATTTTCTCTTCCTTGTGAATCAAATCCAATTGCGATTGCGGGGAAATTAAGAGCTTCGTCAATTATTCTAATTTTTAAGTTTACACCGGGGAGTTTAAACCAGTTTACACTTCCGTTGCCTATGATTTTGCTTCCGCCGTATGAGATTCCGAAATTTAATCTGTTAAATGCTGAAGCTGTGAGGCGCAACATAAGACCGCCGTCGGAGAAGAAATCAGCGTCAAGAGCAACGCTGTTTGATTTTAAAATTCCAGCGGTTGGCATATCAACTATAAATCTTTGCTGAAAATTTGCACCCGCACCCGCTGAACTTTGAGCTATACAAAGGCTTTGTAAAGTGATCAGGAAAAGAACAAAGAAAATTTTTTTCTGCATCTGCTTAATCTCTCGTTGTTTATGTTTTCACTTTAAGATAAAAAATTTTTTTGAAGTTGTCAATAAACATAGATTAAATTTCAAACTCAACAGAAACATTAAAACTTCTAATCGGTGCCAAATTTCCGACTATTTCAACATAATTGTATTGAAGCAGATTATTCACATTAAAAAACAAACGCAAATTTTTAAAGTTTAATCCGGCTCTTGCATCAACGACATAAATTGGAACTCTTGCTTCTGCATCAGGGACGATTAATTTTAAAAGTTCGTCTATTCTCTCATACTTGCTTATAAATCTGAAATCAACCCCGATGAAGAAAAATTTATAACTTAAATTTCCATTTGCGTAAAAAATATGCCTTGGTCTGTATTTCAAAATTGCATCTTCACTCAAATCCCACGGGTTGAGGTATGTATATCCAAGAGAAAAATTAACTGGACTTGCGGGGAAAAGATTTAAACCAATTTCAGCGCCTTGAATTCTTGCTTCTGTGACATTTTTAAAAATTATCTTTCCGTCCACATCAAAGACAGGTTCAATCAAATTCCAGTAATGGTTCCAGAAAATTGCTATATCAGCCGAGATGATGGGATTAATGAATCTTGAACCAATTTCAAATGATATTGCTCTTTCTGGTTTTAAAGATGGGTTTGGTTTTACGGTTACGCCAGCTGCTGTTGTGCTTGTGAATGCCTCGCTTATAGCCGGGGCTCTGAAACCTGTCCCAAACGAAGTCCTCAAACTTAACATTTCGCTCAACCTGTACAGTGCGTTAAATTTTGGATTTATCTGACCTGTGTATTTCAAAGTGTCAAGTTTGTAAAGGTCATTTCTCAAACCATAGGAAAAAGTAAATTTCTCAGTGGCTTTGAATTCATCTTGAATATAAAGAGCAATTGAATGTGAATTTCTTCTACCAAACAGAGAGGATTTAACAAGATTAAATGTTCCATCTATCCCGAATATGAGATAATGCTTTTCGTTAGGTTGATAATTTATTTGAAACTCGTAATTTGTCAGCCCTGCTGTGCTTCGGTTTTGAGGAGTTGCGTTGTCATTCCACTTGTTTCTGAAAAATCCAGCACGAGCAATGTAAAAAAGGTTTGAAGATAAAATTTTCTTGAATTGAACAAGAGTGTTAAATCTTTCTGAACTCACCATCGCCCCAATGTCTTCATCTCTGGGTCTTAGAGCGTTTCTTAAATTTTTCCAGTAGAAAAATGTCTCGTTCTTCTGACGCAGATAATTGAAAAGAAAATTTATCGTTGAGTAAGCGGAGAAGTTGTATTTAAACTTTGTGAAAATATTCCATCTGTGATAGTTTTGATTTTGTTTATAACCCTCGTCAATTCCTCTTTGAATGTGGATTAATGTTCCAAGGTTTCCAATCATTCCGTTAAATGAGGCAAATCCGCCGTAATAAAATCTATCTCTTTCGCTCCATCTCCATTGGGCATAATATGGCTTGTCATACATTCCGAAGTAAGTTCTGAATCTAAAATTTTTTCTTTGCGAAGTTTCTTTTGTTATGACATTTATAACTCCGCCAATTGCGTTTGAGCCGTAAAGAGCAGAGCCAGCGCCTTTTACAACTTCAATTCTATCAATTTGCCACACTGGTATCGCTTCCCAGATAATTTCGCCAGCGTCACCTGTCAAAAAAGGCATTCCGTCAAACAAAATTAAAACTCTTGTCCCCGTGCCACGACTATATCCGCTTGAACCGCGAATGTTAATTTGATACTGAATTATATTCACGCCCGGAACATAGCGAAGTATGTCATCAACTTGAAGATTGTTTCTTGAAGAAATTAAATCTGATTCAACAACATTTGTGCTTATCGGAATTTCGCTTAAAGTTTGTTCTCTTTTTGTTGCGGTTATGACAACTGGTTCAACTGTGTAAGCTGTCGGTTTCATTTCAATTAAAAGATTCGTTTCACGGGATGGTGCAATTTCAATTTCTATCCTTGTGGTTTCATATCCAATTGCTGAAAGTTTTAAAATATACTTTCCGGCTGGAATGTTTTTGATTTTAAACTCGCCTTTTGCGTCGGTAGCAGAACCAAGAAAAGTGTTTTCAATTATCACATTTACGCCGAAAATTGGTTGCTTTGTTTCTACATCAATCACTTTACCTGTTAAGTTTCCTGTTTTCTGCTGAGCAAGGGATTCAAGAGAAAGCAAAAATAAAAAGATTAAAACCTTCATCTTTCAAAATCCTGATTTTGTTTTAAGAGCAAAACTCCGATTATCTCGGAAATTTTAAAAGGTTGTGGAGGAGGATTGTTGAAATCGCAGTTTATGTTTATGTTTCTTAGAAACTTCCCATACGGAATGTAAATTGATGTTGGAATTGTGTCTTCCGGGGTTGTGTCATAAACACCGATGGCTTTCCAATCTGAAAAAATGTTTGAACCGTATTGAAGTGCAACGACGATGTATTCCCATTTTCCTGTATCAGCAAGAACTTGGTATTTTGTTGAATCAACTCTTTTAGGTAAGGTTTCGCTAAATTTTGCTCGTCCCTGTATAACTTCGTTTATAATGTCCTGCGGTGGATATTTTCTGAATGCGACTACCCTTAAATCGTAGATTGAGTCAGGCCATGTTCCTTTGAAATAAACAGTTCCGCCAAATCCAGGTTCTTCATAAGTTGGTGATGTTTCGGTTTCGGGAGGTTTCAAACCGTGATCACAGGAGAGAAGAAGAATCGGAATGATAAGCATAAAAATTTTTGCCCGCATATTTGCAAAACTTTTTTTCTTTTTTTATCTTTTGAGAAATTTAAAAAGAAAAAACTTAACAAAATGGCGAAACCAAAAGAAAGAAAGCAAAAGGTTCTTTTTCAAAAGCACGAACTTCCTTTTTCAAAGAAAAACTTTTTTGTGATCGGGCTTGGCATAGTTTTGATTTTCATCGGGTATTATCTTATGGCAATTGGAGGTGTTGATAGTTTTATCGCTGTGACGCTTGCACCGATAATTTTGTTCATTGCGTATGTTATTATCATACCCTTTGGAATTTTGAAAAAGTTTAAAAGCGAAAAGAATTAACCTTTTTTGACACTTCGTCCAAGTTTTTCTTCAACGCTTCTGACCTTGCTCTCAATTGCACCTTTTCTGCCTTTTCTGTAATCAATTCTTATTGAGATTGATATTCTGTTGCAATCCTCTTTAAGTGCTTCAAAACATTTCTTGATCGTATCAAAGACCTCATCCCATTCACCTTCAATTATCGTTCCCATTGGTGTTAATTTGTATTCAAGCCCACTTTTATCAACTATGTCAATGCATCTTGCAACAAACTTGCTTACACTTTCACCCTGACCGATTGGGGTCATACTGAATTCACAAAGCAACATTTTCAAGTGTTAATTTTGTTTTTTATTGAGATAATCAATGTATAAACTCTGAATGCAATCGCCACAGAAGTAATAAAGTTTTTCAATTCCAATTGCTCTTTCAACTAATTCTTCTTTATCAAAAAATTTCCCACAAAGTGTGCATTTTGCTTTTGAGGAATATGGATTTTGCGAGCGTTCTTGTTTTAATATCAAACCATAACCATAAAAAATTGCAAAAATTACGATTAAAACAATCACCGCAATGCCGATTAATCCAACCATTCGTTTATTTCTCTTTCTTTACGACATATTTTTCGTAAATCTCACGCAATCGTTTCATTGAGAGCGAGTCAAGGTCTTCATCGTCTTTGTGTCTTTTTAAAAACATTTCAAAATCGTATTTGTCTTTCCCTTTCAATCTGTAAGAAATTCGCTGTAGTTCTTCAATCATCTTTTTTTGTTCTGCGTATGTGGTCATATTTGGTTTTTGTGTTAATTTTTTAAAACGAGAACACAAGCCCGAGAACAAATGTCATTGTATCAAAATTAACCCGAGTTCTAAATGGGGAAGGATCAATCTGAATTATATAACCGTTATAGTTTATCTGGTTATCGGTAAATTTGCTTTCAACTTCAACGATTGGATCACGAAACTTTAATTCTCCTTTTAAGCCAATTTTTTCCGTAAAATTGAATTGAACGCCAGACATCACATGAATTCCGAGATTAACAGGGGATTTTTGAATTTTGCTTTTGAGATTTAGAATTGATTTTGAAAAATTGCCTTTGTATGCACCAATTCCACCGCCTATGTAAATTTGCCATTTTTGTGAACTAAACGGAGCAACGAAAAAAGCACTTAATTCAGCAATGTAAATCGTGTATCTATCTTCAATCGGGATTCTTAAATTTGCGTTCCCAACTCTGCGAATTAAATAATCTGATATCGTCTTATCAACAGATTCAATTGACAATCCGACGAAATATCCTTCTGTAACTTCATATTTGAAATCGCCAGAGAAACCAAACCAGTTGTTTATTTCATTTGAAAAATCCCGTAGAGCCCTATCGCTTGAAATAACATTTGGATAAACGAATGCGGATATGACATAATTAAAGTTCAAGGCAAGCGTTTTCCTTGATTGGGAAAACGCTGTGCCGAAAATTAAAAACAAGGTTAGAAAAATTTTTAGACGCATAGTGCTCAAAATTTTAATGCTCAAAATACAACGCCCGATTATCAACTATTTTTGAATTTTTCTTCAAGTTGTCAAGCCATGTGAAAAATAAAGTGTTGCGCTTTTCGTTGTAAATTTGCTCTTTTAAGGTTTCATATTGAGATTTATAAAGCGTTGAATCAAAAGGAGTTTTATTGACAAGTTGAATGATGTAAACGAAAGAATTTCCTTTTATCGGCTCGGAAATTTGATTTACTTTTAAGTCAAGAAGTTTTCCAATGACATTTTCGTCTGTTCCTATGCCGGGGATTCCACCCGAGAGCGTGAAGCCGGAAGCAGTTTTCACTTCAAGAGTTGAATCAAATTTTGTGATTGCGTCAAGACCTTCACTTTCGTTAAGTTTTTTGCGTAATGTCGTGAGATATTCATATGCTTTATTTTTAAGTTTTTCTCTTCTAACTCTTACTTTTATTGCTTCTTTAACCTCTTCAAGCGGTCTTATTCCAGCTTCTTTTATTTCGGTTATCGTAAATACAGCAAAGCCACCTCTTATTTTGAAGACAGGGCTTACGCTTCCAATTTTATTTGAAAAAGCCCAATCAGAAATTGATTTATTCATTCCGATGCCGGGGATTGGCGAATCTTTTGTAAATGGTGGTGTTGATTTAACTTCAAGTCCGAGAGCGGACGCTTCCTGAACGAAGTTTTTACCGCTTACCGTGTGGCTGAAATCTTCGGCTCGCTTTCTCTGTGATTCAATTGTCTCGGAGCTTGCTCTGACGCTTAATTTGAGATTGGCAATTTTCAATTCTCTGTTATCTTTTGCGACGACTTTAATTATGTGCAGACCATATTGTGTTCTCACAGGTCCGACGATTTCTCCTGGTTTTGCTTTAAAGCATGCTTCTTCAAATTCCTTGACCATTTTTCCTTTTCCGAACCATCCGAGATCACCGCCGTTTCTTGCGGTTGCTTGATCAGCTGAAAAAGTTGCAGCAAGTTTTGCAAAGTCCTCACCTTTTTTCGCAAGGGCGAGGATTTCTTTGGCAAGTTTATATGATTCTGCTGTATCGCGACCGAGAAGAATTAAAATATGGCTTGCTTTTACAAATGTATCTGTTCCTTTTCTCTCTTCAAGAATTTTAACAAGATGGAAACCATCGCTTGCTTTGATTGGTCCAACGATTTCACCAACTTTCCTATCCCAGATTGCATTTTCAATTTCCGGTGAAAGTTCGCCGTGTTTGAAGAAAACATCTGTAAATGGAACTTCAGAGTAATTTTTCACCAGCTCAACAAAATCAGCACCATTAAGGGCTTGCTGTTTTAAATTTTCAAGTTCTCTTACAACTGAAGCAGTATCTTCGGAAGATGGAGCATCGGGGAAAAGGACATATCTTAATCTTCTTGTCTCTTGAATTCTGAATTCATCTTGATGATTTCTGTAATACTCTCTTATTTCTTCATCCGTTGGTTCATTTATTTCTTTTGCAAATTTATTCGGATCAAGCGAGACATATTTTATCTCGTATTTTGTATTTTGCTTTTCAAATCTTTCTTTTATTTCACCATCGCTTACTCTAATGCTTGCAAGTAAACGGCTCTGCAATTTTTCTGTTAATTTTTGAGCTTTCAAAAATTTCTCAACCTCAATCCAGAATTGTTTTGCCTGCGGTGATGTTGATTTTAAAGCTCTTTCAAGAAGTGCACGGTCTATATTTCCTGTTGAATCAATGAAATTTCTTTTCACAGGTTCTGGGAGTGTCTCGGGCGAGTTCAAAACCCAGTCGGTGATTTCTTCATCTGTGACGGTTATGCCGAGTTTTTTAATTTCCTGTTCAACGAGTTTTTGGGTTACGAGTTGTTCCCAGACCTGATTTCTGAGTTGTTCAAGCATAAAATCGTCGGGATCACTTCCAGTTCTTTGTTTGAAGTCCTCAATTTGTGCTTCAAGTGCACGGTTAAATTCCTGATAGCTTATTTCCTCCCCATTTACAATTCCTATTGGTTCACGGAAACCGCCTTCTCTGTGATGTCTTCCTGTTATGTCCATTCCCCAGTCAAGGACAATTGTCAAGAGAAAAAGTATAACGAGCGATAAAAGTATTGCTGGCAGGTTGTCTCTCATCTTTGCCATTATCGGCATAGTTTGCTTCTCACCTCAAATTGTTTTTGAATTTTTTTGTAAATTTAACCCAAAAGCGCCTAAAAAACAATTAACCGAGAAATTCTTTGATTATTTGGCTTCAAATTTTTATATTTATCAACGAGTTTAAAAATAAACCGATTGTGAGATGACTGCACAAGCACTTGTTTTTTTTATTCTGGCTTTTGTCTCAATCGCATCCGCAATACTTATGATAACGAGGGCAAATCCCGTAAAAAGCGCAATCTTTTTGATTGTTAATTTTTTATCCCTCTCAATTCTTTACCTTACATTAAGCGCGCAGTTCATCGCAATAATTCAGGTTCTTGTTTATGCAGGGGCTATAATGGTTTTGTTTGTTTTTGTCATAATGCTTTTGAACCTTCAAGATGAGAAAAGATTGAGCGATAGGTTTGATGTAAGAAGGTTAATTGCCTTTGTAATTGTTTTGCTTGTTTTTGCTGAGATAGCTTTCGGACTTGGTAAATCTGTGAGTGGTAGATTTTTAAAGCCAGCGGAAAATTCGGTTGAAATTGGCAAAATTGAATTTATCGGAGAAAAATTATTCACAAATTATATCCTGCCTTTTGAGATAACCTCGCTTATCTTGATAGTTGCGATTGTTGGTGCTATTGTCCTTGCTAAAAGAAAATTTGAGTGAGAAAGGATGCGAACAAAAAATAAAGGAGAAAAGAAATTATGATCCCGCTTTCCTGGTATCTGTTTCTAAGTTTGATTCTCTTTACAATTGGGGTTCTCGGAGTTTTGATAAGAAGAAATGCCATTGTGATTTTTATGTGTATTGAGCTTATGCTAAATTCTGTTAATTTAGCTCTTGTTGGATTTTCAAGTTATATCGGCAATGAGATTGGGCAAATGCTTGTGTTTTTTGTGATG